>Ga0209502_10000240_pt1 | contig 62260 bp, 67 predicted proteins | sample ArcticOcean_MG_C_10_FD_187442 | JGI IMG/M metagenome (GOLD analysis project Ga0209502, IMG submission 187442) | Marine microbial communities from western Arctic Ocean - ArcticOcean_MG_CB11_90 (SPAdes) (version 2) | ecosystem: Environmental > Aquatic > Marine > Oceanic | place: Arctic Ocean... | reverse complement strand
ACAACGAATAGACAAATAAGTTTTGCACCAAACTCTTCAGGAAAGTTTGCTATAAGCTATAGAAAAGCTAACAATACTGCTGGCATAAAAATAGGCACGATTTCAGGAACATCAATAACTTTTGGTACAGAAGTTCTGGTTTCTTCAGCAACAACGTATTTTCATAGTTGTGCTTTTGATCTAGTTGATAATAATAAATTAGTAGCTATGTACACAAGCAGCGGTACGCGCATTAAAGTAGGTACAGTTTCAGGAACAAGCGTTTCATTTGGATCTGATATTTTAGTTGGGCCATCAGGATGGAGTACTGGTCTTGTAAAAGCCGTTGGAACAAGTAAATTTATAATTCTTGCTGATGCAAATTTAAAAATTGGCACAGTATCTGGTAGTACTATGAGTTTAGGCACTAATGTGCCTCTTCCTTGGGACAGCATAGAAATGGCAGCTATGGCTGTTAATCCACTTGATCTTACTAGTTTTATAGTCCAGTACAGAGGTAAGAATAATAGCGTCAATCGACGTAATGGAACAATAGTAGCTGGTACTATTTCAGGGACATCAATTACGTTAGGTTCCTACATAGAATTTTTTCCTCAACAAAATGACACTGGAGCAAAAGATCACGCTATAGAGTTTAGTCCACATAGTAGTGGTAAATTTGCGTACATGTATTCAGAAGACTCTACAAATGATGCAGTAGTAAACACAGGTTCAGTTTCAGGAACAACGATTACTCTTGATACTATAACTGAGATAAACACTGAAAGTGATCATACTGCATCAGCTCTTGCATTTATGTCAGGTGGTAAATTTGTTTATGTAACTAAGATAGGAAATAATTCTAATTTTAGTGCGGGTGGAAACCCCCTTGGCAGTGCCCATGTTGGTCAAATGCAAGCAACAGGAGCTAGCACTTTAAATTCTTTAAGTTACGTTGGACTTTCATCAGCAGCTTACACAGATAGTCAAACAGCATCTATCATTCTTAAAGGTGGTGTTAGCGAGAATCAATCTGGTCTTACAGCAGGATCTCGTTACTACATACAAGGTGATGGAACACTAGGTACTTCTGAAGCAACACCTTCAGTTGAAGCAGGTCTTGCAATAAATGCTACGACTCTATTACTTTCTGGCCCTGCTGGAGAAGATGGAGTCGCTGGCGCAGCTGGATCTCAAGGTGTACAGGGAATACAGGGTACTGCTGGTCTAGGTATTAATTTCTTAGGAGAAGTTGCAGCTATTGGTAATCTCCCATCAGGAAGTAACACTCAAGGTGATGCTTACATTGTTCAAGCAGATGATAGCTTTCATGTCTGGGACGGTACTTCTGCATGGGTAAGTGGTGGATCTATTCAAGGCCCACAAGGGGTTCAAGGAATACAAGGAATACAAGGTACTACTGGTACAACGGGTGCTGCTGGTACTAATGGCACAGACGGTGCTGATGGGGTAGGTGGTGTTAAGGATTTCATAGCTAGTGGTACGTTACCTAATGGAACTCCTGTAATTCTAAAATCTAATGGCACTGTTGAGGCTGTGGCAGAAATCTATCCGCTAGCAGATAGCGCAACTGCTTATACACCTGCTAAAGTTCTATCAACCACCAATACCGACTATTTTGATGTTGATTGGGATCCAAATTATGCAGGTCGTTTTGTATTAACTTACAAGCCCTCGGTTAGTCCCTATTACCCCCAAGTCGTCATAGGAACAGTTTCAGGGACAACAATCACTTATGGTACACCACAAGTAATAGTTTCCGGTGCACATGTTGTAAATACTGTTAGAGTTAAATTTGATGCAGGGTATTCAGGCTCTCGGTTTGTAATAACAGGTGCAGATATTTCAGCAGGCCATTATAATCAGTATGGTTATTTACGCTCTTATACAGTTTCTGGCACAAACACCATCACCTTCAACCATCAGGAAGTTTTTAGTGCCGTTGGTTTAGCTGTATCAGATGTCGATATTGCGTTTGACCCTAGCGTAGCAGGTTCGTTCTTAGTCACATCGTATACAAGCGGCAATAGGTTTCGCGCTGGTACTCTGACAAATTCAGGCATGACGCTAGGCTCAGTAGTTGCTGCATCAGGTAATACATCGCATTACCATAGAATACAATTTGATCCCCTTACTTCAGGCAGGGCAGTCTTGGCAATGTCGGAGTACGGTACAAGTTCCATGGTAAATGTTTGTTATGTTATTACAGTATCAGGAAACACTTTAACTTTTGGAAGTCAACATATTTGGTCTACTGATAGTGGAACAGGTGTTGCTGTTGCTTTCAGTACGACTGTGGCCGGTTTGTTTGTGGCGTCTGGGTCACCCGGCTCCGGAGCTGGTAAACTTGTTGCAGGTCAGATTTCGGGAACGTCTATTACTTTTGGCACCCCTGTACAATACTCAACATCAACTGCTACATTCCCTAACGTATCACTAGATGGCTATGAAAATAAGTTCATAATCTGCTGGAGGAATACTCAAGCAAAAATTGCCACAGTATCGGGTACTACAATTACACTTGGAGCTGGTTTTACGGTAGCGGGTCAAGAATTATATTCTAACGCTGTGAGATTTGACAGATACGGCACTCGCGGCAGGATAGTAGTAGCAGGAACGGATTACGGTGGCGCTACAAATGGTTTTACTAAGATACTCCAGATGACGTTTGGCACTCCAGGCGTTGCGAATCTAACCGCAGATAATTTTATAGGCACATCATCAGCTGCATATGCTAATGCTGCAACAGCTTCTATAGTACTAGCAGGCGGAGTGTCTTCTAATCAGACAGGACTTGTTACTAACTCAACTTACTATGTTCAGACTGACGGTACGTTAACCACTTCTGCTGGAACACCTAATGTAGAGGCAGGCCGAGCTTTGTCTGCTACTACTTTACTTCTAACAAGTGAAGCAGGTGCAGCAGGAGCAACAGGTGCAGCTGGTGCCACTGGCCCAACAGGTGCAGCAGGTACTAACGGTACTAATGGTACTAATGGTACTAATGGCAGTGATGGTGCTGACTCAACTGTGGCTGGCCCAACTGGGCCAACTGGTGCAGCAGGAACAGCCGCTTTAGTCTTAATCAGTCAAGCAACAGCACCGGCATCGGGTGTCATTGGGCAACAGTGGTTTGATACCTCTGAAGGTGTTCTTTATGAATACCTAACGGATGGTACAGACGGTGCTTGGCTAGATCAAGGCGCAGCAAACAGTACCACATCCACAGCGGTTGCTGGGGCAACTATAGCCAGAATCTTAATGTATACATAGGAGCCTCTCATGGCCGAGCAAGTCAAAGTATTTAAAAACGTAATAGATCAGGTAGTGCCAGTAACGGCTACGGATGTAGTACTGCACACAACATCATCTACACAACGGGCAGTTTTAAGAGATCTAGATTGTATTAATTTAGGTGCGGGAGTTACGTTAGATCTTGATGGAAGAACAATGAATACGGGAACTTCCCTTGGAAATTTAGAGCGAACTAAGAGTTTAATTATGGATGTTTCATCTACGTTAAAGTTAAAGTTTCCAGCCAGAGCAAGCACCGCTTTCAAGGGCATGTTCTTTAGTGGGGGTGCGGAAGGAATTAATTCAATATATGTAGAGTCTGCAGCTGATGTTTTAAAGCCTACCGTAACAAGTATTACAAATGCCGCAAATGTGGCTGACGCAGGATCAGCTGGATTTGTTCATGAGCATTCAACTACTGGAGTTATAACGTTTTATAGAATAAAAGACGGAATGGTTTTCGTCCACAACGAAGATGGAACATTAAATAACTCTTTCGATTGGACTATCTCAATTGCTGCCGCTAAGTATGCGATGTGTAGTGATGGAACTTATATGTATTGTGTAAAATCGGCCACTCTCATAGGTAGGAGACATATTGAGACTGGGGTTGATAGCGACTTTACGGTTACTGGCGCAAGTATGGTGACAGTCGCGGATAATCAGGGAAGTTACATGGTTCATCACAACGGAAAACTGTATTCTAAAAATTCAGGTGGTAACACCAATGTATCCACTTGTACTATTTCCACAGGAGTGGTGACTCTAAAGACTGATAATAAATTTAATGTTGGAAGCTATTCTGATGGTGCTACTGTTGTCACTAATACTTCAAACGTATCTTTTCTCATAGAGCAAGGTGGGTCTGGTTGGTATTACTGGAATCTTAGCACTGATGCACTTATATATCTGGCTAACGGTACCAACACTTCTACTGAATATGGCAACGGTGCTTGTGAGGTTGCAGCCGGAATTGCGCTGATCTTTGGCGAGCAGAATGACCGAGCGACAATTATTGATACAAATTTTTCCACTCCAACGTGGTCAACTTTTGTATTTCCTAACAATCCCTACGCGCTTCATCAAACGGTGGGTCAGTTCAGTAATAGGTTCACCATTGCTGGAGGCGTTGTAAATATTCCAGCTCGTAGCTACAGCGCGTATGTTGCTGGCATAGACATTACTGAGGATTAGAAGATGACGGATTATTTGTACACATCAGGTGGCTTTCCATCTGCCCCGACTTCTGGTGACTCGTTGGTTATCAATGGTCTGTTTTACGATTGGACAGGCACAGCTTGGAAAGTTAGATCTACAGTATCTAATCGAGTTGAGTTTACTGCTACTGCAAACCAAGCTACTAAAACTGGGCTAACTTATTTTGTTGGAAGTATAGATTGCTATATCAACGGTGCAAAGATGCTGGTTGGTACAGACTTCACAGCAACCGATGGTGTATCGGTTACGTTCACTCCCGCACTTGATCTCGATGATGAAGTACAACTTATTATGGGTGTTAACGCATCTGTTCTTGCAGGAACAGATGGAGCAGATGGAGCTTCCTCACTAGCTAGCTTGTCAGATGCAACCGTATCTACTACTGACCCATTAATGACAACTAACCCTCCAGCAGTGGGCCATTTGTGGATTAATAGTACAACTGGCGAAGCATATGTTTGTAAAGACATAACTACTGATGGAAATAATTGGATTAATATTGGTGCAATAAATGACGGATTTAATGTAGGCCCATTTGCTGCTACTGGTGGTACTGGATCAGCAGGAGGAGGTTATGCCTACCGTACATTTACAGCATCTAGTACCTTTACTACCTCAAAAGCAGGAACTATTGATTTTATAATTGTTGCTGGTGGCGGTGGGGCAGGCACTTCAAACGGTGCAGCTGGTGCAGGAGCTGGCGGATTAGTGTATCAATCCAACTACAGTGTAGCTTTAGGCACTTTTAATATTATTATAGGTGCAGGAGGCTCAGCGTCTACAAGTGTATCAACTATGCCAAATGTAGGTAATGGTGATAACTCAACAGCGTTTGGATTTACAGCTATTGGAGGTGGTGGTTCAGGTAATGAAAACAATTCTACAACTAAAATTGGTGCGTCAGGAGGCTCAGGAGGTGGTGGTGTTAGAGGAGCTGCTGGAGGATCTGGTACATCAGGACAAGGATATGCTGGCGGTTCTAGCGTAAATGATGGAGCACCTCATTATCGAGGTGGTGGTGGCGGTGGTGCAGGCGGTGTCGGCCAAAATGGTACTTCCACAGGTGGAGGAAACGCAGGACTTGGAGGAAATTATTCAGCTTGGTCTTCCACTACGTCCACAGGTGATAATGGTTATTATGCAAGTGGTGGTGCTGCTGGTTCTTACGATGGTGCTGGTGTTGGTGGAACAAGTGGTTCAGAAACGCCAGGTGGTGGTGGTTTAGGTGGTACACATAGAATTCAGCCAGAACTAAACGGAAATGCTAACACAGGTGGTGGCGGTGGTGGTCACGGTCATACTGGTACACAGGGCGGCAATGGCGGTTCAGGCATTGTAATAGTGAGGTATGCAATATGAGTAAGGCAAGAAACCTAGCAACTTTGTTGAACACAGACGGCTCAGTTAAACCAACCAAGTATGCTGATAGTGACACTATAGGCGGAGAAGCTACGTTTGTAGCTTCTGGAACTTTGCCTAATGGCACAGCTGTAGTGCTTAAATCAGACGGAACTATTGAAACAGTTGCCGTTTCTGGATCAAGTGACATAGCGCGTCATAATGCTACTACTGAGTATCAGATTCCTTCAACTAATAGCTATGGGTTAGACTTACTAATTGCTCCAGCAGGTCTCAATAAAATTGTTGTTGCGTATAAAACTCCATCCTCTTTGCCAACAGGTGTGGCTATAGTTGGGACTATAAATGGCACTGCTATTACTTGGGGTACACCAGTTACTTTTGCTTCGAATACACTCAGCGGCTTTTGTTTGAAGGGAGATCCAAGCGTAACAGGAAGTCTTCTTGTTACTTATTACGCTAATACACCTACTGTTTACGCAATGGCAAAAGTTTTAACAGTTACAGGTACATCTATTTCTGTAGGTACGGGAGTTGCTTTTAACTCAGCAACTACTTACACGTTTACTAAAAATCAATTAACTGTAGACCCTAACACTGCTGGGCGCTTTATGATGGCGTATAGAGATTACAACGGTTCCGGTAATAATGAAGCTGTGATTATTCAAGTAAGTGGGTCGTCCATAACTATGGGATCTCCTGCTACTATGAATCCCGGAGGTAACTTAGGTTGTATAGCATTTAATCCTCATGTTGCTGGACAGTTCATGTCAGCGTCTAAAGATAGCAGTAACCACACGTATTTAAAAATAGGAAGTGTTTCTGGCAATTCAATTACTTTTGGTTCAGCTTTGTTAATAACATCTGGGTCAGCTGATAATATTGACATTAAATTTGATCCACATGCCGCAAACGCAGGCAGGTTTGTTATGGCGTATAAAGATGGCCCCAATTCTAACTATGGCACAGGTAGAGTGGGTCAAATAACTGGTTCGTCTTACACTATTGGAACCCCAGTAGTATATTTATCAGCTAGTAATCATCAACCTTCTATTGTTTTTGATCATTTAACAGCAAACACACTTTTGATTCGTAGTGGTAACTGGCCTAACGTTGACAAATTAATACCAGCGGGTCTGAATGGAACAGTTATAAGTTATGGAACTATAATTAATGCTAGCGATAATGGTAGTGGAAACAACGTTGCTCATCATCCACAACTAAATAATTTGGCTACATATGTCTATGCGTACTCTTCAAATTCAGGCGGGAGTATTGGTAAAGTTGGTGTGGGTAATTTTGCTTACGATACATCGACCAGTAACATAACTGCTTCTAACTTTTTAGGTGTTACAACAGCTGCATATACTGACGGGCAAACTGCCACAATAACGTTACAAGGAGGTACGTCTAAAAATCAATCAGGTTTAACTCCAAGCGCTATTTATTATGTTCAAGGTGACGCTACGTTAGGAACATCTGCCGTAGCAACAACAGTTGAAGTAGGCAAAGCATTATCAGCAACATCAATTTTATTGAAGGGTATTTAACATGAAGACGATTATTGAGAACGACACAAACATCAGCAAGTATATGTTTGCTAATTCAGTGGCTATTACTATGGGTGCAGATTCTATTACAACTCCTAATTTTATTATTGGAGATATGAATACAAGTAACTGTACCTTGGTTGAGGGCGTAACATCTCCCTCTGGTTGGGCTGGATGCAAACACACTTTTGATGGCACAACATGGGCTGCTAACCCAGATTGGGTTGAGCCAGAAGCAGAAGCAGATCCTGAGTAATAAAATTAAATGGTAGGAGAATAGTATGGCAGCACCAAAGAAAAAATCTGTTCCTAAAAAAACACATGTAATGCCTGATGGCAGTGTAATGGCAGGCGCAAAGCATAAAAAAAAGAAAGCAAGACCAGGGTATTAATACATGTGGTCTATTATTATTGCTACTATATTAATAGACGCTAAAGAGCCTGCAATGCCTGTAATAGTTTATAGTTATCCAACTCTTAAAGCATGTAGATTAGAGCTAGCAGAAATAGGTAAAAAGTTAGATTACAAATTTGTTGTTAGTCCTTTACTTGGTTATTCTTTAAAAAAGGATACAGATATACAGACCACAATTGTATTTTGTGTACAAAATAAACAAAGTATTTAATGTGGTCTAGTCCTTTAGAATTGTACCCAGTACATGTGTCACCTGATTTGGCACCTGTAGGTCAAAGGCTTCTTGTTGAGCCACAGACTTACAAAGTAAATGCGGAGTATCTTGTAGTGCAACCTTCTAGGGAGCCTTACGGAATTCCACAAGAGTATACAAGGAGATTATGGATATGTTAGCTGAACTAGCTATAGCCAATGCTGCATTTCAAGTTATTAAACAAACTTTATCTAACGGTAAAGAGATAGCAGATGCTGGTTCAGCTTTAACTAAATACTTTGGTGCAAGCCAAGCTATTGAACAAAAAGCAAAGCTAGGTACAGGTGACGTACTAGCTGCTTATCAGGCAAAGCAAGCAATAGAAAGGCAAGAAAAAGAATTAGAATGGATGTTAAATAAACAGGGACTTCTTGGTTACTACAAGTATCAACAATTTAGAGATGAGTTTTTTGAAAAACAAAAAGCTGAAGCAGCAAAACAAAGGATAAGAAACAAAAAGATAAAGAACAATGTAGAAACAGGTTTAGCAATAACAATATTAATTGTAATTTTTTTAGCTGCATTTGTCGGTGTTCTAATTTATATAAAAGGGATTCTATAATTAGCTTAATTAAGGTAACTATTAATTAGGGTAAACATATGTGTATAATATATATACATTAATTATAAGTTGAAAAATATGGATTATAGTTCACTGAAGGAATGGGCATCGCCCAGACAGTTAGAAATACTAGAAGCACTTATATTAACCAAGACTAAAGCACAGGCAGCAAAGAATTTAAAATTATCAGAAGCCACTGTGTATTCATGTATACGCAGAGTGCAAGCAAAAGCGGCTAAGCAAGGTTATTCGCCTGAACACGACATGACGCACACAGCACCTGATACACATATTGTTAAAGGTGTTAGTAGTTATTATGATGATAAAGGAAACTTATCACGTCAATGGGTCAAAACAGACTTAAAGAAAGGAGCAGAGCTTGAAGCTATAAAAGCATTTGCTCAAGGTTTAGCAGAAGATTTAACAGGTAAACATACTGTTATTACTAAACCTATTAATACTAATACTGACTTAATGTCGTGTTATGTTATAGGAGACCATCATCTAGGGATGTTGGCACATGCCGCAATTACAGGCGGAGAAGATTACAACATTGACAAAGCAGAGTCTTTGTTAGTAGAAGCTTTTGATAAGCTGATAACCAGGGGAGTAGATTCCCAGACTGGATTACTAGTAAATTTAGGTGATTTTTTACACGCAAATGATGCTACTAACACCACACAAAGTGGACATATATTAGATGTTGATGGGCATTTTAGTAGAGCATATGAATCAGCAGGAGCTCTAATAAGATTAGTTGTTACTATGATGCTAAAGAAGCATGAAAAAGTAATAATTTTAAATGCCCGTGGTAATCATGATAGAGATGCTGCATTGTCTCTTAATATTATGATGAAAGTTTTGTATGAGGACGATCCTCGTGTAGAGGTGCTAGATAATGTGTCTAAGTTTGTATCGTATAAGTTTGGATCAAATTTAATAGTTACACATCATGGTGATAGAATGACACCTCAAAAAGTATATGAGCACGTTACTCGCACTATGTCTAAGCAATGGGGTGAAACTGAACATCGTTTTTGTTGGATGGGCCATATCCATCACAAGACGGCTAAAGAGATTGGTGGTATGGTGGTTGAAAGCTGGAATGTATTGAGTCCAGTAGACAATTGGCATGCTGATTCTGGATATGGATCTGATAGATCTATGACGTGCGTAGTTCTTCACTGTGAACACGGTGAATATATACGGCACAAAGTCGGTATTACGGAGCTCAACAGTGATAGAATTAGTCAAAATACCACAGGTGATTCGCATGGAAGTTGATGCTAGGTTCGACAGGTTAGAAGCCAAGATTGATAAACTAGCAGACGCTATGGTCAAACTAGTTGAAATTGATACTAAAATTGATGGAATACTTAATCATAACAACACACAAGATAATCGTTTAAATAAACATAGCGATACCTTAGATAAACATGCTGTAAAGCTAGCTGTAGTAGATAAGTCTACTGGGGCTAATGAATGGTTTGTTAGAATATTAATAGCAGCTTTGGTTTCAGCTGCTACAAGCATTGCAGTATTTATGATGAGGGGATAATTATGTTTCAATTAGGTAAGAACAGTGTAATAAATATGGCCGGCATTGATAGCAGGCTTATGGATATTGTAGAAGTTGCTATTAAGTTATCTAACATTGATTTTGGTATTCCTTCTTCTGGAGGATTGCGAACTACTGAAGATCAAGCAGCGTTATTTACTGCCGGCAAATCTAAGTGCGATGGAAGGACTAATAAGTCCTACCATCAAACAGGTAAAGCAGTAGATGTATATGCGTACGTAGATGGGAAAGCTAGTTGGGATCATTTGCATCTTACTCATATTGCTACAGCTATGTTACAAGCATCTGCTCAATTAGGCTACGAGCTTAAATGGGGTGGTTTGTGGAATTCGTGGCAAGATATGCCTCATTTTGAAATTAAGGACTAGTTATGAGTTTCTTAAGTTTTTTAAATCCTATTGCAAGTCTTGGTAAAACATATCTTGAAGGTAAGAATAATGTTGCTAAGGCTAAGTCTGCTGCAGCTATTATAGGTATTGAAGCAGAAGCAGATGTAAAAGTTGCTAATGCTAAAGCTGCTCATAAGTTGGCAGATAATGGACAAACTCAAGATTTTAATTTAGATCTTGTAGCCATGAAGCAAATGGATAAATCACTATTAGACGAAATTATGATTGGGCTATTGTTAATCCCTATAGCAGCTTCATTTGTAGGTTATCAAGAAGAAGTTACAGCAGCATTTGAATCATTTGCTTCTATGCCAGACTGGTATCAGTATTTGGTTATAGGTGTATATGTTGTTAAGTTTGGTATGCGTGGATTACTTACTAAATTAGTCTCAGGAAAGCTTAGCGGCATTAAGTTGAAATAGGCTCAAGATTATATTATGTATCTAGTATGTGGTACGATACAGCAATTATTTAAGGTATAGACGACATGTCCGAAAAGTTTGATGATCAAGTGATATATTCAGATGAAACATCTGATAAAAATCTATACAGTGAAAGTACTGTTGAATTAGCTGATTGGGAAAATGCTCCTAAAGTAGCTGATCTTAAAGCTGACTACACTGAAGCTTTGCCTGCTCATCAATTACAGTTAGCCAAAGTTAGGACATGGACAGATAATCTTAATATAGAAGGCAGTGCTAAGATTGCAAAGCGCACGGGGCGTAGCGCTGTAGCGCCTAAGTTAATTCGCAAACAAGCTGAATGGCGCTATGCTGCGCTTAGCGAACCATTCTTATCTACAGATGATGTATTTAATGTAGAGCCCATTACTTTTGAAGACAAAGCAAGTGCTATACAAAATCAATTAGTTTTAAACAACCAGTTTAATACTAAAATTAAAAAGAATCGTTTTATTGATGAATTTATAAGAGCTGCTGTTGACGAAGGTACAGTTATTGTAAGAGTTGGTTGGGATTACGAAGACAAGATTGTAGAAGTAGAACAACCTATTATGGAAGAGATCCAAATACAGGATCCAATGATGGCAGCTCAGATGGCTGCTCAGGGAATGCCCCCGGTAGAACAAATACAAATAGGGACAGAGATGGTTGAGGAAACTCAAATCATTAAAAATTGTCCTACTCTTGAAGTATGTAATATAGATAACGTGTTAGTAGATCCTACTTGTAAAGGTGATCTAGAAAAAGCACAATTTTTAATTTACAGCTTTGAAACAGATCTTTCTGATCTTAAGAAAGATGGTAGATATACTAATCTAGATAAAATTAATGTTTCTGGTAACTCACTATTATCTGAGCCAGATCATCACTCTACTATGGAAGAAGCTGTATTTAATTTTAAAGATAAACCTCGTCAGAAGTTTGTTGCGTATGAGTATTGGGGTTATTGGGATATTAATAAAACAGGCATAGTAGAGCCTATTGTTGCTACTTATGTAGGTGACACAATAATTAGAATGGAATCGAATCCATTCCCAGATCAAAAGATTCCGTTTGTCATGGCTCAGATGTTACCTAAGCGTAACTCTAGCTATGGTGAACCAGATGGTGCATTACTAGAAGATAATCAAAAAATTGTAGGTGCTGTAACTCGTGGCATGATTGATATCATGGGCCGCTCAGCTAACGGACAACTAGGAATACGTAAAGATGCTCTTGATGTAACTAACCGTCGTAAGTATGAGCGAGGTTTAGATTATGAATTTAACGCCCAGGTAGATCCACGTCAGGCATTTCATATGGGTGCTTACCCGGAAATTCCTAAGTCAGCTGAAACAATGATAGGGCTACAAAATCAAGAAGCAGAATCACTAACAGGTGTTAAAGCATTTTCTTCTGGCTTAAGTGGTCAAGCACTTGGCAATACAGCTACCGGCATTCGTGGAACACTAGACGCTACAAGTAAGCGTGAGCTAGGTATCTTACGTCGATTAGCTACTTGTATTAGTGAAGCTGGCCGTAAGATTTTAGCAATGAATGCAGAATTTTTATCGGAAGAAGAAACTATACGCATTACAAACGACGAGTTTGTTCAAGTACGTAGAGATGATTTAGCAGGTAACTTTGATCTTAGATTAACTATTAGCACTGCTGAAACAGATAACGAGAAAGCTCAAGAGTTAGCATTTATGCTACAGACTATGGGTAACTCTATGGATCCATCTATGGGTCAGATGCTATTGGAAGAAATTGCTATGCTTCGTAAAATGCCAGCATTAGCTAAACGAATTAAAGAATATCAGCCACAACCTAATCCACTTGAAGAAGAAAGAGCTACATTAGAAGTTGAGCTGTTAAGAGCACAAGTTGCTAACGAAAATGCTAAAGCCCAAGAAAATCAAGTAGACGTCCAACTTAAGATGGCTAAAACTCGTAACTTAGAGAGTAAATCAGATACTGAAGATTTAGCGTTTTTAGAACGTGAATCTGGAGTTGATGTAGATAAAGAGTTACAGAAGAAAGATTTTGACAGACGTGCGCAGTTAGATTTAAAAGCTGCAGACGGAATGTTAAAAGGTGCCGAGGCACAATAACCTCGTATTTAAACTTAACCAAGATAACCTACAGGTAAAGCTGGGGGACACAAAGGTAAATTGAAATGAATGAAATTGAGCAAATTGAAGTTAGTATTGACTCTGCACGTAAAGACGTAGCTAAAATGGAAAGTTTATTACGTCTTATAAGTAATAAAGATTTTCAAGGGTTAGTAGATACTGGTTATTTTGTAGATGAAGCAAGTCGTTTAGTTATTTTACGTGCTGATCCTGCTATGCAAAGTGATAGTTTACAAAAAACTATTGATGATGGAATTACAGCTGTTGGTCATTTTAGACAATACCTAAATACTGTTATGCAAATAGGTCGAATGGCAGAGCAGGGAATTAAAGAAGACGAAGAAACTCGTCAAGAACTTTTAGCAGAGGAGCTGTAACATGTCAGAATCAGCTGCTGTTAATCCTTTAGATTTACCTGATGACGAAGTTAATGATGCTATTGCAGCAGAAATGGCTCGGTTAGAATCAGAAGAAGAAATTGCTACTTCACCTCCAGAAGACGAAGTCGAAGATGAGGTAGAAGAAAATACCTTAGAAGAAACTGAAGAAACTGAGGAAGAAGAAAATGAAGACAATGATGAAGAACATGCATCTGATGATGACAGTACAGATGAAGCAGCTGAAGGGGCTGGTACAGTCCCTGAAGCTGCATCTGAAGAAGTTGTTACAGATGATACTAACGATACTGAAAACCCTTCAGACGATGGTTCTAGAGACAGTACAGAAGCTGATATTGACTCTAAAGGGGAAATAGACTATAAAGTTCAGTATGAAGAGTTACTTAGCCCATTTAAGGCTAATGGTAAGGACATCAAAGTAGACACGGTAGAAGATGCCAGGTCATTGATGCAAATGGGTGCTAACTATAACAAGAAGATGGCTGCTTTAAAGCCTAATCTTAAAATGGTTAAAATGTTAGACAACCATGGCTTGCTAGACGAAGAGAAACTTAGCTACTTGATTGATCTCAGTAAAAAAGATCCTGAAGCAGTCAAGAAGTTAGTGAAGGATAGTGGACTTGATCCATTAGATATTGACACTGAAAATATTGCGTATAAACCCAATGCTTACAATGTCTCTGATAACGAAGTAGCACTAGACGGAATACTCGATGACATTCGAGACACAAGTTCTTTTAACACTACTATTGATATCATTGGTAATAAGTGGGACGAAGCGTCCAAAGATATGATCGCCAAAGACCCTAATATAATTAAGGTTATCAACGAGCATGTTGGATCTGGGATATACAAAAAAGTAAGTGAAGTAGTAGAACGGGAGCGAATTTTAGGGAGACTAAGTGGTCTTTCTGATATTGAGGCTTATAAACAAGTAGGCGATGCGATCAATTCTAATGGAGGTTTTGGTGACCCTGTACAGGCCACCCCAACCCAACCAGTTAGTACATCTAAATCAAATAGTGTTAATAAGACAAACAATCCCGTAGACCCAAAGCTGGCTAATAAGCGAAAAGCTGCAGGTTCTACGAAAAGTAAGACTAGTAAAACAGCTCCTCAATTTGACGTGCTCAGTATGAGTGATGAAGAATTTGAGAAGATGTCTGCTAGTAAGTTTGTTTAATCACTATTTAATAGAAGGTGTATGATTATGAGTTTGACATATAACGATCCCAAAGGTGGGACAGCCTCTGACGTTGGTGGTCAGATTAGGACGGATTTCTACGCGAAAAAGGCTCTCGTAGAAGCCGCAAAAGAGCAATACTTTGGCCAGTTAGCTGACGTTACTGCAATGCCTAAGAACATGGGTAAAACCATTAAACGTTTCCATTACATGCCTATTTTAGACGATCGTAACGTCACTGGACAAGGTCTTGATGGTGCCGGTGCTTCTTATGCAAACGGTAACTTGTATGGCTCTTCTAAAGACGTCGGTGTTATTACTGCTAAAATCCCTGCTTTAACTGAAGCTGGTGGCCGTGTTAACCGCGTTGGTATGAAGCGTTTAGAATTAGAAGGTACTATTGAGAAGTTTGGTTTCTTCGATGAGTACTCTCAGGAGTCTATGGACTTTGATTCTGATTCAGAGCTAATGCAGCATCTTACTACTGAGTCTGTTAAAGCTGCTAACGAAATCACTGAAGACCAACTTCAGATTGATTTGTTAAACGGTGCTGGTGTAGTTCGTTACGCAGGTGTTGCAACTAGTAATGCAACATTGTCTGGCGAAACTGCTGGTATTACTAAAGTAGATTATGATGATCTAGTTAAGTTAAGCATTGAGCTAAACAATAACCGTACGCCTAAGCAAACCAAAGTTATCTCTGGTTCGCGGATGGTAGACACTAAAGTAGTTAACGCTGCTCGTGTTATGTACGTTGGATCTGAGTTAGTTCCTGCACTCATGAAAATGACTGATTACCACAATAACAAGGCTTTTATTCCTGTTGCACAGTACGCACAGGCTGGCACTGTAATTCGTGGTGAAATTGGTGCAGTAGATGCTTTCCGCATCGTTGAAGTTCCTGAGATGATGAAGTTTGCTGGTGTTGGCGCTGCAGTAACTGCTGATGATGCCGGTTATCATTCAACTAGTGCTCAGTACGACGTGTTTCCAATGTTAGTTGTTGGTGATGGCGCGTTTACTACTGTCGGTTTCCAAACTGATGGTAAGACTGTTAAGTTTAAGATCAAGCACGTACGTCCTAGTGAGAACCACAGTTCTTCTGACCCATACGGCGAGACTGGCTTCTACAGCATCAAGTGGTACTACGGTACTATGATTTTGCGAGCAGAGCGCTTAGCATTACTTAAGACTGTTGCTGAAGTATAAAGTAGCGGTATAATATAACCTCCCTTAACGGGGAGGTTTTTTCATATACAGAGGTATCACCCTCTTCTAAAAGGTAGATGTAAAATGAACGAAACAAGTCAACACCTAGAAATTGAACAAGACGAAAATGAAATTCCAACTGAAATTGAATCTCTTCGTGCAAGAGCAGATCAGTTAGGCATTGAGTATCGACATAACACTGGAGTAGCTAAGTTACGTAAGCTAGTGGATGCAAAATTATCCCCAGTTGAAGAAGTAGTAGAGCCAGTAAGATCTACTAAATTAAGTATGTCACAGTTAATTGTTGAAAAACGTAAAGAAGCAGCTGCTCTTATACGTATCCGAATTACATGTATGAATCCAAACAAGAAGAACTGGGAAGGAGAAATCTTTTCTGTAGGTTCAGCTAAATTGGGTACATTTAAAAAGTTTGTACCGTTTGATGCACCAGATGGTTGGCATGTACCAAACATTATTTATAACATGATTAAAGAACGTAAATGTTCTGTATTTCACACATCTACTAGTCCTAGTGGTGCTAAAACTCGTAAAAGTAAATTAGTACCAGAGTTTAGTATTGAAATTTTATCTCCTTTAACACCAGAAGAACTACGTAATTTAACTCGTCAGCAAGCATTAGTTAACGACGAATAATAGGAAAAATATATGTATACCGTGGATTCTACTGTTTCTTTTACAATTACACGTCCTCAACTAAAAACAGCTGAGGTAGCAGCAGATGCTATAAGCGTAAGATCAGTAGATCCTGATGGTATATTTGGCAGCATCTCTTTAACGACTGATGCTGTTCCTACTTTATTAGCAGCAGGTGAAATATCTTTCTCAGATGTTTTAAACAAAAAAGGCATATGGCGATACGAAGTTTTAACTTCTACTAATGTAGCTCATGTCATCAATGTAAATGCAGTTGCTGTAGATGCTACGTATACATCTACTATTAAATTTTAAGGTAATATTATGCCCACTATTGATATAACAGAAATTACTGCAGGAACCTTATCAGGTACAGGTGTATTTGATAAGTTAATGGCAGCAGTAACTGCTCACTTAGACGATCAATATACGAAAGGTCGTATAAAAGGTGCTGAATATGCAACTGTTTATCTTGGTGCTGTGCAATCTGCAATGCAACAATCAGTATCTTTTGTATTAGGTGAGCAGCAAGCAGAGCTTGCTCTTACTCAATTAAATGACACTTTAATTACTAATGCAAAACAGCGTGAAGAGATAAACTCACGTGTGGTTTTATTAGATACCCAAATACAAGAACAGTTAGATGGTACTGCTCGTGCTAATACCCAACTAACAGATACTTTAACTACTAGCCTTAAACAACGAGTGCAAATGGACAGTCAAATTGACTTGTTACATGTACAAATGGCTGAAGCTGTTGACGGTACTACCAGGGCTAATACTCAGTTACAAGATGGTTTAGACACATCTACTAAACAACGTGAACAGATTACAAGTGCAGTAGCACTATCTGATGCACAGAAACTAGAACAAGAAGCCCATACTACTAGAACAGACTTAAACTCTACTCAAGATTTAATAATAAAAGCTCAACAAGCTCTTAAATTAACTGCTGAAAAAACTATGCTTGAAAAGAAAGCATTAACTGAAGTTCAGCAAACAATATTAGTAACTAGACAGCAAGATCTTTACACTGCTCAAAAAGATGGATTTGCACGAGATGCAGAACAAAAAGCAGCTAAGTTAGTCAGCGAAATTTGGCAGATTGCTAAAGGATCTGATCCAACTAGTACTACTTACACTCTTCCTATTGATAATGCATCAATTGGTAACGTATTAAAAAATGCTGTTAAAAGCTCTGGCTTAGAATACTCAAGCCTAACACCTTAGTGGAGTATTAAATGGGGTGGCATCGAGATGCGTTTGCATATACTTCCCCTATATTTGGGGAAATAGTAGAAACAATCCCTACTATACGTGGGGCAGTAATGACGGCTTCAATGAGAGGATTAACTCCTTGTGAAGCTGTTAGACGTGCAGTAATTAATAATAAGTATACTTCTGCTAGATCATATTTAAAGGCAGCTAAGCAATCTTATGTGCACAAACTTCCTACAGTTACTCAGTCTAGTCCATTAAGAGATGAAAGTTATTTTATAAGTTTAGCTTTTCCTGAAGGCGTCCCTGCAATAACTAACACTGAGTACAACACTCCTACAGCTATACAGCTTCTTGATTCGTTACAAAGTCCTATTGGCACTTACGATACCTCAGTACACTCTTTTACTTACACAGAATACGGTGCAACGCTTACTAAAGCGTACACTGCTGCTGCAATAATAGATGACACTACTTTTTCATACGTAGAAACTGTTAGAAACAGTAGCAACACAGTTATTAGTACTACTAATAAAGTAGGTATTAGACCTGCTGGGTATAATACAAAAGTATTAATATATACTTACTTACACCTGGGATTGCCTAAAATAAAGTTGTATCACCCGGCTGTTAAAGATGCAAATCTTTTTCATGACATTTTTAGCACGTACGCAAATGCTAATGATTTTGTAGCATATCCAATTTATCCTTTAATGTTAGACGGCGTGTATATAGACGCAGCATCACGTAAAGAAGAGTATGACGACGCATCAAGATTACTAGACACTATAGCTTTTCCTTTTAAAAAAGTATTTGAAGCTATGAAGGAAGGTGTACCAACAGATGTTGGTGATGAAGACAACGCTATAACTGATATATTTTTATTAAATGCAGTTAACATTAATACAGGTACTCAGGCAGGCAAAGCGTATTTATTTGAGTTTTTTGATGCTATATATTTAAATCATTTGGATCCAGGTACCGGTGCTGTTAACTGGACTGCTACTAATTATTCTGTAAATATTTCAGAAAGTGATTACAACTTTCAGTTAAATTTTAATGGAATAGCTAATACAGTTGTATCAGGGTATAGCACGTCTTACGGAAGTACAGTTGCAGCTGGTGGAACAATAACTTTAACAGCGCCTAGTGCATACGGGGAAAATACATACCGTAGATTGGTTATAACAGGAATTAGCGCAAGTACAACGGTAGATTACCCTTCAGGTAGAAGACAATCTGTAGCTATAGCAGTATCAACTGACCCTGCTTCATTAGACTACGATAATTTTTGTATACCCCTTATACACGGAGTATTAGCAAATTTACCTTTACTTCATTATAAAGAGCAAATATTTTCAGAAAGTTTTGTAGTAGTTAGTCACAGCTTGTACGAATTTTATTTAAAATGGTACCAAGAACTGTGGGGAAAGATTAAAAGACTTGTAATCTTAGCAATTTTTGTATTAATAACATTATATTTTACAGCTGTTGATGGTGGATTTACTGCAACTGCTTTTTATGCAGCATTTATAAAGGCTGTAGTTATTAGTTTTGCATTAGAACAAGTAATGGTTGCAATTGATGATCCGTGGCTAAGAGCTGCGGTACAATTAGCTATAATAGTAGTAACAGCTAATCCTGAAGGTGGATTTAACCCTGATACATTTGCTTTATCAAACCCGATAAATTTAATAAATGCTGTAAGCGCAGTAGGAACTGCTTATCAAGCTCAACAAATGGAAGAGTTATCAGATGAATTACAGGATTTTTTAAAGACTTCTGCAGAACAATGGAAAGAGTTAGAAGAACAAAGAGAATTGTTAGAAGAGCCAGATTATAGTGATCTCATGCTTTCTGCTAATCTTTCAAACATAAACACTTACGAAGAGCCCAGCACTTTTTATGCACGAACTTTAAATACTAATCCAGGTGTATTAGTATATGATCAAATAAGAGATTATTTTGATACTAAATTAACGCTACCTCAGTTAAGTCCATTAGCTTAACTAGTAATAACAATGTAAACTACTATTAATAAAGTATTTAGGAGTACCTTAATGGCTATTAACAACGGTTACAACAGCCCTTTTAGACAACAAATGGGTTTTTTAGATAACATGGCTCCAGGGAATATTAGTACAATAAACTCGCAGCAGCCTCAAGATCAGCTTAGAATGTATTCACCAGCTCAAGCTCAATTGCAAAATTACCAACCTTCAATGGGTGGTGGACATCCCGGTTATGGCGGCTACGGCTCTAAAAATGCTGCTGGTAACCTACTTAACGGTGGCAATAGTACTTTGGGTCAAACTACTCCTTGGGGCTGGGGTGGTGTAGGAGGTAAAGCAGCAACAGGTATTGCTGGCATATCAGCTTTAGGCTCTATGTATTTAGGTAACAAATCAATGCAACTAGGTGCTGCAGATTTAGATTTTAGGCAAAAATCTTATGGTGATCAGTATGCCGCTCAAAGAGCGTTACAAAATGATCAAATGTTTGATAGGCAACAATTTAGAATGGCTGAATCTGGTATGAGTCCAGAACAAGCAAAAGCTGCTGCTGATCGTTATGTCAGTGAGCGTGGCGTTCAACAACGTAAAGCTTAGCATTACAGGAATATATAGTATGGCATATCCTAAATGGACACAATTAAGCACTCCAAGTGGAGCTACTGCAGTTAACGCAATGAGTACTGCAGGAGATCTGTGGAAACAATCAATGCAGACAATCCAAGGTGGTCTTACAGCTTACGATAAGGGAGTAGAGACTCGACTTCAAGAAGATAGCGATGTAAACACTGCAGCTTTACGTCGTCGGTTAGAAGGTGCTGGCACTTTATCTGAATTAAATGCTATGCAAGGTGATATTTCTGCCACAGGTTTAGAAGGATACGGTAAACGTATTGATGCAGATGCTCTAAGCCAATCTTTTAATAAAGAACGTGGTGTAATGCGTGGTGAGTTTCAAGATCAATTTAATGAACAAATAAGCACTGGCTATGCTAACGCTACAACTGTTGATGAAGTTAAAGCCATAAATAACCAAGTAGCAGCAGCTAATGAGAAAGACTCTTGGTTAGATGTTTCTTCACAAATTACGCAAGGAAGTGCTGGTTTAAAAACTGCACTAGATAAAGAGGCACAAACTGCTACAGATGCACAAGTACAAAAACAAGCTGGTATGAACGTTGCTGGACTAGAAGCTGCACTTGATGCCCTAGTGCCTGGATCATTGAATTTCACTGAAAACCAGACAAGAATTACTAATCAAATAGCGGCTACAAAAGATAAAGATCAAAAGTTATTTGATCAGGGCGCTGTTAGCTCTATGCGTGTTGCATCCGGAAACGGTATAAAAGCGTTAGAAGCTGAACGAGATAAATTGTTAGAAGCTGCTAAAAATAATCCAAATATTAGTGAAGCTAGTGTACTTAGTACATTTGATGAACGCAGACCTTTTGCACTACAGAAAGTATTAGACAATGTTGCTGTATCCACACGAGAGCGTATAGCAAGTGAGAAGGCTACTAACTTAACTGCACTAGAAACAGCTAAACAAGGTATACCTGAACAGTTTAGAGGCATGATTGGCATTGATGAGATGGGTAATTTAACGTTCTCAGATCAATTAGATGATGCTTCAAAAACTGATTTTGCTGAAAGAGCAATGGCTGCTGGGTATATTGGTACAGGTGATAGCTTTGCTGATAGAAATACCCAATTTAATACAGCAGAAACATCTTCATTAGGTGAAGAATTTGGCTCATTAGGTGAGCAAGAAAGAGTTTTAGCAAACCAATTAAGACAGATTACTCGTGATCAGGGGATAGAATTAAGTAAGAAAGCAACTACTGATTTAGCTACAGCAACTTCTGCTGCCGATAAAACTTTAAAGACTGTTACAGCTAGAATAGTAGAAGATTACCGAGATGCAGTAGTAAGTTATCAGGTTGATCCAGCAGCTCTAAAAGCTTCTCAAGATGCTCAAGGAAGTGCGTATTCTCATATGGTAGCAATGGGATTTGATGATAATCAAGAAGGATGGAGAAGAGGCAATGTAGCTCAAGATGAATTACGAACACTGATAAGAGAGGCAAAATCAAACGGATTTACAGACTCAGAAATCATACTCTCAATAGACGCAAATACTGAAGCGGGTAAGACATGGGCAGATAAAACAGTAAATGTTGCTAATTTTCTAAAGTTCCTTGGCAATCAAACTAATTTAAAAGAACGAGGAGCTAATCTAGATAAGCTAATAGAAGCTAAAGATTTACGAGATGAGGATATACTAAAAGCCGAGATGGCTCGTAGTAGTGAAGTCTCAACAGCTAATGCGGGTGCATTAAAAGCTTCAGGTGTTAGAAACACTAGTAATGCTGTAAGAATGATAAACAAAGCTTTAGGTGTTGAGTAAGATCCTAAGATAACTTGAGATGATTAGCACATTTAAGTAAACTAAGGGGGCAGATAATGCCCCTTTTTCTATTGTAGGCAAAAAACATGGCTCAGAACGATTTATTGAATACTCCATTAAACGATCCTAATCAAGAAATTAAACTTGCAGAATCTAGTTTAAAAGCCAGAGATACTTCTGTGCAGCCTGCCACACGTGATTACTTTCAAGAAGCAATGGATGTAGCTAGTGGAAACACTAGTGCATTTGATAATGCTCCTATTAGTAAAGCAGAGAATCTATTAAGTGCTAGAACAGAAAAAGAAAAAAACCTTGCCTTAAATAAAACTTATCGAGACATATTCGCAGGAACAACGCAATCTCAAGATGATTTTCTTAATTCGCAAGGAGGAGCAGCAGAATTAGTTGCAGATAAAGATGCGTTTATTCAAGAAATAGATAATCCTTTTAAATACGTTGGTAACGTTGCTCTTAATTTAGGAAGTGGCATAACTGACTTAACTACAGGCTGGGTACAAGCGCCAGCTAGTGACATGATAGACGAAGAAGCAGACACTGCAAATTTAGCTCCATTTTTATTAAGAGATAAAGAACTGCAATCTTTGCTAGCTGAAGCAACTGATCCAACAGAAATTGCTAACTTGTCTGCAGAATTAGAATCTATAACTAATATGCTAGATAGTTCATATAATGATGAATTAGTTGCTCAACGTGATGCCGCATTAGCAGCTTTAAATGAATCACCAGATAGTTGGCAAGCAAAATCTAACTTATCAGAAATTGAATGGGCTTTAGAGAGAACTCCTACTAAGCGTCAAGTAAGAGAAAGAGCTGAAAGTAACATTGATGGTGCAGTTGCTACTTACGATTTTCTTGAAAACGTTTCTGAAGTAGTAGCATCTAAAGTAAATAAAGCAGGACAACGTAAAATTCAAAGACAAGTAGAACCATACGCAGTAGAAGCGAGTGAGTTTTATGAAAATGGCAATTATGCAAAAAGTATTGGGGTAATGGCAGATGGTATATTTACAGTAGCTTTAGATAACCCAGGTTCTGCAATAGAGATGTTTGCAAACTCTTTACCTCAAATGTTAGCAATGGTTAATCCTTTTACTAGTGCTCCTACAGTTATGGCAGCTTATAGTAAGCATGCTGACACTATGATGGAGGAATTTGTAAAAATAAATGGATATAGAGCAACAGGAAAAGATAAAGAAATTTTAAACACAGGTGCCGGGGCTGCAGTATTTTTTGATTTCTTCTCAGATAAAATAGCTTTAAAAGGTGTAAAAGTAATACCTACTAATTTAATAAACAAAATTACAACTAAGCTTGGTTCTGGTGCTCCTAAAGGCGCTAAAATACTTACACAATACACTAGTAACATAGCTGCAAAAACAGCTGGCCTTGCTATACAACCTGTACAAGAGTTTGTATCAGGAGCTGGAACAGAACTATCTGAACAAGCAGGTGTTGCAGGCGGTCTTGAGGGACTTGATAAAGTTAAAATAATTGAACAAGGAATGATAGAGGCAATAGCAGTATCTCCAGCTCAAGCTGCTGTAGGTATAAAAGATGTTGTTAAAGGTACTAAAAGAGTAAGTACAGATGTTAAAGAAAGTGACTTAGTAAAAAATATACGAGAATCTGCAGGTAAAGCCTTAGAAAAACTAGAAGAAGGTAGACTGGAAAAAAGAAGTGATCCAGACAGTCTTGTATTTAAAGCATTAAAGTTTTCACAAGATAATGCTGAAGACATTCAAGGCACAGTAGAAGCTGCTACAAAATACGCGTCTACTATATCTACATTAATAACTGAAGCATTAGCTGATATTGAAGCTAATCCTGATAAAACATCCCCTGAATTATTAGCAGACTTTCAAAAATTAGTAGATATAGAAGTTGCTATTACTGATAATCTTACTAAGAGACAAGAAACTGGTGCAGGATTAAATGAAGATGATATTGCGCTAGAGATTGAAAAAAATCTTAAAAAGGGAATAGTAGCCGCCCTTTCTCCAGAAAGCCGTGAAAAGCTTAAAGGTAGCATTCTTTACAGCATGAAAACCTCTGATACTATTACAGAGGAGCAAGCCACAGTTCTTTTAGAAGAAGGTGACGTTAGCCAAGAAGAACGTTCTATTGTAACTGAGTACATTAAGCGTGTTAAAGACATGCAAGAAGTATCAAGTAATGTAATAGATGGAGAAAACGGTGTATTCATAGGTGTTTTGCAGCATGTTCGTGGTATTGAAGCTGCAGCTGCTAGTGGAGATACAATTACAGCTTCTCAAAACTTAGGTAAATTTACTCAGTTTGCTGAGTATATGAAAGTTAAAGCTGATACTTTTCAAGCTGTATGGCAGCATAACCGAGATTTAAAAGCAGGTAAGACTCCTGGTGTACCATCTAAAATTGAGATTGTTTCTCAAGATGAAAAAGGCCATATCACTGAATTTAAGATACTAGATACTGCTAAATTTGGATTTACAGAAGATAGCGTAGGTAAAGTATGGAACTCTACTAATGATGGGCAAATTAAATCATTACAGAACCAAGTTGCAAAAGAAAATAAAATAATTGCTAGTTACTTAGCTCAAGTTAATAACACAGTAAATGGTACTAGCGCACCTGCTGTTGGGTATACTTTTGGGTCATCTAATTTAGGAGGCCGTACCGGTAAAGCTTTAACAGATTATAGTGATGAAGAACTTGGAAAAGTAAGAGAAAATTTACGTATTAGAATGGAAAAAAATAATGCTAGAGTAAAGTCTGGTAATATTATATCTCCACAAGCAGCTAACAGTATTAAAGCAAGTCAAAAAAGTGCTCGTTCTGATATCTTAGGTATTAACGAATATTTAGGTGACGATGGTAAAAGCGTAGAAACTGAACTTCCTCCTTGGGAAATAGATACTGATCAAGCTACTGTAGAGCCAACAACAGAAAATAAAGCTGCTAAGCCACGTTCTGAAACCCCTTTACAAAAAAGAGTAAGAGAAGCAGCACCAAAGAATTTAAAAGATGCAGAAGCTGATGTATTAAAATATACAAAAGCTGTTGATGAATCACAATTAGCGATAAATAATAATACAGATAATGCACAATCAGCTGAATTATTAGCAAAGAATATAACTAGCAAAGAAAAATTAGCTAGCGCAAATAGACGAGTAGCGCGTTTAGCAAGTAGTATTGCTGGATATAATGAACCAAATGTTAGTTCAGTCGAACCAACTGTTAGTCCAGGTGATTACTTATTTAAAACAGGCAAAAGAGCAGGTAAAGCTTTAAAAAACATAGGTAATGATGTTTTAGAAACGTTACGTGCACGATTGCGTGATAGAGCAAGAAATATTCAAAACCTTACTGTGCGTACAAGTAAAGAGAAAGCACAGTACAAAGATGCTATTTCAGATCTTCTTGCAATAAAGAAATATCTAGGTGATGACGGTAAAGGTTCTAAAGCTACAACTAGCTCTGTAACTACAGAGGACTTAGGAGCTCTTATAGAGCCCTCTGAGACAACTACTAAGCAAGTTAAGCGCCCAACTAAGGTAGCTGATACAGTCGCCTCAGAAGAGGCTACAGTGGCTGAAGAGCCACTTGTATCTAATGCAAAAACAATGCCTACAATATTACGAGTTATAGAGGGCTTAGATGGAGCACTAGCTAGGGCTGATGTTGTAAATCGTGTTATACGCGTTAAAGAAGGGTTAACTAAAGCAGAAGTTTTAGAATATCTTAAAAACAGTACAACACCTACTGGACAACAAAAAAGTATTGTAACAACGTTTATGAACGCTAAATACGGCATAGACTTTTTAGCTTTATTAGAAAGCATGACTGAAGAAGAAGTTGTTAATTTTGTTATACAACACGAAATGTATCATTTTAAACAGCATGATAAGCCTGTTAATAAAGGCGTGTTGCACATTAATGACTACATGTCTGACAAAAGCAGATCACATGCAACAGATAGTGGTTTAACAACTGAAGAAGCAAAAAATAATAAGTATCTAAGCAATACAGCTATTGAAATGGAAGCACAGGCTAATCTTGTAGCTTTAAGAGTGGTATTTAATGATAAGAATATAGGTAAAGCACCTGAAACAATTGACCCCAATGTGGGTAATACTTCAGTAGGTTTGCTTTTAGCTAAAAGAGCAGTACTTGTTGTACAAGATAAGTTAAATAGTTTATTTAATGAAGGTAAAAAGAACGACCCTAAATACGCTAAAATTATTGACACTTGGAACAAAGAAATAACTGAGCTCAATAAAGTAGTAGCTGCTGAACAAAAGAAAGTAGATACCACTGCTTCAGTAGCAGAGTTAGAGGTGTACGAATTAGTCAATGATATGCTTAAAGGCACATCCATTGATCCAGAGCATGTAGCTGCTGTTAACCCTGGGGCTAAGAATGTACAGTTTGTACAGAATACTATTTGGCAAACATCTTATGATGTTGCACTTGGATTAGGTAAGACAATAGCTAGTGTTTTCCAAGCCAAAAAAGAAAAAGAAACTAAGTCTGATGAAGTAATCAAAGAGACTTTAAACAAGCGCAATTTATTTAAAACAGTTCGTAATGTTTTTAATGCTATTAAAAAGAACTCTGCATTTTTAAACATGAGCAAAGAAGAATTAAAAACTGTTAACATTCTTGTAAGGTTTAATGATGAATTTGTTAAAGCTAGCGCTAAAGTAATTAAATACACCGTAGACAGTGTTAGTGAAACTGGGAATCAAGCTATAGACCATAGCTGGACGGGTGAAAAAGGAAAAGAAGACCGTCTTGTTGAAGATCCAATAAACTATCTTTTAAAGCAAATAAGTTACACAGATAAAGATGGAAATATTGTTAATACAGGATACCTGGATCCAAATATATTAAGCATTATGGCTATGAGCGCTTACAGTTATTTGAGCACTATGGGCACTGGTTTACTATGGAATGATGACGCTGCTGTAAAACAATTATTAGGTTTAGATAGCAGAACTAAATTAACTAACCGACAGATGGCACCATTTCGTAGAATAGGTACAACTCAATCAAATATGGCTGATCTTATAGGCTCTATGATTGTTAAACAATTGGGTTTAAAAGGTACAGGTGCAGCAAATAAAAACTTAGAAGCACAATTAGTTACGTCATTAGGTTTACACTCAATTCTTATGCTTGAAGAAATGGGCTTAGTAACACGACCTTCGCTGCCCCGCTCCGCATTAGATGTAGAGACTATTAATTATGATGGTAAAGGCAGTAAGAACATTAACAATGCTAATGAAGAATCTAGTATTGGAACAGCTGAAAGCGAAAACACAGTACAGTTTGTAAGAGTAGCGGTAGTTAAAGTAGGTAAAAAAGAAATAGTAGCACCAAAAGTACGTAAAATGATTGATGATTATTCTATTACAGATGCTGGAATAGAATCTTCTACTTCAAGTGTTATGGATAAATTATTTAATTTAGAATCACAAAAGGATTTTCCATCTCTTATTCCTAGTAAAACTAATGAAAATACTAGATATTTAAACACTAATATTAAGATTCCTAAGAAAGTTAGTGAGGATCTTGATTATGCACAATCTGTTGAGTGGAGATTTAAACCAGAATTTATAGAGTTATTAAACGGAGACTCTCGTGAAGAAACTATTCAAGCTTTAAAAGATATTTCAGGATACAAAGAAAGTTTGGAGGATGTACCACTTTATGCAAAAGAAGCTGCAGAAGCTGTTAATAACAGCATACTGCGAGAAATTGAAGATGCTATAACGTTTTTTGACATATTAGCAGAAAAGAAACAAGATGATTTTTACTATACTTATAACAGCTGGAATAACAGCAGAAGTGGTATGGCACAATCGGCTGTATCTCCTCAGTCTTCTAAGATAATTAGGCATCTTATATATCCAACAGATAGCACTACAGGAGAGAGCTTTCAACAAGATTTGGATCTAGATAATGCATATCACATGCAAATGCTTAAAGTTGCTATAACTCAAGCTCTTTTAGAGAATCCTAAGCTTTCTGTTGATAAAAATAGTTTCTTAGAGATAAATAAAAACTTTGAACGTGTAATAGGCGATGGTGTTGTAAACAAAAGAAACGATATTGGAAAAGCAGGTAGAGAAGTACAAAAAGGTGCTAATCCTTTTGTTGTTGCAGCTAAATATGGTTTAGAAGGTACTTTAGCAGTAGAGGGTTTAATAGCGCTAGGTAAATACTATAAAGCAGTAGAGACCGGCAATAAAAATGTCACAGTTAACATAAGCATAGAAACAGACGCGACTACTAGTGGTTTAATTTTAAGTCTTCTTAATGCTGGTTTATTTACTGAATCTGCTTTAATAAAATTAAGAGCTGGTGGTTTATACGACACTGACACTAGTTTCATTAAGTACGGTAAAAAGAATGCTGATAACTATGTAATGCTTGCTAATTTGTGGGCAGAAGATATTAAAGCATCTGAGCACAATGCAAACGTGCCAGAAGTTGCAAGTCTTATTAATCTTTTAGGATACCCTGACCGTGATCAAGCTAAAGATCCAGTATTGCAAAGTAACTACGGTGCAGGTGAAGCAGCATTAAAAGAAAGTTACATAGATTCTGCAGTAACTATGCTTTATGAAAAGCTTACAGACACTGATTTTAATGTACGTAAAGAGGCTTTAGCATTATTAAATGCAGTATTGCAGACAGATTACAAAACAATGGGTGGTAAAAATCCATTTAAAGTTCGTGCAATTAGTGAAGATAGAATAAGTGAAGCTAATTATAAAAGTTTTATTTTAGATACTAAATGGAAACCTGCTTCAACAGATGCTGAAGGTAACGCTGTACCTGCCGGGTATCGTTTGTACGGCAGAAGCCCAGAAGAAATTAAGTTCCGTGTTATGGTTAATAAAGTTTATGGAGGAGCTTTAATTAGCAGTATGTCTAAAATAGGTAATGACTTTGCTGGATTAGGGGGTCAGCTTAATGACGTAGGTAATACTGTATTTCATGTATGGAAAGTATTTCAAGAAATTGCAGAAAAAGGGTATAGAGCAAATGCCGGTATTGATTACACAACTAACGACATGCAGGAACTTTTAGATAATGATCCTACTTTAAAAGGCTTGCAACCATTTATAAAATTCTTTGATACAAGCAAAGATAGTGAAAGACTTTACGGTTATAAAAGAGATAAGAAACGTACATACGATAGTGGCGTTGATAAAGTTACAGTAAGGCTACCAAACAGCGCTAGAGGCGCTAAAAGCACAAGTTCTGGTATATCTGTAAGCTTAGATCAAACTCCTGGTGTTAGCTTAATAGCTAGGCTTATACAGGGCATTGATGATGCAGTTATGCGCACTATTTTAGGTAAAGCTCCTGTAATGCATATGTTTGATGCAATTTTTTCTAACATACTTAACGCTACTTCTCATGCTCAAGATTACAATGAAGCAATTCTTGCAATTAACTATGAATACTCAATGTTTGATAATGCTGTACTTATGCTTGAGAATTCAATTGCTGCTTTTGTAGCTAATCCAGCAGCACGTAGAAAATTTAGTGAAATAGTAAAAGATGATTCAGAAGGTAACGTATTATTTAATACAAACTTAGCAGCAATGTTAAAAAGTGTTAAAGAAACACAAAAACTTATGAATGAAAATAAAGAAGTGTTGTTTAAAGAAATACTTCGTAGATCAGATCATTTAGGAATAGAGACATCAGCTAAGGACAATATTTTAAATCCTGACGTTATACAAGACCCTGAATTTGATTTATTAGATGAGTTGTTTTTAACAAAAGATGTTGAACAGTTTTTTGAACAAAACAAACCAAAACCATTAAACTCAAGTGTTGATTCTGATATTAATCCAGAGACTTTTGTAGAGTCAGATAGTGAAATATTGTCTGGGCATAATGCATTAGACATTTTTGATACTTTAGGTAGGGGCGACAGACAAGGTAATTCAGTAGATTCAGTAGAGCATTTATCACATTTAAGAAAATTATTAGCTACTGTAATTGCACCAGGGCTTAATGCTTTAGGTGATTTTAGTTTAAAAATGAGAAGAGCTGGCAACAAAAATGTTGGAGCTCTTGAAGATCAAGACATATTACTTAATTTTGGTGTAAACAGTGGTAGTAATATTCTTCTTAATCATGGTTCTGAACGCACTACTTATGTACACGAGTTAGCACACGCAGTTAGCAGATTTATGTTTGATGATGCAAAGCTAGCACCTGTAGCTAATCAAATTATTAATTTACGAGAACGTACTCGTAGATATTTAGATGCTAAATATAAAGGAGAAGGTTGGAAAGCATTTATGTCAGAAGATGAATTCTTAATTGGTCATAAATATGATAAAGAAGCAGAGCTGGCAAATGCTAAAGCTACATACAATTACATATTTGGACAAGAAGGAGTTTTTTGGACTGCAGGTAATAAAAATAAAGCTAGTCCTAGAGGCATACATGAATTTGTGGCTTTTGGATTAACAGATGCTAGGTTAATGTCAGAAATGTCAGAAATGCCTTTTAAAGCTGAAAGAACTGCAGCTACAACTTTAGGTGGCCGTATACAAGAGCTTTTTCTTAAAATGGTTGACGCAATAATTGGTAGAGTTAAGAACCAAGGAAAAACAGCTGACGAAGCATTAATACAAATGGTAGTTGCTTTAAATAGAGTAGATTCTAAAAGCCGTTTTAACACCAAAAGATTAATGGGAGCAATGGGTGCATTAGATGGGCCTATTTCAAGAAAAATTACTCAATGGGTGTTTACACCTATGCAAAAAGCTATGTTAAAAAGTTCTCAATACTCAGGCCCAGGAGGTTTAGTAGTTCGTAATCTAACTAACGTAGTAGGTGCAGCTTTAGAAGCTGAAGTACCCCAGTTACCTTTAGAAGAAAATGGCCAAGTAGTAATGGTAGATATGCCATTTAGAGCAAGTTTAGAATTGTCACGTAAACGTTTACGTATAAGTAAAAATAGCTTGTTAGTGTATATTTTAAGAACGATAGCCGGCCCTATGAATGACATGGATCGTAAAGTTGAGCATATGCTTGCTATATCAAACACAAAAATTGACCAAAATCGTAAATCTGTGATTGAAGGTACTAAAGATCATATTGAAATTAGTTTTAAAACTGAAATGGTAAAAAGAGATTGGGAAGCATTTACTAAATCTATTTTAAAAACTGAGTTATATAGTTTAATACCTAACTTAAACAGGGAAGATTTTCCGAAGTTAATGAACATACTTCGTAACACTAATGGTGTACGTTCTAAAAGAATAAAAGATATACGTAAACAATTGTTAGCGTTAGGAACTATAGGAGCACATTACGTAAAACAAAGTGAAGGTCTTGGCGTCATGATGGCTACTGGTGTTACTAGAACTTCAATGTTACGTATGAACGCGTACATGATAGCTAATTCTAAAGGTATTGTATCAGATACTAAAATGCCTAAAGATTTAGTAGCAATGGAAGCTTTAATTGATGAATTAGCTACTTTATATGCTGTAGACAATACAGCACAATACGTAAATATACATACAGCAGATATTATTGATAGAGAGATTAAAGCTGATCCTAAAAACAACGGCGCTGTAGTGTTTATGGCTCAAGCTATAAGTGCTAAAAAAGATTCGTTAGAAAGAAACTTTAAAAATGATAAAACGCACACAGTAAAAGGTTTTATTAAATCAATTACAAATCCAAATATCTCTGTAAAAGTAGCTTTACTTTCTGAAGAAGAAAAAATGAGAAAAATGGGATATAAACTAGTTTCGTCTATTCCTACAGATTCTATTTCAGATCCATCTAAAGGGCAAAAAGCGCTTTATACTAGTGACTTTGTAACTTTGCAAGATTATAACAGAGGTATAATTTCTACTACAGGCATGAAAGCAGCTGGCACATTGTTAAGTCAAATGCTTACTGCTACAAGTGGTGAAAGCTATAATTATGTTTCTTCTAAATTAGCTATAAAAAATGCGGTTGCTGCTAATATTAAAGAATATGCAAAACATGTAAACAATCCTGATTATAAAACTACTGATAATGTAATGGTACCAGTTTTTGATACTTATCAAAATATTGTAGATTTTCGTTATATGATGACTGATCATACAAAAGTTAATGTATTAAAACAGGATATGAGAGCTAATTTTGTTTTAAGTGCTGCAGTAGGTAGCATGGAAGATAAAGTTCAAACTTCATTAGTAAATGAAGAAGCTTTAAGGCTTATGAAAGCCGACGCAGATGAAAACTTTTTAAAGAGATCTGATGAATTTGTTAAAATAGGTCTTAAATCTGGTAAAGCAAAACATCGTGAGTTATACAGCTTACTTCCTGCAGAAACTAGAAGAATGATTGTAAAAATATTTGGTACAGATTCAATAGTTATAGATGAAAAATATATTGATGTGTTATTTGGTCAAAGATCTTTAAGTATTGCTAATTTACCTTTTCTAAATCACAGGGTAGTTAAAATTGCCGAAGTAATTTGGAAAGAAATAGTTTCTATGGCTAAAAAGAATATTGTTATAAAAACAGGATCTGTTTTGTATCACAACATTTTTTCTAATACTATTGTTGGCTGGTTAAATGGTGTTCCGATAGAGTATATGATCAAAGAACAGTTAAGAGCTGCAAAAGATTTAAATGATTACATGACTACTAAACGAGCTTTATTTGTAGCTAAATCATCTTTAAAAACTGCAAAAGCTTTAAATGATGTCCAAGGTATGAAAGATGCGCAAAGTTCAATAGATTCTTATTGGAAATCTATTAATAACAGCTCAGTACGCGAATTAATAAAAAGAGGCATGTTTCAGAGCATAACAGAAGAAATAGATGTTGAATCTGATCCATATTCTTATGCAAGCGCTCTTTCTGGAAAGATGGATAAATTTGCTAGTAAAAATAAAACTTTAGAAAAAGTTTATAGTGGTGTAAAAAATGTTAGTAGATATACATATATGTCAGATGACACATCAATGTTTAAGCTACTGTTAAAAACTACTCAATATAGTGATTTTGTTGCAAGGCAGGCAGTCTTTAAATATAAGACTGAAATAGAAGGGATTGGTAAGGATGAAACAGAAAACCTTGTAAGGGATTTGTTTGTTAACTATGACATGCCTGATCATCAAATTCTTCAGTACATGAATGAGACTGGAATTACTATGTTTACTAAATATCCTATGAGGATGTTACGAGTAATCTATAAAATGATGAAAGGAAGACCTGTTGAAGGGTTAATGTTAATATTTCTTGAAGATTTTATAAATATGAATATAGATGATCCAAGTGATATGAGTTTAAATATATTAAAGAGTCCTTTTGCTCATTTAGACGATGCGTTTACTCAAAGTGGTATTGAAATGGGTAAGAATTTCTTACCCAGCAAAGATTAATTGCTATCGTCATTCATAAATAGCAGCTTGGCCACAAACCAGGCTGCTAATAATGAGAAAAAAATACCGGCTATAACAATCATAAAAGGTGCAGCTACAATTAATCCAAAGATTAAACCAGTAGTTAGCAGTACTTTTATATTTGTTATAAATGATTTCATGAGAATAGACTCTTAAATTTACTACCAGCTGTAACTGGTTCAGCTACATTCATTGGTAAATCACCGGCAATTTCTAACAACATTTCTAACTGTTTGTCTTCAGACAATTCAGGAGGTATATTATCCATAATATTTTCTAAGTCGTTAACAATGCTAGTTACATCTTCAGATGCTGCGTTAAATGTTGGAGGAGGTATAATGTCATCTTCAATAGGACAAATGTATGCGTCCTTTAAAGTTAATTCTACCGTACCGTTATTAGGCACATCATTGCCTTTAACTTTGCGACCTCCCTTAACGTGGATATCTATTAATTGATCCCTAGAATACCCCCGTCTTATATAGTACTCTCGGATGGCTTCTTGCACATCTTCGGTTTTCATTTTAATGTCCATCACAACTCCTTAACTTTAATGATGACTTGTGGATTATCTTTATCTTTTTTACCAAATACAAAAGTAGTACGGACTATGTGCTTATAGTCGTCATCAGGTATGCATCCGAGCTCTACAAGAGCGTCTTCAAAGTACTTCTGATGAACAGACAGCACATTGCCTAAGTCCGTTCTACGGGCTGTTTTGGGCATTAGACAATACTCAACCTCTATCGGACACTTAAACTTAGAACCAACGAGTTGGTCTCGCATATCTTCTTTATATACGATTTTTGCTTTATTAAGTGTCTGATAGTGAGTGTTCCTATAGTTATTTAGATTCAGGATAAACTTCCTTCCTCGCCTATTAACCAGAACACTCAACGGAGAAGAGAATGTCTTCTGCATTAGGCGAACAAACTCTTTTTAGGAGCTGCTGACGTATCACTAGATGCAGATGCAGTAGCAACAAATTCACCTGCTTTAGCACTAGACTTATCACGATTAACACCTGTGTTCTTGGCTACCCAACTTGTGTAGAAATCTGCGTTAGCAGCTTCATCAAGAATCTCAGGAGTAGTCATATGATCACCTGCACGAAAGACTTTATCAATCTCGTTAAGAGTGCGTGTTTCACCGCTTGAAGCAGAAACCCATGCACCAGATGCATCTTGTTCACGTTTATTCTCAATAACTTTCTTAACGCCAAGAGTAATATCTTTACCTAAGAGAGTCATAACCACTGACTTTTGCTGAGGCACTTCTTTGCGCTCATTCCAGTCCATGATTTTAAGAGTTTTAGTTTCAATTTCTTGAGCAGAAATTTCTTCACCAGTAGCCAACAAACAAATAGAGTTAGCTGTATTAAATCCAGGAAGATACTTTTTTGTACCTGTCCGTTTATCAACATAGGTGTTTAATCCGCCTTTAGCAGTGCCAGATGTCACGTAAATAGTCTGACGTAATGTTTGACCATCATTAGACTTAAATACAAGATTTAAGCTTGTTGCACCACCTGATGATGTATCGAAATAAGCAGTTTCAACTGTCATTTCATAAGCACCTGATTCAAGAATGCCACCACCTCCACCTAATGTGTTGGTTTCACCGGCAATTGCTGCAGAAGTTTTTAATTTTTCTAGAAAATCCATAATTTTAGTACCTGTATTAGATATAGTATTCGTGAAGTCGGTTAATAACCAACTGTATATTGTTATCAGTAAATGTCTCGTTAGTAGACCACATACTGAGCGGAGCTCGCATACGCTCGTTAACTGTATCTTTGGTGATACGAGTTTGGAAGACGTATTTAAAGCCTAGTTCTTCTTCATCTGGAGTAATTTCCAGTAAGTCGCTCTCATACTTTTTCAAATGCTTGAGATTTACCTTCTTTGTACTAACTATAGTAGAGAAATAGGACTCAATGCCTTGGTTCATGAGAGAACCTTTCACTTTAACAAGTGTTTCCATCGCCATCTCGGCATCATTCATGATGTCAGAGGTGTGAGCAATAAAGATCACATTCTTAGAGGATTCAGCAACATATTTACTCATTAACTTCTTGAAGAATTGGGCATAATCGCCCCATGCTTTCATCGTATTAGATGAGTTAAGCACGTAATATGATTCAAACATATCCATCATGTAGGTTAAACTATCTACAACAATGGTATGGTAATCGTCCATTTTTTCGGCTTCTTCAAAAGCTTCATAGACCTGTAATGGGTCTGTAATGCCAAACTCTTTAAAGTTACTCCGAAAAGGTAATTTTTTATTATTTTCACAATTTAAATAAATGACCCCATCAGGATCTTGAATGTTCATCAGACTAGCTGATTTACCCGTGGCACTCTTACCTGATATAAGTACCAGGTTGTCGTTTAATTTCATGTAATTACTCCGAATCCCGTTTAGTTACAGCCGACATGGCCGTAGTTAAAATTGTTTTTTCAAGCTCTTCTTGAGGTAATGGATTGTCCATCTTTTGGTTAAAAGCTATTACAGCATTACGAATGCCTTCGATTGTATGACCACCATCTACTAAGACATATGTATATTTAATAAGTGTGTTAGATCTACTACCCACACCTGCGTTAAGCAACAGCCATCTTTCTAAATTAGATAGAGAAGCATGATCCATAATTTTCTGACGTTGTTCTGCTTGTTTATTTGTATCAGGGATAAACATTAATGCATCAAGTAACTTACCCTCCTGGTAAGAATGTTCCCCTGGAAAAGATTCCCACTTACGTGCAATATCTTTAGTCGAACGGTCAGTTTCAAATGGTAGCCATTCAAACAAGTTAGTCATAAATTTAGAATATAGTGCAGTATTTAATTTAACAGTATGTGTAAGAGGCATTATAATTCTAAAACGATTAAGCTCGTCTGTATGTCGCTTAGTTGTAGCAAAGAATGCTTTATAATCTTTTAAAAGCATTTTAGCTTGCTTCAATGAAGTACCTTCATCTATATCTAGAATAACTAGATTAAAACCAGGTATGGCTTTATCAGAAGTACGATACTTATCTTGAAAGTGATGAGCTGCGTAATGATAATCAGCAGAACTAACTAAATGGTGCAGCTGATCCCAAGGTGCATACTCAGGCTCATAATTATTAACAATGTCTGTAGAATAAGATATTCTTAAGTTAGATAAATCTGACTCGTCCATTGTCTCTCCCTTAAAGAACTCAATACTATCTGAGTAGGAAGTACGTATAACTATGTTATTACGATAACCCCATGCAATAGCTTGGCTCATTATATCTTTGCGATGAGCCGCACCTCCTCTAAAGAAAGGTAAATCTTCCATAAGATCTACATGGGTTACTTCTTTGCGAACATCTGCTAAGTATATAGCTACACGCTCGTGTGTACGTGGTCTGTTAAGCATTCTTCCGAATGCATCACCAGAGTCTTCCACTAACTTAAATGCACTATATAAGTGGCCGGAGGTCACTGTTGAGCTACTATCAATAAATGCATAAGCTCCAGCAAGTTTAAGTGCTTTAAAATATCTATGGCTCATCTCTGCTTTTTGAATTTCTTCAAATTCACGCATATTGCGAGCACGACTTTCACATAGTTGCTTATACTCTAAAAGAATAAGAGACTCAGGTTTTAATAACGCTAGCTCACTATTAAAATTAATAGGATCTGCAAGTTTGTGCATACTAATTGCTAAATCATCTAATACAGTGTCTGACGAGCTATCAGTTAGCATGTCATACAAGTCTTCTGGAGTAACATTGATGTCTGTTAATACTTTAGTAGAGTAACCAAACAAACAACGTCTTGCGTAACCTGTGTCAAGCATAGATAGATATTCTTCTTCAGTCTTTCCACCATTCATTAGCTTACTGGGAGTTCCATAAAGCATCATGTTAGTTGGTGTTTTACCGTCAATTTCTTCACTACGCAGATTTTCTGCAGTATTTTTAATTAGCTTAGCTTTAATTTTACCTACGTCGTACAACTCTAAGAATGAATTTAATACATCAGTATTGTAAACAAGGTTAGAGCCAATTTCGTCAATTTCTAAATTAATGCTGCCAATACCTGCCATTAGTAATTTTTGACGCATTTGCTTGATAGCAGGTGAAGTACCTGAATCAAAGCTAAACAACAATGGGCCAAGCATTTCAAATTCTTTGGTTAATTTCTCTTCCATTTCATCGGTAGACATATTGCGTCTTGGAGCTCTACGTATAGCTTCTTTATGTATATTGTGGAGCGCTAATGCTGGAAATGTTTCACTTAAGAAACGTTCTTTAAATAAATGAATAACATTTTCTTCAAGAATATTAGTACTAAAACCTTTACCTGAGCCAGACACACTAAGATTAATAGCGTATGTGTTTACAGGTATAGTTCCCTGGTGCATTGTCTTAACATTGACACGCATCATTGAAGCTATTTTAGAAAAATAATAAACAGTTAATATACGAAAAAATAAAGGATTATTATTTTGTGTTTTTTGAATTAAAGTTCTAACTAGTTTTTCTTGTGGGACAAAATAGTCCATATCTTCAAAACTTTTCATATTGTTTCCTTTTAAACTACTAATCTACCTGCAGCTATGTAGCCTTTAGCTTGTTTACATATGCTAACAGCAGGACAGTAACTACAAAATTTAACTTCTCCCTTAATTTCTACAACTACGCCTACAGAACCATCTTGTAACATGCGTTCATGCGCTTCGTGGTATGTTGTAAAATTTTTAGTAGATCTAGCTCTACTTTCAGGGTTTTTATAATATTTAAATACAGGAGCTCTTTCCCATAACTCTTCAGGAGTACAGTCAGGAATTTCTGATTGAGCAGCATCTTGATACATGTCAATCATATTGATGCGTGATACTACAAATGCTTCTGTATCTTGTACAGATTTAAGGACGTACCGTTGAGGCACAATTCTACTGGATGGATAGTTTTTATCTTGTCTTGCTTTAGCAGCACTCCAGTCAGTAAATATGTATTGAATGTACATATAGTCTTCAGTAATTATTTCAGGATGTAGCCATCTGTAGATACTTCCTTGTTGAATGTACTTTTCAGCATTAGACTGGTTTATGTAACCATACGTACCAGTAGTTTTAAAATCTTCAAGAACTCCGCCAGATACAAAGTCAAACTTACCAGAAACAGTGTATTTACCTACTTTTGTAGAGCCACGTAGCTCCATGTAAATAGGCACACTGTCTTCTGTAATCTGACTAGGTGATGGGTTAATAACTATGTTATTTACAAGTTTTTGTGAATAATTTAATTTGTGTAATGTTTCTGTTCGAGAAGAATTTAACCAGGCATTCTCTATTGCAGTATGTACTGCAGTACCCATTCTACTAGCTATTAAATCTGCTACATCTGTATCAGAGTTAGTAGCTACACGGTTGCTTAATACAAGGCTTTTAATAGGTTTAAGAAGGCTAGTGGCGCTTACATGATATGGGTCACTAGAGTGATCGTAGTCATCGTGTGCTAACCATACAGCGACACTAATAGGCAAATTTGATGTATTTGTGAACATATGTATTTCTCTTCATAGAATTGTGCGGAGCACATTTACATTTTGTTTTATAGTAGGGACAGTAAAGTGTCCCCTCTGTCACCTGCTGCGGGGACTACAGCACTATGGGGAAAAACACTAACCCTGGCTTATTGATTTTTTAACTTCAGAGAGGGGAAAACCCTGCATGTATGCTCATCAACGAGAGCACACTAACTGTAGCACTTTTAAAGCACTGCTTGTATTATTTCTGCTTCAGTAGAATCATTAGATATTGTAATCTTATTACTCATATCAGGATAATATATTTCTAATGAAGCACCTAGTTTAACACAATCATGTTCAAGTTCGGGTAAATCTTGCCAAGACATGCTATCTACTAGGTTAGTATTTAACCAACAAATTAGCTTTGGTTCAGCTTTTACCATGTAGTATTGCGCATCATGTATGTGAGCTATGGGTAAAATGTTATATCTGTATTCAGATGCATGCACTTTGTCCATAAATTCGTTAGCTGCTCTGTTATTTAACAATCCGTAAGACTGACCTAGAGCATTACCTGCAGTTCGTCCCTCTGCTTGAGCTTCAAACGGCGTATGACGCGTGTTTAAGATGGTTTTAGCTAACAGTGGAGTTCTTAGTCGAAGACCAAATGCGCCTGTTACATAGCCGTCTTTGGAAGCCTGAATTAGCTTTTGTTGAACCCATTCATCTGAAACTTTGTAAAGCTCATGATAATTTTTTTCAATCTCTAGTGCTTCTGCTTTAGGAATACCCAAAGTGTTTATTAAAGTATGTGAAGTGCCCTGATAAGTAAGTGCAAATGTTGGCCCTTTAGATCTTTGTCTAAGCGCTTCATACTTTGTTTCAATAGAATTAATAGAACTAACAGTGTCTACAATATCGGGCATCTGCTTACTAAAGTAAGCGAATGCCCTCATGCAGTGACCGTCATAACCATCAGTGTAAACTTTTAGTTTATTTGGATCTTTAGTAGTAAGAGCAGATATTCTGTCTTCCAGACTAAAAAAGTCGGCACCTACAATTACCCAGCCATCGGGAGCTTTAAAACAACTTTTAATAGCTTTAGCATACTTACTACCAGTAGAAGGTAATTGCTGTAAGTTAACTTTAGATGAGCTTAAACGACCTGATTTAGTACCTCCCATGTGAAAATTACCATGTAAAAACCATTTACCCATTTTGAGTATCGTTTTAAACATAAAAGCAGGAATAAACGCAGTCAATAATTTACTGACTTCATTTATTTCTATTAAGTACTTAAGAATTCTAGCTACTTTGATAGCCTCTTCTTTAGTCTTGATCTTTTTTTGTCCACTCATAAGTAAGAGTTTCCTGTGCGTCTTTAATATAATTACCTAAAGCAATCTCTGGGAAATCATCTAAAGAAATAAAAGTACGAATAATATAACGTGCAATAGATGGATTAACTTCAGTTACGGGCCAAAGTGTGGCTGTTTTATAACCTGCAGTTATACTACCTACGTTAACATCCATATTAGATAATAGAAGAGTAGTTTTAAGTTTATTAAAATCATCTTCTTCATCTGTATATTCTATAAGAACAACTAGATCCCCTGATATAGCATTAGTTTTTAAATTGTAATCTACAAGTTCCCAATGTATATCAAATACATCTTGAGAAACTTCTAGAATTTGTGTTTTAAATTTTTCACCTAAATCAGAAAGTTTGAATTGACTCATAATTCATCCTCATTTATTTTAAATTTAGTTATTAAAGAATCGTACAGTTTTTTTATGGCTTTTTTACCAGTTGCTGGCTTACCTGTATCAGTTGTGTCTAGTACAGGTAACCCCAGGAATTCATACAAAAGGTTTCCAATTTGTTTAGGACTACTAGTGTTTAAAACAGATTTAAAATCATCTAAAGGTTTAAAATTCTTCTTAAGAAGAGTATTTTTTATAATAAATGCTTTCTTTTGCTCTAACCACAAGTAATCTTTGACTAGCTCCTCATTCATTAAGCTATCTGTGCGTTCTTTCATAATTTGTTTAAGATCGTCAGACACTTTTACAATTGCACCCATATCCATAGGCATACCCGTAAGCTCCATTTGAGTAATATTTTTTAATGAACGTATAAAAATATTGTTGTAAATGTCTAGCTGATCATCAGCAACCATTTTGTCGTAATATTTATTGAACAAGTAGCAAGTACTTAAACAGTCAGTTAAATTGTATTCCATAAGTATTACAGTGCGTATCAAATTAATATCTTTAATATCTTCCTGGGCGTAGTTACCAGCAAACTCAATTGAATTGTCTTTTAGTGACAATTTATTTTCTGCAGTATTGTTAGTAGCTAAATACGTAATTAACTTAGTGTCGTGCACTTTTTTATACATGACATCTAAAGCATCTATCATTCCAACAAAATCAGTACTATCTTTCATAAAAAAATCATAAATAATACAGCGTATGTCAAATGTAGCATTGTGATATATATGTGTAGCATTAGAGGTTATAAAGTAATCTCTAAGCATCTTTTTTATTGCAGCATCGTCTTCAAATGTACGAGTAAGATGATGGTTAATATTTATACACACACCTTCATGCTGGTTCCATGCAAATGCAATAGTAGCTATGCGAGATTTATCAATGCTTAAGCCATAAGTTTCTACGTCACAAGTAAGAAAAGTATGTTTTTTTAACATTTTTAATGTTTTTTCTATTTCACTTAAATCTGTAACATACGTTGATGAGTGTATAATATTTTGACCTGGCTTTTGGTAACTGCCATCTAAATGAGTTGCAACTGCTGACAAGCTGAGGTCAATTTTTTCTTGTATACGTGGGTTATAAAACAATCCTTGGTAGTTAGCAGTCAAAAACACACACATGTGTTCGTACCCGGCTACTGTACAAGGCATTTTGTAACCATAATGTGGCTCAGCCTTAGATTGACGTGTAGCAGCTTTAAAATAAGCAGTGTCTGCAATAATTACTGTGGTTATGCCTTCAGCATCTAGATTAGCTAGAATAGCCGGCAAAACTTCTTTAATCATTTTAGCAGGGGCTTTATTTAGAGAATTGTATTCTAATGGCAGGGCTTTTAAGCAGATGTTTAATGGATCTGCGTAATGTTTTTTTATATCAAAATACTTAAATGCTACTCCTTTTATTAATAGAGCAGCTTCCGGAAATTTATCCGGATCGGTATACAGATGTTTCATAGATACCTCAGAAATTAGGAGTCCGTTGTGACCATAGGTGGACAAGTCCTACAGGAAAACCGCGATCAATTGCGGTCGGTCATGCGTATGATTTAATAGATATAAGCGTATAAAAATTATATAAGCTATCACTGCTTAATATTTCTTGGATTTCAACTAAAGTGTAATGTTGCATCATATATTCCATAAAATGCTTAATTTCTATAGCGGTAGATTTATCCAATCCATTAGTTTTAGTATTATTAATAGTATTACTCCCACTACAAAACACGTAGCTGACTCTATACTAAGGTCGTCTTCGGTTATTTTCACTTATTGCTCCTAATTTTGGAGCACATATTATATATTGCTATTCCCATCTATAAAAGATGTGATCACCTATAAGACCAACACGAATCATACCAATATCGTTAATCCATTTTGGATAGTAACCTATTTTATGGTAATGAGTCGCTCCATCAGTTATATCGGGATGCATGCCTGAAATTATTAAACTAGCAAGTTGGTTAGAATATAACCAAGCTTTTATATCGTAAGGTTCGTCAGACTTTCCGTCACACCACCAGCTGAAATGGCAAGCATGTCTTACAGGTTGCTCATTTCTATATTTTCCAGATTTAACTACATCACACACATTGTTTTTATAGCGGTGATCAGCAACACGGTTCATGACAACATGGTTTACAGCTATCTCACCTGCTGTAGGTTCTCCTCTAGCTTCGTGGTACCCATTAAGAGCTAGACACATTAACATTTCCGCTATCATGTAAAACCTCCATTTCCATTACCATATCTTTAAAGTGATTTAATGCACGTTGTTTATCAGTAGTTTTAAAAATGTGCACACCGTTTACATTATGTGAATGTACTTGGTGCATTCCTTTAAGAGTCATCATCATGACAATTCCTTCAGGATTTTCAAATCGTTTACCCATGTTAATTCCTTAATTATCAAACCAAAATACAATTCGTTTTTCTGTACTTTCTTCTATGTGAAATTCAAAAGGTATTTGATTCATATACTGTAACATATGGTGTAAATAAGCCTTCTGTCTGTTTACTGTATCATCTGCAGTCATTATAGATAATCTAATGATTAAAGCATTTAACTCAACTTCTGTAAAATAAGTAACAGAATGGGCATCTACTCCCCAACTTTTGTGCTCAGTACGCACAAGATGAGTTACATCATCAGGAAGACCTTTGCATTCTACACTGTATGGATATTCACCACGCACACCTTCAGCTAACATGCCAAAAGCATCATAGTTTCTAGATGGTGCAGAATCGTCAAAAGCTCTACCCATCTCTGTACCTTCACTATACCAATGGTCGTAACTTATCCATTTGTTGTTATGTATATCAGGTGAACGGTATTCTTTGAATAAATGAATGTCGCAACCCATGATGTTCCCCTTTTCATGAAAAAGTGCGGAGCACTTATGATAATAATAATAGTTTTATTTGTAGCTCATTTAATAAAGCGTACGTTTTTGGATCACGTAAATCTTTAATATAATAAGTTTCAGGTGTTACCATTGGAACAAGTTGATTAATGTGAGCAGGTAATGCGTACGCAATATCTACAACATTGTCACTCTTGTTATTTAAATAACATAAATACACTTGAATTTCTTTTATAGAATCTTTTAAATTATCTATAAGTTGCAAATGTTTTTTTATTTCTACTTGATTAAAATCAGGTAAATCAAATAAACAAATAGTTTTAACTTCATCAGTTAAATAACATGCATCATCAGAAGTATTAATAAAAGATTGATTGCCATTACTTTCTTGAAGTATAAACGTTAAATATTTTGAATTTTCTTCAGTCATACTTTTAAGATAATTAAGCAGAAATTGTTTTCTGTTTTTAATAGCAGGTAAAACAAACTTTGCTTGTATTGAATTCAGAAGAGTTGTCATAGATAATTTATCCATATCAATCTCCTGAAATGGTTTGTTTAATTCTTATTTTATTAACGTTAACTTCGCTAACTAATTCCATAGATATTTTACTATCAAAATCAAATCCTTCAATAGCTAAAGTATCTCCATAACCTGTCATTATTTCTGCAGTTTTTAAAGATTTCATTATTGCTACTGCATCGTCTACAGGTAATAGGAACTTAGTTCCATACCCTAGACTAACTGTAGCAAGCAATTTACCATGCGTGTTTTGACTCATAATATATGGTCTCCCCGTATTCTGGTGCTTCTTGTTCTGAATAACAAATCCACATAGTTTCAAATTCGTATCCATCTTCTGCAGTAATAGATTCTGCATAAAGATCTGTAAAATAAAGCAAAACATTTGTAGCATTTTCTTTGCAGTAATCTAATACTGGATAAAATGATGTTCCGCCTCCTCCAGTAAACTTAAGCTTCATAATATCTGTGCTGTCGTCTACTTCGTGTATGTTATGAATGATTTCATCACAATCAAGTATAGTCATATTACTTGGTTGATACGTATCATAGATACTTTTAACTTCTGTAAGTATTTCAGACATCATAGGATCAGTTACAGATCCAGATGTATCTATAGCAACTGTAAGATGCGCTATAGTTTCTGAGTACATAGTAGGCATGTAATGAGTAGGGAAGTAACGTCTGTTAGGACGTTTCCAAGTATGATCATTTTTAGTATTGCTATCCATAAACCTTGCTAGCAATTGACTCCAGTCTAATACTGGATTGATTAAATCATTAATTAAACGATCTACTTCACCAGGTATTTTACCCGCTTCTTCACCACCTTCCATTTTAGCCTGTGCTCTGGCTTTCATTACAGTGTCTTGAATACTAGTAGCAATATCGCCTTTAGTTTCAGTGTCTGCATCTTCAGAGAAATCAATATCTCCATCAAGAATGTTAGGTTTATCTTGCTTACCTTGATGTTGAAGAAGGTCGTTGTAAACTTCTTCAGTGCTCCACCCATGATACTTTGCATCATATAAGTGTGGCTCAGGTAAAACATAACCAGAATTTCGCAATATATCGTTTATAACGTAATCACCTGCTTGGTTGTATAAATTATGATCACGCTCTCCTTTACGAAGTGGGTGCATTAAAGCAATGTGCATAATTTCATGAGCTAAAACACCAATGCGTTCTTGCTTAGATAAGCCGGTAAAAAATGCTGGATTAAAATAGATTCTTTTACCATCTGTAGCAGCAGTACTTACAATTTCTGTAAATACATGCTGCATCATTAAACCAACAGCTATGAGGAAAGTTCCTCCTTGCATCATTAAGCCAATTTTTGTTTTATCTAACTCTTTTTGTAGAGCTGGAGTAATTTCAACTGCTGGATATTCCACAATTTTCCCCTTATTTTAATTTAAGTTCTGAACGCCAGTACTCATGAACATCACAAGTAAAATAATCTACTTCAATTTCATGTCTATATTGACTGTAATGTTTAATCATTTCTCTAATGACATCACGTCCAAGACTATAGCTATGACGCAAATTTTTACGCTCTATAAAAGATTTAAGAGCAAGTTGCCCATCGTAATTGTTTTGAATGTATTCATAAGCTTGTTTATGGGCCCACTCAGGCTCGTCATTATGCTTTTGCCACTTTTCTCGTGCAATGTTGTTTAATCCTTCAGGCATTTTAACATCGCTTCCGTCATCTTTTAGATAACTTAATAAAGTTACTTTTTTTATTAAAGCGTCTATTTTTTCACGATATTCTTTACGTGCTTCTTTATTAGGAGGCATGTAAAAATTACGTACTGAATCAGTTTGATGGCAATATTTGTAACTAAATTTATTTTGTTTAAATAGTTGAGTACCTTTTTGAGATATATCAAATCTTACACGTCCGTTGTGCTGATTTGATAAATCAACAATCATAAAAGATTCGTTATCTATATTATTTTTAGGTACTTTAATAACATCATTACTATTATTACTATGAGCAGTAATATTTCTAAGCCAATGTTTAAAACGTTTTGAAGGAGCTATTAAAATATCAAGAGCTTCAACGTGAAGTAAATCATTTACACTATGATTAACCTGTAATTCAAAATCATTATTTTGAAATAATTTATAAGAAGCTCCAGCGTAATTATTACTATAATAAAACCTTCTTAAATCTTCTTTATCAAATCTAGCTGACACATGGTTAGATATAACACACATGTCTTTGACTTTTTTTGGTGTATCGTCAAGATGCATCAAAGCATAATCTGATTCAGAAACGTTTTTAAATACGTTATGATCTACTGTGGCATCTAAAGCTGTTAGATAATGTCTCATAGCATCTCCTGAGCGTTTTTAGTAACCCATGCATCAATGTATGGTGCTTCCATTATTTCAGCGTTACGACGTACTGCAGACTTCCAAGTGACTACTTGAAAATCAGCCGGTAAGCGCTCTACGAATTTGGATAGGTTATCAATGTTTTCTGTCGTTACTTCGTACGCAATGAGACCAGCTAATGCGTAATGCACACTTGGCTCATTAGGTATTTTGACAGTACTAGGTTTACTAATGATGTCCTTGATTTTAGGTAGACTTTGAAAGATCTCACTAAAGCCTTTGAACTCTAATGCGCAGCCTTCACCTACAGTACCTGCAGCTGTAACTACATCAATATGGCTAAGCTTTTCCTTACCCTTAATTATGTCGGATAAGAATGCCCATGTACGTGGACAAGCAAACGTATCATCAGCATGTGATGGATTGAATTTAAATAACAATTCTTTCCTGTACTCAATGAATGATGTAATACGATGGTCGATACCAGCTACGTTAGCCCACTTGAGCCAATGATCTGGATCTACACCCATGTTTAGATGTATAAGCCGACTCTGCATAGCAGTACCTATACGTTGAGTGATAGCTTTATCTGTAGCTAGGTTGCCTGCACCTATAACAGCTACATTTTTATGTAGGTTATTTTGACCTACTTGTCTATCAAGACAGAGCTTATAAGCTGCAGCTTGCACACTTAATGGAGCACTGTTCATTTCGTCTAAAAATAGCAACCAGCCATTGTATCCTTCAGGTACTGTGTCTCCTTCAATAGGAAACAAAGCAGCTGGTAAGAATGTAGCACGGCCATTTTCAACTCCAGGAAAACCCTGTAAGTCAGTTGGGTCTGCTTGACTTAAACGAAAGTCAATTACTTTTAGATTAAGTTCTTCAGCAACCTGCTTAATAATGTCAGATTTACCGATGCCAGGGCTTCCCTTCAAGAAAGGTACTTTGCCTGCATATAATACGTTGACAATCGCTTCTGGAATGTCTTTAGTTGAAAGTTCCATAGTATTTCCTAAATAATATTTAAATGGTTAAAACGTGCGGAGCACGTATAAAAAAAGACACCCTTGGGTGTCTCTTGTTTAGTTTTAATAAATTTAAATTGCGTTTAATTTTACAAGTAATTCTTTCACTTTACGTTGATAGTATTCAGTGTACTTACTTCCACCTTTAATAGCGTTTTCATAAGTAGTCATTTCATGACGAATGTCTTCAACTTTACGTGCTTTAATTAACTTGTCTTTTAAAGAAGACATTCATTTTCACTCCTTTCCAGGAATTCCAATTGCATTTGCAATACATGTATTGCTTTTGTAATGTCTTCTTTATGAGTGCCTTTATCACGAGTTAAGTATTTACATACTTTAGTGTGAACAGAAGCACGTAAGCCTATGTAACCAAAGTTAGCATAAGTAGCTTCAAGTGGTTGCACTCCAAGGACTTGATAATGATTACCACCTACTTGAGATTCTATTGCTGAATCTGTATAAGCTGGATCAGTTTTAGGTTCATCAATTGTTTTTCTTAATCTCATGATTCGTTATCTCTTCGTTTAAAATAATGATGTTTTTCAGCGTAAGCTACACCACCATGCGAACAGCCTATTAAACGAGCTATTTGTCTTGTACCAAAGCCTCTTTCTCTAAGATTTTTAATAGTGCTTAAAGGTAGTTTGACTTTATGGGGAAGATTAGACTTTAAACCCATTTTACTAGCTTTTTTTAAAACAGCTGTTTCAGTTTTACTTAAAACCAAAGCTAAAGCTACTACTGGAAGTACTCCGTACTTTTCCTTTAATATTTTAGTTTGGTCATAACTCCAAGTTCTATTCATAGATTAGCCTTTTTGTGATTTATGTCTTTTTTGTTTCTTAAATTATACAAAGTAAAATATAAGAAACAATTAACTGTTTTTGTTAATCCCACAGATTCTCATAGTACCTGCCGAACATTTTAAATGCTTTAGTCATTCGTTTTTGATGTTCTTTCAAATTGTCTTTGAACATCCAATCGTCTTCACACTTCTGTTCAAAGGCCCAGATCATTTCATCCATTATCCAGTTCCAACGGGCATGGAAGTTGCTATCTGTGTCCCACTTATTTATTTTAGGGCCATCTACTGTGCTACGCAGTTCCTCTGGCACATCTTCATCATCGGTAAAGGGGCTACCATGTTTAGATTCTTTTAACTGTTTGAGCATCGGTAGGATTACATGTGCTAGGGTATAGTCCATGCTCCATGTGTCTTCTTTGTCTATTCTTACCTCGATTTCTGGATCAGGGTATTCCCCTATGTTAACTTTCATTGTCTTTATCCTTTAGGAATACTTTTAATGTTTTACCATCATCTTGATACGACAACTCGACACTAACGTCATAATGCGTCATGTTTACCATTCTACCTGTACCTGCCCATGTATGGTCTATAACCTCGAAGCGTTCCACACCTTGGTTAAGGTAAATTGTGTTATTTATTAGTTGTTTACGTTTTTTACTAATAGCTTCGTAGAGTTTATTAGTTGAGACAGCCATAGTGCAGGAAGCTGGCCTTCTTTTAAGAATTTTACCGCAGTCTACAAATGAAACAGAGAGTGCACGTAGCTCCATCAACAGACCTAGATCTGAATCAATCCAAGATTCTTGGTTACGTACAGCAGTACTAAACGATTCAGGTATTTTAGGTTTAAATCCAAGATTTTTTGATTCCATCTATTACCTCTTACTTATTATTTTTAATACCCCGGTAATTAACTTCACTGACGTATTTATTATTCCAAGCAGATTCACCTAAAATAAGATGTTTATTATCAGGTTCTGTTGGAGTCCACTCTCGTTTAGTGGTATCCCACTCTTCTTCTACACAAGCACTAGATAATGCTCGTTTAATACGATCTTTTGGTCTAGTGTCCTCACCAATAGGTGTCGGTAAATCATTAGGTATTTTCATTCACGATCCTTTCTAGCTTCGATACTCCTTATTATCTCACTTTCTAGGTCTTGGAGAAATCCTTTAATGTCTTCTTCGTCATGTAAACATGCGAATATTTCGTCATCATCTTTTTCATCTATGTCTGATGCTAATTCTAATAAATCATTAGCTACTCTTTCAAACAAACCAAATACTACTGTTAGTAATTTAGTAATAATTGCAAAGAAAGCACACATAAATACAAATGTTAATTCAGGGTTTATACTACCCCCGTTAGCTAAATGAAAAATAGCCACTATTAGTACTAATAATGGAAAAGTTAAAAGCCCTTTACTTAAAATTGTTAACATAATTTCCTCTTTACAATGTACTTATTAAAGAAATAACAGAGTCACGAAGACCATGTTTACGTCCATTTATAACCGTTATGCCATGTTGACTTAGTATACCATCAAGTTTGTTAGCTAATTTGTCAGGTAAGCTAAAGGCGTAGGATCTCTCACCAGTGTTAGCCTGAGTGCCTGTATCAACTAACTTGCTCATGGGTATCTTTTTATACTTCTTAACAAATGCCACATGTCCTAGCTTAACGGTCTCCTTATTGATAGCAGCTACAAACTTAGTCCATCCAAGACGCTCTAAACAGTACTTCTGCTCTTTCTCTGGCCAGTTAAACTTCTGCATACATGTGTACCCATAGATAAGGTTATACACCTCTGCATTAAGATTAGGGATCTCAGCCTTAATCATTGCATCGAATGTCACATACTGAGTGACTTCCCAATCAATGGTGTTAGCCGCCATGTTCAACAACTTGGCAAACATGTACTTCTGACCTGTAGATGTACGGCTAAGTTTTTTGATACTTGTTACTAACTGACTTACGTTTAAGTTTTTCATAATATTTCCTTATTGATTTTCGAATTTTATTAATCTTCCAAGTACAATTTTAATTCTACGTTGTTCAACAACGTCAGTAGGTATTTCATAAGCTGGAGTGCCAGTCTGTCTACAGAGAATACTTCTAACGTAGTAATCAGACACGTTCTCAATATATATACTGGCCACTTCTCTGCCCTTAGCTAGGTAAGTTTCATACCTAATAGGGTCTTTTAGCCTTTTGGCTAAACACTTCGATTTCTGGGCCTTAGCTTTTTCAGGGTTTTTTAATCGCCACTCTTTCGCATATTTCGCAGCTTTAACTTTTATAGCTGGATCCGCTAAACTCATTTTATTATAGATCGAGTTGCAATATATCCTATGTTGTTTAAGCTCACTTTTAGTCATGTCTGCAACCAGTTTGTGGCTCCTCTTACCTGGATAAATAGACAGGCGTTTCGGTAAACGACGTGCCGCATGAGCTCTAGTAGCTGCATTGGCATACACACGATGTTGCTTATGTTCCTCTTCAGTCATATCAGCAACCTTCTTGCGACACTTCTTACCTGGATATATATTGGCCATAGTTTCACCTCATAATGAGTTAAAAAAATACCCCAATTAAGGGGTACTAGAGTTTAAAATGGATAAATGCTATTAAAAACATTAGAGTTTAAAAAAGGGTGCGGAGCACCCTTATATTTTTGATCTACGATAGTGCATATTCTGAGTTTAATATATGTTTACTTAGATCAGGTGAGTCTTTTATTAATAACACATTATCACCCGTAACATCTAGCATAAACTTATTAAGCGCATCTGAGTCAGCTAACTTGGCTAATATTACTCGGTAGTTATCACGCACCTTATTCATATGGTTAGGTGATGCCCAAAATGAGTCATGAATATGAGCTAATTGAAATCCCTGGTTATGCGCCATTCTTACCATCATACGAGCTACCCAGGCGTCTAGACTATGAATATAGTTAGGACATAGCGATGTATGTCTAGTACTAGGCTGGTTACTCGTATATCGGTAAGTAAAGGTTGTATGATCTAGCTCATCAACCTCAATGCGTGTATCCATTGCTTCAGTCACTTTGACTTTAGATACATGGCCATCTGGCGTTACCCATTTGTGATACAAAGCTGAGTTGTCCCAACACTCATTGATTATATTCATTACGTCTTCTGCACCAGAAAACAAAGAGTTTAATACTTCATGAAAAGCATTTTCTCGCTCACCTCTTAGACTGCCTTGTCGTGATTTATTATAGAAATGGGTCATTACAGGCTTTTTTACATCAGCCCGTACAACAGCATCAATTGGATCTAAAATAAGATTCATTCCAGTAGCCACTTCTGTGTAAACATCTTCCCTGTCACCTGTATCAATCAAATTGACAGCAGCTGCAGTTTTAAGGCAGCCTGATAAACAGGCCATAATTTGTAGCCCTGATGCAGTAGCATCTAAGGCCATTATGTAACCCGTTGGTTTACCAGCTATTGCATCATTGTATGCATTAATAGCTTTAGTAAATAAAAACGGGTTAGAAGCTGCAGGAGTCATACTGTTAAGATTACTAACGTTGTAATCAAACCAATACAATCTATCTTGCCAAGAGAGTTTGTCTTTACCAAACTCATTAGCAGCTGCAATCTTTATATACTCTAATCCAGTGAATTTTTGCATTATATTATAACCTCTTGTTTTACAAAGCTTAATAAAGCTTTCTTATAGTCAGTGGACTGGAAATTGATGTGATAACCTGAAGAGTACATTCTCCCCCGTTTATCAAATTTCCACATGAAGTAAAATGGAATATCTGTATATTCTTTATATACTCTAGAACTAGTAGTTTTCATAAGATCAAACTGCATAGATTTTTCTGGGGTATCTAAAGTTTTATTAGGTTTCTCCCTAAGTTGTAGGATTTCAGGATCGAGCTCCCATTTAATAGACTGCAAGATATTTAAACAGTCTAAGCTTTGCTTTTCTTTATGATGGTTATGCTGCCCTAAGATGCAGGACTCTTGTTGAGTATAATGCCCACCCCCCTGGTTAAACTTCCAAGGTTTAGGAGGTAACACCATTGGTGGTATGTACATAAACTCATCAATTTTCGACAAGACACTTAAACTAGGCTTAAGCTTTGGCTCAAGAGCTAGAGTACCAGTAGGATTACTTTCATAATCATGAGCTAGCAAGTCATACAATTTACCTTCACATACTGCTAAGATTTCAGCAGCTGTACGTACACCCTCAATTAGTTTAGTGTGAAGCAACGGTGCCATAGACGTGCAAATACTCTGTATAGGAGTAATTTCACCGTTACATTTAATTACTGACGCCGCTAACTGATAAGCGATGTCAATAGATTCTACTTTGATTGCTTTTACACGAGCATTCTTACTATCATAGGAATACTCTTGGTTTAAGTAAGTTTCTATTGAAAATACTAAATCTGTAATACTTTCAATATCTACATCATCTTTTAACGAGGCCATAAGACCTCGTCTAGAGAACGTAGTCTCCAGTAGTTTTTGTTCGTTCATGAGAATTCCTTAGAAAGGCACGTCTTCACTAACGTGTTGCAAAACATCTTCTAATGCTGTGCGGTGTATTGTGAGTATTTCGGATGAAGTACCCCAATTGATTTGGATTGTTCTCATGTCCCAGTAGGCTGAGGCCATAAGATCGCACACTCCGTTGGTCTTTTGCATAAAACTGCTAATTTCATCAATACTAACAGGTTTTAACAGGTTTATTTTTACTGCAAGCTTCTTACATTCACATGTATGCCTGCATATCGTGGTAATCATTTACGATATCCTCCGCAGCCTCATAAGCCTGCTTGAAGGTATCGTATTCGCCATCCAATCTCCAATCTCCATTTGAGAAAAACAATAGACCTTGGTTCACGAACTTAAATTGGTACCCACGTATGTTAAAATACTCTTCTTCCATATTACCTCCTAACTATCTTACGTAACTATCTTAGAACTTTTAAGCTTACCCCTACACTTGGTATGGATAAGCTCTTTGCGTCTCACCCAGGCTCAATTTCGAGCTCTGAGTCCTGGTTTTCGTAAGTTTCCTCACCAATAGTAGAACGCCCCATCAGTTTTAGGGCATTCTTACGCGGAAACAACCGGTTAAACTCTTCCCGGTCATCAGTTTCCTCGTGCCAGTAATCTTCAGCCAATTTCATGACTCTTCTCCTACAATTATGCAGCCTTTGCCAGACCGCTCTATATCACGTCTTTCGATGCCTAATCGCACCATGTAGGCTATACATTCGTTCTGGGAATCCCAGGTTACTTTGTACGCCTTATACCCTTTATATTCCTTGATTCCTACAAGGATAACAAGAGCAATTACTGCTGAAATTCCTAGTATTACTGTAACTAAGCCGAATAGCTTAATTACCTTTTGTGTTGAGACCTGATGTGGTCTACTTTTTATTTTTGGACGCATAATATTCTCCAAGTTAATAATTCTATAGACCAGACTTGTGCCTGGTCTCCAACGACTAGCTTTCCTAGCCATGTTGCATTACATTTCTCCCCAGCCAGCTGAAGCCAGCCATTCGTTATCAGCTTTCATATCAGCTGCGCGATCTTTTTCAGATTCTACATATTGATACAAATCTTCGTACCAATTAGATTCAAAAGCTGGATCCATACTGTATCCCAGTTCTGATTCGTAAGCTGCACACTCCAGCTCTACATCATCTATGGTCACATTGGCGCCATAAATACATGACTCTTTATACATATCTACTATAAACTTTGGATATTTCATATTAATCCTTATATTTATTAATTTTACAATTCCGGTACCAAGTGGAAAGGAGTGAGAGAGGAGGTCAGTGGAAAGTAACTAACTTATGATAAAAAAAGAGAGACTGAGCTTACGCCCAATCCCTCTACGCTTTAGATAAGGTCACCCATATCTGCAGCTGTGGTAGGTACACTGAAGCGTAATACCTCGGTACCAAACTTTTCTAAGAAGACAGCTTTACCGTCTTCGGCGCCATTTACCCACCCAATATGCACAGTGTTTCCATTTTCCCCTTTCTTGCAAATGGTCACACCCTTATCGTGGGTAGTAAGGAACAGGTCACCCTGCATCTTCTCTAAGGCAGATGGGACGATCTTATCCCAAAACTGCCTAATGCTAGAGTGCAGATTAATGATACCTGCTTGCTCACCTGACTGTGTGTTTACGTAAATGCCTGGTGCTTGCGAACCATTGGCTTGTACAGTCTTATTTGCTTGTGCTTTCTTCATGATCATGTTCCTTTAATTAAAGACACGGATTGTGCCATCCCATATGGAAAGGAGTGAGGATTCAACAAGATATAACAATCTTAACTCTCTTGTGTTGTGTGTGGTGTTGAAGTGTCTATAAAAAAAACCAACCCGAAGGTTGGATTAGAACTACGGTAGATGGTAGTTTATTTAGCTGCTTTGGCTGGGATGCCTGCTCTACGTGCAGTTATGGCATGTAGGTGCGCTATACGCTGTTGATGCGTAGTGCTCAACTTGTTGATACCAACTGATGCTGAGTCTAGTGACTCGTGGATGCTTTCGTCCACTGCTATGTCCACCAACGTTAAGATGTCGGTGAATGATGCACACACTGAGGTGATGGTAGCTGAGATGAATTTAAACATAAGGTATTCTCCTGGTTATGGCACGATGTTATGCCACTCCATATGGAACAAGGGACGTTACTCGTTATTAAGAGGGGGGGTGTCTCTGCTGTTAGTTCTGTGGGTCATTAGTACTACAACCATACCTAATTATTATTTTTCTTTAAATACCTGTATTAGTATTATCTTATCTATATGTATATATAATATATTACTTGTAATGTTAATATTCCTATTATAGTATGTACTTATACTACTCCTGTTAAGGAAGATACGAGAAGGAGACAGCGAAGCGAAGCGAGAGCTGTCTTCTTCGAGTATCTTTATTATATAAATTATAATAGACTATAACTGTGTTATAAATATAAACGGTTATACCTATGGATCAATCTACTGCAGTAACTGAAGTTTACCTCTCAAAAGAAGAGTTTAAGGCTACTCTGCCTAAAGCTATGAAAGGCCGTATAAGCGACGAGCTTATGGGCAATATCAATTCCCTACTACAAGACCAATCCACTAGAGAAGAACTGCGGGATAACCTAGTCGGCTATGCGAGTGTTTTGGCTCAAGGCCGGTACAAGGTGGAGGATTATATCTCCGCCGTTAAGTATGTAAGTTATAAGATGCTTGGTTCTAGTAACTTAGAGTCATATGTAAAAACCTTTCCTAAGCGGTATAAGCGATTGCTCGATGATGGTGTGGATGACCATAGAGTTAGTGCTTATGCTTCTGCATATAATAAAAATCAGCTAGTTAATAAAATATATGAACAAACTTTAATACCTTCTCATATCCTTAATGCAGATGTGTTTCAAAGAGCACTTAACGTACAAGCGGAGTTGATGGTTCATGCTAATAGTGAGAAGGTTCGTAGCGATGCCGCGAATAGTCTTCTGACCCATTTAAAGCGTCCTGAGATTACTAAGATAGAGCTGGACGTTGGTATGAAGGAAGATAAGACTATTAATGATCTAAGACAAGCTACTATGGCACTAGCTGCAAGCCAGCGGGATATGATAAAGTCAGGAATGATGAATGCTAAAGAAGTAGCACATAGCCAAATTTTAGAAGGTGAGGTGGTAGAGTAATGGCAGAAATCTCTGGGCTGCAGAGTATTTTATCTAGTATGCACAAGCAATACCTTGCTGGTAACTTGCCCCTTGAGCAATATGCTACAGGTGTTAGTAATTTAGAGCAGCAAAGCCCTGAGATGTTTAATATGGCTGTAAATACACCTATCGCCGATCCTGGCAGTTTTAATATGGATCTACCTCCGTCAAATAAACCAGAATTAAGTAATATAGATTTTACTAAATCTGCCCCTAATACAGCTGTAGCTGTAGATAAAAGACAACCTGCAGACTGGGAAAACTTTTCTGGACTATTTAACAAAACTTAACGGGAGCACTTTTGCTTTTGATGGCGAAGTGTTCGATTTTTTTAAAATAAAAAACTTTTTCTTCTGTGTAAAAGATTTAGTAGTTTTTATAGAATTAATAGAATCTAAAAGAATTATTAAATCTGCTAGTGCAGATGAATTTATTTTTTTATTAAAAAAGATGGAAGCAGCACATGTTGTTTTTATTTTTGAGCAAGAAAGCCTATGTCTTTAACACAAAATCCAAAATCAGTAGAAAGTCTGGTACATGCGGTAAGTTTTGACACAGATCCGTACTATGTACCCTCTAATTTTGCACTAGAATTTGTTAACTTTATAAAGTTGGTAAATGGCGCAGAAGGCGAGGAGAACATGACTCCAGTGCTTCATTACAAAATGTTAGATCAAATTGCCACAGGCGATGCTGACGTATTAAACATGTTATTTCGAGGATCCGCTAAAACTACTTTAATGGGAGAGTATCTCTTTCTTTATATAGCTACTTATGGCGGATTTCCGGAATTTGAAGTCGAATTAGCACTGTATGTCTCAGACAGTATTGAGAACGGTGTTAAAAATATGAGAAAAAATTTGGAGTACCGTTATGAAAATAGTGATTTTCTTAAAATTTATGTTCCTTATACTAAATTCACCGATATTAGATGGGAGTTCCGGAACGCGGAAGGCAAAACTTTTATTGTTAAAGGCTATGGAGCTAGCACAGGTGTACGTGGTAGTAAGGAAATGGGTAAGCGCCCAACGTTAGCCATATTAGATGATTTAGTTTCAGATGAGGATGCAAGATCTCCAACTGTTATTAAATCTATTGAAGATACAGTTTATAAAGCCATTAACTATGCTTTACATCCACAAAGGCGCAGAATTATATGGTCAGGTACGCCGTTTAATTCAAAAGATCCACTTTACAAAGCTGTAGAGAGTGGTGCATGGAGTGTGAACGTTTTCCCAGTTTGTGAAAAGTTTCCTTGTACTAAAGAAGAATTCAGAGGCGCTTGGGAAGATCGGTTTACTTTTGAGTACATTGAGGAGCAATACAACAGAGCAGTTAAAACTGGTCAAATTGCTTCATTTAACCAAGAGCTCATGTTACGTATTATGTCTGATGAAGACAGACTGGTTCAAGATGGCGATCTAATTTGGTATGAGCGTAAAGGGCTTCTTAATAATAAAGGCGCTTATAATTTTTATATTACTAGTGATTTTGCTACAAGTGAGAAAAGTAGTGCCGATTTTAGTGTTATATCGGTTTGGGCACTCAATAGTAATGGCGACTGGTTATGGGTAGACGGAATATGCAAACGGCAATTAATGGATCAAAACATTGATGACTTGTTTAGATTGGCTCAAATGTACAAACCTCAGCAAGTGGGTGTAGAAGTAACAGGACAACAAGGCGGATTTATTCAGTGGATACAAAGAGAAATGACTAACCGCAATAATTACTTTACATTAGCGTCTGAAGGCAACAGTAACAGGCCCGGTATACGGCCAGCTACAAATAAAATGCAAAGATTTAATATTGTTTTACCTTGGTTTAAAACTAAAAAAATATGGTTTCCGGAAGAAATGAAACAAGACCCTATTATAGTAGAAGCAATGGAAGAGCTTTCATTAGCGTCAGCTGCAGGATTTAAAAGCAAACATGACGATTTTATAGACACTATATCTATGCTGGGCTCTTTAAACTCTTGGAGACCTAGCCAAGAAGTAGAATCTTCCATTGATGATAATAACTCTGTAATATGGAGCGATGATGATACTGAAAAATCTTCCCATTATGATTCATATATTGTTTAGAGATAAAAAATGACTACAGCCGCAGAGTATTTAAGACTAACAGAAGCAGAAGCTAATTCTGCAGCAACCTCAGCTGTGAATGTTCAAAACCAAGTAGCTGTTGCAGAAACATTTGCAAACACAGCTACTACTTATGCTAATGCTGTTGGTGCTAGTGTAGCTGCTGCAGAAACTGCTAACATTGCTGCTGGTTTAAAAGCTATTGAGTCTAAAAACTATAGAGATCTTGCATTATTATGGGGAAATGCAGATCCTAACGTTGTAGTAGAAGATAGTCTTTACTCTGCCAGACATTACTCTCAATTAACTGTAAATATGTTAGCTGCTATGCAGGCTAACTTAAATGCACATGAAGGCATTTATACTAATAATAAGACTGTAACAGATGCAGCAATAGCATACTTAGGTTTTCGTTTAGATACAGGTGTATTATCTTTTGACAGTACTGCTCTTGAAGGATTAATTACTGACTTAGAAAACAACACTTCTGCTCAAATGGTTCAAAAATTAAATACAGTTTTATACAACACAGATCAACTTGAGTTAGCTGCTTTTGCTAAGTCTAATGATATTTCTACAAGTAATAAAATTATAGATTACTTAGATGAAGCAGGACAAATAGCATTACAGGCTATGATTACAAGTTCAACTAATCAAACAAAGTTAAGCTATGCTGGTGTAGTAGTAGATGCCGATACAGGCGTTATAACTAGCGCAGCAGGTTCTGCGTTAGCTACAGAATATGGTTTAAGAGTAGCTGCAATAGAAGAAACAATTGGCTCATCTGTTCAGCCTGGATTAGGAACCATGCAAGCCAAGTACACTATTAAAACAGATGTAAATGGGAATGTAGCTGGTTTTGGTTTATTTAATACTGCAAATACTGATATTACTAGTGCAGGATTTAGTGAGTTTATTATTAATGCAAACTCATTTAAAGTAGCAGGAACTAGCGACATAGTAGCACCATTTAGAGTTATTACATCCCCTGGTCTTTGCACTAGTAGCATAGGAGGTGAATCAGCATCAGGTCAAACAGCTTGTGTAAACAGTGGTGGAACGTGGAATGCTCCGGGTACGTACATAAGCGATACGATTATTATGAATGCAACTATAGACGCTGCAAATATTAGTAATCTTACAATAGGTACAGATGACGTAATAGGATATGTTAACGCTACAAATGCTCTTATAGCTGCTGCTACAATTAATGCTAATCAACTTAACCTTACCCCACCTGATGTAGGAGCTGGTACTTACGCAACAGGCACAGGTAGTAGAATGATAATAGATTCAGACAGTATTGAAGTTTGGGAAGGCACAAATTTACGCGTTAAAATAGGAAATCTTACGTAATGGCGTACGGATTTGAAATATATGAATCAGATGGGTCTTTACGGTTTTCATCATTAGACCAAACATGGACTGTACTTGGATATTATAAAACACCAGCTAATACAAATCAGACATACACTAATGTACCTGTTATGAATACACGGCTTGTTACTCGCCAAATGTTAAATCAAGTTACGGGTGATGATGAGGCGTATGTACACACATATACATTGTCTGGATCTACTTTAACAACTACAGCACCAAATACATCAAATACAGTAGAAACTTTTTTTGTAGTATGGGGAAAATAATATGACATATGGAATAATTGCAAAAAATACAGATAATGATATTCTTATTGATTCAGAGTTTGCTCATTATCATTTTGCTGGTAAAGCTACATTATTTAATTCAACAAGAATACCAGCTATGTCAGGCGGCACAAGTACTCAACATAGCCCAAGTACCCCTACTGGCTTAGCTGGAACTCAAGTTAATGGCAACATTTTTAAATATAGTTTATCAGCACGTGCCAATTCTAATAGCCCTCCCCCTATGTGTTTTATAAAACCTATTAGTACAGGAAGTAACGCTCCGTATGCATCAGTTATTCTTACTACTAGGATAGGAACTAACTGGGAAATGTGGGTTATTCAAACTTACGGGCATTCAGCTCCTACGTTATATTGTTTTTTACCACTTAATGAAATGTCTTATGCAGCAGCTACTTCTTCAGATGATTACGGGATACAAACATTTAATAGCTCTAATAATAGAACTTACGATTCTAGAATTTTGCCATTAAAAGTAGTAGGAGGAAATAATGCTTCTTCACCTTCTATGGCAAATACTGGTGGAAGTTCCGCATATACTGTAAATTTAAGTGTAAATGTTGCGCCGTTATCTTTTGCAACAGGAGTAGTTGGTGCAGATAATACAGTTCCAGCATCTGATATGATGTATTATTGCCCTTCTATTGCACACTCATGTAGTGAATGGCAAGCAGCTAGTGACGGCGAGGGGTTTCAATCGCAGGGATACAACTCGTTTTTTTATGCATGGTCTAGAGCTGATTTATGGTGGTGTTTTTATCGTAGTGCTTTTCGTATAAATAGTGGATTTTATTTCCAGTCATCATATTCTATATATGCATCTGGCCACGCTTGGGATACAGATGAAAATAAATCAGGACTTTTAAGTGCAATACTTGCTGCTGCGTTAGCTTTTGCAACTTTTGGTGCATCATTACCTTTTTTTATTATAGCAGTAGGTGGTACTGCGCTTACTGCAGCATTTGCAAGTTCAGGAACTCCTGCAGGTTTTTATTATCCTTATAAAAATGATTCAAGAAATACTGCAAATTCTAATCCTTTTATGATATCAAGAGCTTCTTACTATGATTGAGGTAAAGTATGTATGAAATACTAGATCAAAAAGACAAAGGTATTGATAGTATTGTTACAGTTAAAATATGTAAAGAACGTCTTTCAAAAGTTAATGGAGAAGTAGTTCCAACTTTAGATAAAAGTACTAATTACCACACTGAATTACATAACAATAAAATTCAACATGACCATAGACATGACAGTATACAAACTACAATACTTGTAGTTAATCCTGTAACTGATGAAAAAATCAGAAGCCAAATACAGACATTGTTAGATTGTGAATGCTTTGATATAGGCGAAGAAGAGCCAATTAATCATGAAATTGAAGAGGTATGCACAGTAGACGGGCAAGATAAAACTTCTTACTTAATGCATAACTGCCCTCAGAGACTCAGAGACATAATTACAGAAAAATTTCCAAATGAGGATCAAACAGATTTTAGTGCAATGTCTAGTGACTTATTTCATTCAGTCTTACAAGAAAAAGTAATTACTGTTTTAAAGTATTCAAATAAACAACCGTTGCTTCGTTGCCCAGAAGGGCATATTGGAGCAATTGCAACAAAATACTGTTTAACAAGTAATAAAATTTATGATAAACGGTATGTTTTGTGCGATGAAACACATCCGTTACTTCCAACTGAATGTAGCGTAATTTGTAGGAGTTATAATAAAGTATACGATGCTAATTTTATTTTTCCAGAGCACTATGATTTATATTTTACTGGGGATCCATTATATGTTGAAGCAGCTTTTGATCTCCCACATAAGGTAGGGGCATATTCTACGTGGTATGGAGCAACAATTGTTAATAATGAGATTGTTAGAGTAAAACAATACATATACGATTATAATAACGCTTTCTCTGATTGGGATGCGATACTTCAATTTACTAAAGATGCAGTCAATAGTTCTACTGTTTTTCAAGACATTGATTAAATTTTTACGTTAAAAGTAATTAAATATAAGGTAAGATGGTATGGCTTGGTATAATGTAGGTACAGTAACAGTTATTAACGGTTCTGCCGTAGTATCTGGTGTTGGAACGTTTTTTCTAAACACAGTTAAAACAGGTCATATTTTTTATGGGCCTGATAAAGAATTATATGAAGTGCTTAGTGTAGCTACAGATACACAACTT
>Ga0209502_10000238_pt1 | contig 62517 bp, 71 predicted proteins | sample ArcticOcean_MG_C_10_FD_187442 | JGI IMG/M metagenome (GOLD analysis project Ga0209502, IMG submission 187442) | Marine microbial communities from western Arctic Ocean - ArcticOcean_MG_CB11_90 (SPAdes) (version 2) | ecosystem: Environmental > Aquatic > Marine > Oceanic | place: Arctic Ocean... | reverse complement strand
AACAACGCGCTTAATGTTGGCGCTTTAGATGTGTAGGTTTTGTCGAATGTCATAGATGAAGAAAAAAAGTAAAGCAATAAAAAAGCGGACTTAAGGTCCGTTTTTTTCAATCAAGTAAAGTTAACGATTCTTCACCAAGTTGATAGCTCTCATATCCAACTTCAACAATCTTACCAATAGCAGCATCAATCTCAACTTTTACCTTTTCTTTATCTGCTTCTAAGGTATCAACTTCGTAAGATGCTTTACCGTAAGATTCAAGCCCATACTCTACGGCAACAATTCTACCTAGGTAAGCAGCTAACACTGCTGCTCTTGCCGTCTCTACACCCCTTTTGCTTGTGATGTAAATCTTATGTCATCGGTTTCAACTTCTTCTTCAGTTTCTGTGATATCACCCGTTTTAACACGACACTCAACTTCCCAAGATTTACCACCTGCTGTTTTAATGTCTAATTCCTAGATAGGCATCCTATCTTCAACTTCGTACTCAACTTTGATGATCCCACCATCATACTTGGCTAATACTTTTTGTACGCACTTGCCCATACTGTCATAGGACTCGGCTTTAAACACACCATTATCATTCACAGAAAAAGCAAGCGCCAATAAACTAGTGCCAATTGATAAACACAACATAACAACCTCCATAAAAAAAACCAAAAAACTCATGGTGCGAATTGTGAATCAATGCTAAGAAAGTTAAATAGACTATTGATTGTTTTACACTTTTAAAATATTTTTGGCTACTGGTAACCAATCACAACCTTTTAAAACCCATTTAGATTAATGTATTATCCATATAATGAATCCCACAAATTTATTAGGCACAGCCAACATTCCAAATAATGGCGGCGAACTGCAGCTATCTCAGCGCGGTAAAGACTTTGTCATTGGGCTAAAAGGCGAGCCGGGTGAGTTAATGACCAGCCGGGTATACTCTTCTGAGTTGGCACTGGCTGAATTAGGTTGTGCACATATTGATGGTGTTGAAAAAACAAGGGTGTTAGTTGGCGGTATGGGGATGGGTTTTACGCTGGCCGCCGCACTCAAAGCTACAACAGGCAGCTCTGAGGTCCACGTCGCTGAGCTAGTCCCCGAGATCATTGAGTGGAACAAGGGCCCGTTAGGTGAGTGTGCTGGCCAACCGCTCGGTGATGAGAGGGTGAGGGTTAAGTTGGGCGATATTGCAGCGCTGTTTAACACCAAGCAAGCGACTTACGATGCAATTTTATTAGATGTGGATAACGGCCCAGAGGCTTTTACACAAGATGACAACAGCAACCTATATACCGCAGAGAGTTTGCGATCCATACATCAAACCCTGCGACCTAAAGGCATACTCGCGGTATGGTCAGCTTGGCATGAACCTAATTTCATAAAACAATTAAAAAAAGCTAATTTTAAAAACGTCAGTTTTCAAACCGTCCGAGCGCATAAAGGTAAAGGCAGTAAACATACTATTTACTTAGCTCAAAAATAATCGGGTGAAAAATTAAAGTAGTGCCATACATTATTGGTTTAAATACGCCTATAATGCCGATTAATGTGTCATCCTTAATAGGAAAACTATTTTAAAAAAACTACGAGATTACATATGCCACTTATTCGAATTGATATCACAGAAGGTCGTTCAGATGCCGCCATTAAAACCTTAATGGATACCGTTCAAGATTGTGTGGTTGAAGCATTTAAAGTACCTGTAAAGGATAGGTATCAAATTATCACAGAACATAAACCGGGTAGAATAATCTTGGAAGATACTGGTTTGGGTTTTGAGCGGACTGACCAAGCGATTGTGATTCAAGTATTTACTAGCCCGAGAACAACAGTGAATAAAACTAAGTTTTATAAATTATTGGCGGATAACTTAAAAGAGCAATGTGGTTTAAACCCTAAAGATTTAATGGTTTCTGTGATGACGAATACTGATGTCGATTGGAGTTTTGGTTTTGGCTCGACACAATATTTATCAGGTGAGCTGTAAAAGAACGAGTCTATGCGACAGCCATTAGTAGTCGGTAATTGGAAGCTGAAAGGGAGCCTTTCGGAAAATAAAACTCGCATACAGGCTATTGTTAATACATTGGAAAACCTAGTGCAAGCAGAAGTTGGACTTTGTTTACCGTATGTGTACTTGTTTTAGGTTTAGCAGTTGTTAGCTAATACTGGTTTACTATGAGGTTCGCAGAATGTGAGTCAATTTGTGCAATGCGCATATACGGCGTGTGTATCGGCGGAGATGGTGGCGGAGTTTGGTTGCCAGCTGGTGATTGTTGGGCATTCTGAGCGGCGACATTATACTGCTGAAAACAGTGCAAAAGCGGTGATGAGAATTAAAAGAGCAGCTGATGCAGGGATTACGCCAATTTATTGTATCGGTGAAACACAGTCTGAACATACGGCAGGCGATGCAAAGCAGGTGATAGAAGCACAGCTATTGGCTTTATTAGATTTGGGTAAAGCTAGCTTAGAAAAAGTAAAATCATTTGGTTTGGTGATTGCTTACGAACTTGTCTGGGCGATTGGTACAGGGCAAGCGGCGACGCCAGCGATTGCACAAAATATGTATGCATTTATACGCGTGTTATTAGCAAAACATGATGCGGTATTTGCTGAAAAAACGCGAATTATTTATGGCAGTAGTGTTACGCCAGATAATGCAAAAGCACTATTTACAATGCCTCATATAGATGGTGGCCTAGTAGGTAGAGCGTCATTAAACGCAGCATTATTTGCAACAGTATGTGCTGCCGTTGATGGATAACAGGACGCATCAACACATGAATAAAGTTTTAGTGATTGGCTATGTTTGGCCAGAGCCAAACTCATCGGCAGCAGGCTATCAGATGATGGCAATTTTACGAGCCTATAAACAACAGGGTTGGCAGGTTAAATTTGCCACACCAGCACAGCAAACAGATCATATGGTTGACTTGGCGGCTGAGGGTGTCAGCAGTCAACCCATTGAATTGAATAGCGATAGCTTTAATGACTACTTAATGCAGTATCAACCCGATATTGTGCATTTTGATCGATTTATGATGGAAGAGCAGTTTGGTTGGCGTGTCGATAAATTTTCGCCAGATGCATTGAAAATACTCGATACAGTCGATATTCAATGTTTACGTGATGCAAGACATCAGGCATTAAAAGCGAATCGTGATTTGATCCAACAGGATTTAACCAGCGATCTTGCAAAGCGAGAGATTGCTGCTATTTTACGTTGCGATATCGCATTGATTATTTCTACATATGAAATGACGCTATTAACCGAGCGTTTCAATGTTAATCCAGATTTATTACATTACTTACCGTTTATGGTTGATTTGGCAGCGCTGCCAGTGAAAACCAAAAGCTTTGACGAACGGCAACACTTTATGACAATAGGTAACTTTAGGCATGCGCCCAACTGGGATGCGGTGTTATATTTGCAATCGATTTGGCCACTCATTAGAAAAAAGTTACCAGAAGCAGAGTTGCATATTTATGGCTCCTATCCGCCACCAAAAGCAACAGCGCTCAATAATCTTAAGACGGGATTTTTAATCAAAGGCTGGGTAGAGGATGCCTACACGGTAGTAGAAGGCGCACGGGTTACTTTGGCACCGCTTAGATTTGGTGCTGGCTTGAAAGGGAAGTTGTTGGATGCGATGGTAATGCAAACACCAAGTGTGACGACATCGATAGGCGCCGAAGGGATGACGGTGCCAGACGCACCATGGCCGGGTACGGTTGCCGATGATATTGAAAGTTTTGCAGGTGCGGCCGTGAAACTGTATCAAGATAAAGTCGCCTGGGAATTAGCAAGAAGTCATACATTAACGCACGTGAGAAAGCAGTTTAATGCCGCCGTTTTGTCACGACAGTTATTTGAAAAAATAGCCAAGGTACAAGAAAATTTAACACAACACCGTATCAATAATTTTACAGGTGCGATGTTGAAGCATCACACCATGGCCAGTACTAAATACCTATCGCAATGGATTATGGAAAAAAACAAATAGCGATTATTTTTTCGATTGACACCACTCAGCACTGAGTAAGCGATCATGCCGCTCACTTTCTAGACGTTCAATAAAGCGACAATCTTGTTTATGGACAGTCACGCCGCGGTCACGCGTAACATAAGCGGTAATGGCATCAGGAAAAACAGGTTTGCAACATTTGGCCATGTTGGTTTGTAGGTTGCCGACACCCTCGAGTATCACCTCAGCAGGCGTAGCATGTAATGGTGCTTTATGCGGAACATGCTGTTGTGGTTTTGCAGTCAGCTTAGGATTCACTGCTTCTTGAGGACGTCCAGTAGAATGTTCTTCTGATGTTTGACGTCTAAACCAATGCCGCACTTTTGCACGCGCACTCGTACTTTTTAAGTAACCCAATGTAGCGCGAATCCAGTCGCGGCTCGGCGCACCAATTTTATTGGTCAGAATTTCAACGTGCTGCGCATTTTGTAGCTGGTAGTTAAGTGGGACGATATGACCATCGACTTTCGCACCACGGGTGCGATGACCTAAATCGGTATGTACCGCGTAGGCAAAATCAATTGGCGTGGCACCTTTAGGTAAGTCAACCACATTGCCTTGCGGGGTAAACACATAGACGTTTTCTTGAAACAACTCGGTATTGAACTGCTCGAGCAAATCACCACTATCTTTTGGCTCTTCTTCCCATGTCAATATTTGACGGAGGAGTGCAATTTTTTCATCAAGGACAGCATCATCTTTACTACCATCTTTGTAACGCCAATGTGCTGCTACACCCAGCTCTGAATAAGCATGCATTTCATGGGTGCGAATTTGCACCTCTAGTGCTAAATCCTTTGGCCCATTAACGGCGGTATGTAGAGAACGGTAGTTGTTGCTTTTAGGTTTAGCGATATAGTCATCAAACTCACTGGCAATGGGTTGCCATAAGGCTTGTACGACACTCAGCGCGCTATAACAACCCTCTACGGTATTGACTAAAATACGCACAGCATGGACGTCAAACAATTGTTCAAATGTCAGGTGTTTGCGGCGCATTTTATTAATGATGCTGTAGATATGTTTAGGACGGCCAGCAACATCCGCTTTAATATTTTCAGCGGAAAGCCGCTCTTTCAACACTTGTTCGACCTGTTGAATATATTGCTCACGATCGAGCCGACGCGCATCTAATGACTTAGCGACCTCTTTATAAAGGACAGGCTCTAGAAAGCGTAAAGAAAGGTCTTCCATTTCCCACTTAAGCTGCCAAACACCGAGGCGATTAGCCAGAGGCGCATAAACGCCTTGAATTTCTCTTGCCACCTTTTGTTGTAGGTGAGCGCTAGCCTTGGAAAGGCTGCGAAGTGTTTGGGTGCGCTCAGCAAGTTTAATCAATACCACGCGAATATCTTGCACCATAGCCAATAGCATCTTACGGAGGCTTTCGATCTGGTGGCTTTGATCGCTATTGCTTTTATCTAGCTGGTTTAATTTTTCAAAATCACTAAATGTTTGTACTTGCTCGATTTTCATTAATCCCGCGACCAAGTTGCGAATGTTGTCACCAAAGCGGGCTTTAAGTGTTTCTTGCCAATTGTCGATATGGCGAGGCGTGGCATATAAAATAGCAGCAGCGACGGCCTCTGCATCGAGATGTAAGCTAACGAGAATGGCTGCAGTCGCGGTCGCATGCTGCATCAATGGTAGTTCTGTTCTCTCTTTATTGCCGTCATAAGCTAAGCTTGCCAGTTGGCAAGCTTGCTTAATCACTTCAACTTCTGTTGCTGAAAAAGTGTTTGATAAAGACATAATCCATGCCTCGGTCTCCTGATCGGATACCGCAGGGATTTGTAACGCACTCGAGCCGTGAATCATGAGTGATTAGTCTTCGATTCTAAACCCTACTTTTATGGCGACTTGATAATGGCCAATTTTGCCATTTACAATATGACCACGTGTTTCTAATACTTCAAACCAATCCATGTGTTTAATGCTGGTTGCTGCTTTAGCAATCGCATTTTGAATGGCCTCATCAGTCCCAATGGGTGAGCTGCCAACTAGTTCGATTTTTTTATAGGTGTGTGTTGTCGCCATATTGTTCTCCAAATGATAGTGAATTCATCAATTAAGATGATGACTGTAATCATCACCTTTTTAGTGCGTTATGACCAGTAGAGTTTCTACGTAGTTCACGTTTGTATTCTATCAAACGTTTTGGCTCTCATGCTATGCTGTTGCCTTTGGTCACCTTGTGATTTAAATAAAAAATTAAATCATAAAGCCCATACTAGAGAATTCACACCATGACCAATACGACAAACGAAACCTTTATTACTAGTAAAGATGCATCATTAGAATCTTCTATCAGCACTTTGCAGCGGAAGTTAGCGGCGCTCGATATCCATGTAGAAGAAAAGGCATGGCTCAATGAGGTTGAGGGTATTTGGTCTGTACATGTGACGAACCGCGATTGCCCACGCTTGTTTACCAATGGTAAAGGCGCATCGCAATTGGCGGCGCGTGCCAGTGCGTTGGGTGAGTACTTTGAGCGCTTGGGTACCAATTATTTATGGACAGATTTTTACCTAGGCGAAACCATCGCAAGTGCTGATTGGGTACATTATCCCAATGAGCAATGGTTTCCACTACAAGGCGAGGCATGGCCGACGGAGATTCTGACGCCAGAGCTACAACAATTCTATAACCCAGAAGAAACAGTCGCTGCGAGTCAGTTAATTGATTTGAATTCTGGGAATAAGGCGCGTGGTATTTGTGCGATTCCATACACACGTTTACGCGATGATAAAACGATATTGTTTCCGGTTAATTTGATCGGCAACATTTATGTCAGTAACGGCATGAGCGCGGGTAACACTATGATGGAAGCGCGCACCCAAGCGTTGGCGGAGATTTTCGAACGCAATATTAAAAATCGCATTATTGCAGAAGGCATTTGCTTGCCCGATGTGCCAGAAGAAGTGATTGCTCGCTATCCGCGTATCGCATCAGGTATAAAGGGGTTGCGTGATGCAGGTTATGGTATCTTGGTGAAAGATGCATCACTTGGTGGTGAATATCCAGTCATGAATGTGACCTTGTTGCACCCTGAGGATCAAGGTTGTTTTGCAAGCTTTGGTGCGCATCCGCGCTTTGAAGTGGCATTAGAGCGTTCGCTGACTGAGCTGATTCAAGGCCGTGCGCTAGATAGCTTAGGGGGCTTTGTTAAGCCAGGTTTTGATATGGAGGAAATTGCTGACTCGCAAAACTTAGAAATTCATTTTGTGGATTCGAGTGGCGTGGTTAGTTGGGAGTTTTTACGTAGCACACCAGATTATGAGTTTGTCGACTGGAACTTTGGTACGACAACAGAAGAGGATTACAACTGGAGCGTGAACAAGATTCAAGATGGCGGACATGATTGTTACGTTGCTGATTTTGAACATTTGGATGTCTATTCTTGCCGTATCTTTGTGCCAGGCATGAGTGAGATTTATCCGGTAGAAGAGCTGGAGTGGCAAAATAATACGGTCGGTAATGAGGTGCGTGTTTATACACAACGCTTGCAAACATTGACTGGAGAAGAGTCGGCCGAGTTATTAGACCTGTTGTTGTGTTTGAATTTTCAAGATGATTTACATGTGTATATCTTGATTGGCTTATGTGCAGATGCGAAGTCACCTTGGTTGGACCTACGCATTGGCGAATTGAAAGCCTTGGCGGCGATTGCTGCTGGTGATAAAGATGAGATATTGGACGGCTGTGAATGGGTAGCGCAAATCAATGATTTACCAGTAGCACGTTTGAAGGTCTATAGCTGTATTGCTGATTTAGTACAAATTACAGAGAATTTAGAAAAAGATGTGACGTTATATCAAGCGAATTTAGCTTTGATGTATGGCGAAACCACATTGCAACAAGCGCTGAGTCTGTTTAATCAAGAAACCCAGTATTTTGGGCTAAATGATTTGGGTGCGAATTATGAGGGCAGCCAAATGCATCAACAACTATTAGCGGCTTATGACAAAGTGAGAGCGCCCCAAATAGGTTAAGCGCATTTGAAACCTACGCAAACAAAAACGACACTACACCCTCGCAACCAGCATCGTGACCGGTATGATTTTGAGCGACTAGTTGAGACGAGTGCGGCGTTAAAACCTTATGTGAAGCCCAATAAATTTGGGGATGCTTCGATTGACTTTGCTAATCCACAAGCGGTTAAAACACTGAACCAAGCCTTGTTAAAGCGTTTTTATCAAGTCGCGGTTTGGGATGTTCCTAAGCAGTATCTTTGCCCACCTATTCCAGGGCGAGCGGATTATTTACATTATCTAGCGGATCTACTAACGGACAGTCAATTGAACAGTGAGTCGGCTCGCGTGTTGGATATTGGTGTCGGTGCGAATGTGATTTACCCGCTCATCGGTCATCATAGTTATGGATGGCAATTTGTCGGCGCTGATATAGATGCAGCGGCATTGCGCAACGCACAACAGATTGTTGATGCTAATGACTTAAACAACCCAATAGAACTGCGGTTGCAAAATAATAAAACGGCCATTTTTAATGGCGTGATACAAAAAGGCGAGCACTTTACTGCTGCGATATGCAATCCACCATTTCATGCTTCTAAAGCAGATGCACAAGCGGGCGCACAGCGCAAATGGCGAGGCCTTGGTAAAAGCGGGAAGACGGCGTTGAATTTTGGTGGACAAAGCAATGAACTGTATTGTGAAGGTGGTGAAGAAACTTTTATCATTAACATGATTAACGAAAGCCAGTTATTCGCAACACAATGTGTTTGGTTTACGACATTGGTCTCCAAAGCTACAACCTTACCCAGCGTTTATCGCGCATTGAAAAAAGTGGGTGCGCGAGCCGTTAAAACTATCGAGATGCAACAGGGCCAAAAGCAAAGCCGTATTGTGGCTTGGACCTACTTTAAATGAGGTGGCCTTATGCGTTCATGAGACGGCTGACAACTTTGCGTTTCATTGGCTTGAGTAAGTTGGCTGCTCTTAATCCAGCACTTCTAACAACGCGAGCGGGCATGTGATCATCAGCATAGAGTTTAGCAACGGCATTGGCGGCAAGGTATAAAAGTAAGGTAGCGCGTCTGCGCTGTTGCTCGAACTTAATAAGTGCTTTTTCTGCCTCTAATAAGCCTAAATTAAAACCATGTGCAGTGACTGGGTGCATGCCAACAGCAACATTGCCAATGAGCGCGAAACGATCTGCAATAAAGCGACCGGCATAAACGGCTACGAGCGTATAAGCGAAGTGATCACTCACCGATGCCATGGCACCAAACTTATATTCTAAGCGCTGCTCCATGCATTGGTAAAGTCGGTAGCGTCTAAGGCCAATAGTGCCTCTATCTCAGGTGTTAGTAGGGTAATCACAACAGATGAGCAATCACCAGCTAATGGCAATAAGGCGAGTGTTTGGCCAATATCAAAAATTTCATAGGCCGTGTCGCGATGCGGTCGTGCATGCGATATGCGGCAAACCAACATGCTTCTACCAAAATCAGTCATCTTAGCGCCAATGCCTATTTGTTTGCGTGTAGCGGAAAAACGACTATCAGCGGCAACGAGTAGACGGCTCTTTATTGGTTAATTACTTTGGTTGTGATTTGTATATGGTCGGTGTGACTGTCTATGCTTTGTAATTCTAAATCGGCGATAAGTATGACATCAGCAAGGTGCATCACTTCCTCATATAAGCCGCGACGGATAGCATGGTTAGAAACCATAAAACCTAAACCTTTGTTAGAAGAGGGGGTGGCGCAAAATCTAAACTGTATTTGGAATCGCCGTTGAGTACTGTGGCGGCATTTAAATCGGCATATTCATCTTTTTTAAAATGTGGGACTACACCCATCTCGGTGAGTAATGAAATTGAATGCTGGGTGAGTACAATCACACGTCCATCAAAAGCAGGCTTTTCTATTGCTGTTAATGGTTGGCGCTCTAAGAGGGCAATTGTTCGGCCTTGCCCAGAGAGCAGCTTAGCTAGACTTAAGCCTGCAGGCCCAGCGCCAATAATGCATACATCAAACATGGTGTTAGTCATGATTATAAATTGCTTGTAAAAGTAGCTGAAAGCATACGTTTTATTTGCTTAATAGCATTTGTGCTAAATCAAAAAAGAGGTAAATCCTTTTTTGATTTAGCGAAACAGTCAGATAGTTAAATATTTAAAATACAGGCTTATTTATATGGCTACCGATACGGATCTGTTGATTTGTATCAATATAAAGTCTGCGGCAGACTTTTAGTATGAAGTATGACTGGTTATGCTAAATATTGGGAAGATTAACGCGCTGAGCGTATAGTCAAGCTATGCGAACCATTATGATAAAACCACTGGAAGAGATGACTAATACAACAGACGACAAAGAACTAGCTGCAATTGTTGCATTAGATGACCCCGATGAGTGGGCTAGCTTTAGTACCATGCTGAATAACGGCACTGGCGCTAATCAATGGGAGTCACATCTGGCCGTTGAGGGCATGCACTGTGCATCCTGTGCGCTTAATGTTGAAAAAACAGTTAGCGCATTGTCAGGGATTATTAGTGCCAATGTGAATGCGACTAGTGGTCGTGCCAGCATTATTTGGTCGTCTGATGAAACCAAGCCATCTACTTGGATCGGCGCGATTAACAAGTCAGGTTATAACGCTTTGCCCGCAGCTGATGCGCTGATGCGCAATGATAGGCGTAAAGGAAAGCGCTTAATGCTTTGGCGTTTATTGGTGGCGGGCTTTTGTATGCTGCAAGTCATGATGTATACCATGCCTACCTACTATGCGAGTCCAGGTGAGATCACGCAAGATACGCTTAATTTAATGCGATGGGCTTCTTGGGCGTTGACCCTGCCCGTACTGCTTTTCTCTTGCGGACCCTTTTTCAGAAGCGCTTTAACCGATATTAAGCAGCGTCAAATTAGTATGGATTTGCCTGTGTCATTGGGTATTTTGATTGCTTTCCTGGTGAGTACTGCTGCGACCTTTGACCCCAGTGGTTGGTGGGGTTCTGAAGTGTACTTTGACTCACTCACGATGCTGGTCTTTTTTCTACTGACGGGGCGTTGGATAGAGTTACGCATGCGGGATAAAACGGCGGGTGCATTAGATGTGTTGATGCGCCGTTTGCCGAGTAGTGTTGAACGTCTAGCTGCAGATGGACAGTTTGAACGTGTTGCCGTACGCCGATTGGTGGTGGGCGATGAAGTGCGCGTATTGCCCGGCGAGTCTTTCCCCGCAGATGGTACAATCACCCTAGGTGAAACCAATGCTGACGAGTCATTATTAACGGGTGAGTCGCGCCCGGTCTCAAAAAGCTTGGGTGTGGAAGTCATTGCTGGCAGTCATAATTTGAGTACGGCCGTTCAAGTGCGTATTGAGAAAATTGGTGATAGCACACGCTATGCGCAAATTGTGGCATTAATGGAACGTGCTTCAGTTGATAAGCCAAGACTGGCCATGTTAGCTGATCGTATTGCACAACCTTTTTTAATTGTCGTATTATTAGCGGCGGCGGGCACAGCGCTATATTTATGGCAGGTTGATCCTAGCCGTGCATTAATGACCGCTGTTGCGGTGTTGATTGTTACTTGTCCTTGTGCGCTATCGTTAGCGACCCCAGCGGCGATGTTAACTGTATCGGGTAAGCTGGCACGTTCAGGTGTGCTGGTACGCAAGATGCAGGCATTAGAAGCATTGACGACGGTTGATACGGTTGTGTTTGATAAAACGGGTACGTTGACCTTGGACAAAATGCAGGTGGGCAATATTACAACGACATCCAGTGTGACAAAAACCATGGCGTTACATTTTGCTAGTGAGATGGCGCGCCATTCATTACACCCGGTATCACGCGCATTGGTTGCGTCGGCAAAAGATAATGCAGAAATTGCAGCAACAGTCATTAACAAAAACACTAAGCTGGTGCGAAAAGTAGCAGAAGTGTCTGGTGGTGGGCTAACTGCAGACTCAGCATTAGGCGTGTTGAAATTAGGCAATGCAAGATTTTGTGGTTTGTCTGAAGCGGATATGCAAAAGATAGATGGCTCAATGGTGCATCTAGTTTCTGATAAAGGCTGGCTGGCCAGTTTTGAAGTGATTGAGTCGATTAAACTAGATGCAGCCGCCTGTGTGCGTAAAGTCACGCAAGATGGTTTGCAGGTTGTTGTATTATCGGGTGATAAATTAGCTTCTGTTCAACGAGTAGCGAATGAAATAGGCATTCAGCATGTATTTGGTGATTGTAGCCCGCAAGATAAGTTGGCACATATTCAAGCCTTACAGCAACAAGGCAAAAAAGTACTGATGGTGGGCGATGGCTTGAATGATGGTCCCGTACTGGCTAGTGCACATGCTTCGATTGCGATGGGGCAAGCGGTGCCATTAGCACAAGCGCAGTCTGACTTTGTGGTGATGAGTGGTGAGCTCGCGATGGTGACTGATTTAATCACACAAGCAAAATGGACGATGCGCATTGTGAAACAGAACCTTACATGGGCGGCGACTTATAACGCCGTCTGTGTGCCATTTGCTATTGCTGGGATGTTGCCCGCATGGTTGGCTGGTTTAGGGATGGCGCTTAGTTCGTTGTTGGTTATTTTAAATGCGGCACGTTTAGCAAAAATTGATAAAACAAAGGCATAACACGGGCACTCTCTTCTTACTCGTTCCACTTTCAGTTGTTTTGGTTTTAGCCATTTTTGCCGGATTATGGTGGGCAATATATTCAGGACAGTTTGAAGATGTCGATGCAGAAGGTGAGCATATTTTGCACGAAGGTTGATTTGTATCAAGTCAAGGGTCGGGGTTAAGGGTAATCTACCAAGTAATTTCAGAAAAGGGTTTTAAAAAATGAAAAACTTGGGAAGTGAATCACCGGCTTATCACGATACCGCGGCAAGGCAGCTTTCTGTTATGGCGGTCATTTGGGGGGGCGTTGGGATGTTGGTCGGTGTGATTATTGCCGCTCAACTTGTTTGTCTTCGTATTAAAACCAGCTTTCGATATAAGGCAAATAGAAGTCATGAGTTTCTGGCGCGGCACCTTGAATGGTACAAAGAGCAGATGCAAAAGTGCTTGCTCTCGACAATGTTTTTTGCATGGGCCAGCTATGCAGAAAACCAACCATACAGATGGCTGAAAAAGCATCGCCCGCACCGACAGTATCGATTAGTGCTGAGTTTAGCGATTGGCCTTCTGCTTTTTCTTCACCGTTGTCGGATAATACCCAAGCGCCATGCTCACCGCAGGTAACAAATAAGTGTTGGAGGGCAAACTTTTTAAGCAGAAATAGCGCGCGATCTTTATCATTGCTGCATGCAGGTTCAAACATGTCACAGATAACTTTCAATTCTTCTTCATTAGTTTTAACAATTTCTGCTCGTAATAATGCGCGTTGAATGGTGTCCTTGTTATACCAAGGTGACCGTAAATTGACATCTAAAAATCGTGGACACTTCGCATCGCTTAAAAAAACATCTAAGGCCAAGCTTGATTCGCTACTACGCTGCGCCAACGTGCCAAAATAAGCGATGTCAGGTTGCGTAACTAAAGTATGGGGGTGAATGTGATCATAAGCTTGGTCAGGCTTAATCTCAAAATGATGGGCGCCGCTTTCCGTATGTACGGTGACTTGGCCTGTTGGATAAACGGGATCTAGTTGGATGCCTGACGGATTAATATCACGCTTTATCAACTCACTAAAAAGCGCTTCTTTCAGTGCGTCATTTCCCACTCTAGAGATTAAGAGGGGATGTTGCTGGAATGCACGTAAATGCCTAGCGACATTATAAGGTGCACCGCCAAGCACCGTGGCATTGGGGAAAATGTCTGCTAACACCTCTCCAAAAATGGCGATGGAAAATGAAGGGGTGTTTGAATAACTAGACATGCACGCTCATTCTTAGAAGTTCTTTACAATGCGTGTTGCCATTAACATTGTTAGAATTCAACCATATCAAACTCTGCTTTTGATACGCCGCACTCAGGGCACAGCCAATCAGATGGCACATCTTCCCATTTAGTCCTTGGTGCAATGCCATCATCAGGCCAGCCTTTTTCTTCTTCATAAATTAAACCACATACGTTACAAATCCAAGTTTTCATGATTTCTCCTTTAAAGCGAATAATGTATTTTAAGGTAATTCGTGTGTATTAGTCGGCAGTGACATTAAAATGAGGCAGAAAAAAGGCCACATAAATGCGGCCTTTAGTATTAGAACGGTTTAGTTAAGATCATTATTCATCACCTTATTCCAAGCTTTAATAAAATCACGGATAAACACACGATTACTATCTTGGCTGGCATAGACTTCCGCAATCGCTCTTAGTTGTGAATTAGAACCAAAGACCAAATCAACAACTGTCGCTGTCCATTTTTGTTGTTGAGATGTTCTATCAAAACCTGCTAATACACCTTCGGTTTCAGATGGCTGCCATTTGGTTTCCATATCTAATAAATTCACAAAAAAGTCATTGCTTAATACGCCCACTTTATCGGTTAACACACCATATTGCGTACCGCTAACATTGGTGTTCAACACGCGCAGACCTCCAATCAATACCGTCATTTCTGGCGCAGTTAGTTTCAGCAATTGCGCTTTATCTAATAACAATTGCGCCACTGGTATTTGCACGCCTTTTTTCACGTAATTACGGAATCCATCGGCCAGAGGTTCTAAGTAACTAAATGATTCAACATCTGTTTGCGCTTGTGAAGCATCTGTACGCCCTGGTGTAAATGGAACTTTCACCTGTTCACCAGCTTGTTTGGCTGCTTCTTCGATAGCTGCTGTGCCACCGAGTACGATTAAGTCTGCAAGTGATACTTGTTTGCCAGCGGGTTGTGCTGCATTAAAATCTTTTTGGATGGCTTCCAATGTATCAACGGCTTTAGCAAGTGCCGTTGGCTGATTCACTTCCCAGTCTTTTTGTGGCGCTAAACGAATACGAGCACCATTAGCACCACCGCGCATATCAGAACCGCGGAAAGTAGAAGCTGAAGCCCACGCTGTCGTCACCAACTGTGAAATAGTTAAACCTGAAGCAAGGATTTTATCTTTCAGTGTTGCAATATCTTGTTCATTGATTAACGCATGCTTCACAGCAGGAATCGGGTCTTGCCAGACATAAGTTTCTGTTGGCACCAAATGCCCAAGATAACGCGATGCAGGACCCATGTCGCGATGGGTTAACTTAAACCAAGCTCGTGCAAAGGCATCTGCAAATTCTTTTGGATTCTCATGAAAATAACGAGAGATTTTTTCGTAAGCAGAGTCCATGCGCAAAGCTAAATCCGCGGTTGACATCATTGGCGCATGTCGTTTGTCTGAGTTATGCGCATCAGGTACGGTATTCGCTGCCTCTATATTTTTTGGTGTCCATTGTTGAGCACCTGCTGGACTTTTGGTTAGTTCCCACTCATAGCCAAACAAAATACTAAAGTATCCATTATCCCATTGAGTTGGGTTGGTGGTCCAAGCGCCTTCAAGACCACTGGTTGTCGTATACTCGCCATGACCAGTGCCAGTATTGTTCATCCAACCAAAGCCTTGATCTTCAATATTGCCCGCCTCAGGCTCTCTGCCCAAATGACTTTCTTCAACGGCGCCATGGCACTTACCAAAGGTATGACCACCGGCCACTAACGCTACCGTTTCTTCATCATCCATAGCCATGCGTTTAAAGGTTTCACGAATGTCGCGTGCTGAAGCAACGGGGTCAGGGTTGCCATTGGGACCTTGTGGGTTCACATAGATTAAGCCCATTTGTACCGCACCTAAAGGGTTATCTAATTCACGATCACCTTGATAGCGTTCATCGCCTAGCCAAGTCGTTTCCGGGCCCCAGTCGATATCGTCTTCTGGCTCCCAAATATCTTCACGACCACCAGCAAATCCAGCTGTTTTTAAACCCATAGAATCTAGTGCAACATTGCCTGCAAGAATCATTAAATCAGCCCAAGAAAGTTTATTACCATATTTTTGTTTGATTGGCCAAAGTAAGCGACGTGCTTTATCAAGGTTACCGTTATCAGGCCAACTATTTAGAGGTGCAAACCGTTGATTGCCAGTCCCTGAACCGCCACGACCATCATATACGCGATAAGTGCCGGCGCTATGCCAAGCCATACGAATAAAGAAAGGGCCATAATGACCATAGTCAGCAGGCCACCAATCTTGAGAGTCTGTCATTAAGATGTGTAAATCACTTACAACGGCGTCTAAATCAAGATTATTGAATGCATCTTTGTAGTTAAAAGCGGTATCCATCGGATTCGATAGGTTGGAATGCTGATGTAAAACTTTGAGGTTTAATTGCTCGGGCCACCACTTGCTATTACTGCTGTTGCCAACTAATGTTTGCTTATTGGCTGTGTTCGAGAATGGGCATTTTGATTCTGTTGTCATTTCGGTCTCCTTAATATTAGTAGAGGTTAATGTGTTGCAGCATAGGCTGCAAATGCTTCAATAAATATCTGCTTTAGTTCGTTAAAGTACATTACTAGCATAAACCTTCCCCCTTATTTGTATATAAAGAACTTCATTTCATCCGCCGGCATTTCATTTGTACAATTGTGATTTATTATAAACTTGATAAATAATTCTTATCAATATATGATTAAGGATAAATAGATACTAGGGATAGTAAATGACCTTAAATGAGCTTAAGTTTGTCGTCGCTGTTGCGCAAGAGCTAAACTTTAGACGCGCAGCAGAAAAGTGCTTTGTTACACAACCTGCACTGAGTTTGGGCATTAAAAAGCTGGAAGAAGAGCTGGGTGTGATTATTTTTGAGCGTAGTCGAAGTGAGGTGACGCCCACCGAAATAGGAGGGCAGCTTATTCAGCAAGCAAATGTTATTTTAGATCAATCTAGTCGTTTAAAAGAAATGGCTAAGCTGGGTACGAATCCGTTGCAAGGCGTGTTTAAGCTGGGCATGATTCATTCGGTTGGCCCTTATTTGTTGCCAGAGATTATTCCCATTTTACGGTTGAGTGTGTCAGAAATGCCATTAGAAGTAGAAGAGAATTTAACGGCAAATTTAGAAGTGCATCTGAAAAATGGAGTGATTGATGCCGCCATTATCGCGCTACCATTTGATTTACCTGGGATAGAGGTGAGAACCTTATATGATGAGGAATTTTCTGTTGTGGTTCCGGCTGACCATCATTGGGCCAATAGAAAGTCGATTAAACCTGAAGAGTTGTCTGAAGAAAAAGTATTGTTGCTTAACAGCGGCCATTGCTTTAGCAATCAAGTGACACAAGCGTGCCCTGAGTTGTCGCGCAAAGGAGAGGTCTTGCAAGGGAATTCATTGGAAACGATTCGTAATATGGTTGCTTCTAATTTAGGGATCACTGTAATGCCATCAACAGCGACAATTGCTAAATATGAGAACCCTTTGTTGAAGGTGATTCCGTTTACCAAACCGGTGCCAACGAGACGTATCGCGATTGCTTGGCGCAAGAGCTTTGTACGCATCCAAGCGATTGAGAAATTAGTAGAAGCGATTAAACAGTGCAACCACGCCAGTTTTGAAAAAGCTTAAGTTTAGGGTGTCTGGGAAAAGAAAGGACAGAAAAGCGGACTAGTATAATAATAAGATGCGATAACTCGCTACACTAGCTTCATCGACACGAAGTGCTATTTTAATATTGGCAATTTCATGTGGCGCCAATCCTTGCGCTAATTTTTTCTTAGAGACCAAATAATCTTTTGGTTTGATCAGCTTCTTAATTACAGGCGTATCATCACTATCCGTTAGTGTGAGCTCAATATTGGGATAAGCTTGTGAGTATGTGGCATTGTTTTGTAGTGAGCTAGAGAGGTTGATGACTGCTTGATAATCATCATCTTCTTGCATATCTGAATTACCAATGCTGATTAAACCTAAGTTTTTCGGCAAATCAATCGTACAGTTTAGCTTTTTACAAATGCGCTCAAGGGCTGGTTTTAACTGAGGGTATTCAGAAGCAATTTTCCCGCGTAAAAAATAAACAGATAGCCCAATAAAAACAAGTAGGAGTAGTAGGCTAATCAGGATTGGTAAGAAAGAATGCTGACGTGGTTTTTTATTAACCCCATCAAGATTCAGCACGGCCTCTGGTGCCGCCTCTTTTTCTGCTTTAGGGTTAACCGTGGCCGCTGGCTGACCAATAATATAATCTATTAACGTTTCTTTAGAGGCTGTTAAATCGGGGTCTGTGTCAAACGGCGCCGTTTCTACTGGAGGCAATGGGTTAACTGGTGGCGTGTTTTCTGCCGGCGTCGTTTCTATAGCAGCCTGATACTCATCAGCGCTGGAGGTGTCATCATCTACTTCAGTCAGTCTGTCTGAAGCATTAAATACATGTTCACAGCTACCACATTGCACCTTTCCTCCATAAGCTGCTATTAGCTCATTATTGAGTAGAAATTGTGTGTCACACTGAGGGCAGGAGGTAATATAGTTCATTTTTTAATGCCAGTTAGCAGTATCCATGCATCTTTTTGAGTTGGGGCATCCATTGTAAACCATTCAGAGTAACGAGCAATCAGTGCTTCAGTTTGCTCTTCTAATATCCCTGATAATGCTATATTACCGCCAGTCTTACAATATTTTGCTAATGCGGGCGCTAACACCATTAATGCGCTAGATAATATATTCGCAACGACTACATCAAATGTTTGATTACCAAAGTCATTGGCATCGTAAAAATCGATGTCAGTCGTTTCATTTTGTTCAGCATTAAAACGGCTTGAAATCACTGCTTGTTCATCAATATCAACGCCAACAGTATTGTTTGAACCCAGCTTTTTAGCCGCAATCGCTAAGATGCCAGAGCCGCACCCATAATCCAGTATATCCGCTCCATGTAAGTTACTCTGCTGCGTTAGCCATTCTAAACATAAGTGCGTGGTTGGATGGCTGCCTGTTCCAAAAGCCAGACCAGGATCTAAAATAATATTAATCGCATCTTGATTTGGGCTCGTATGCCAAGTCGGCACAATCCAAAGTTTATCGGTGATGTGAATCGGATCAAATTGCGCTTGTGTTGCGCGCACCCAGTCTTGTTCTTCTATGGTCTCTGTCACATAGCTAAACTGTGGGATTTGGGTTTCTGTTTGCAGTGCCTGCAATAATTTAGCGACATCAGTAGATTCATCCAACATGGCCGTTACGATGTTTTGCTGCCAAATACCAGGTGGCGGATCGCCAGGCTCACCAAAGATAACTTGCTCAGATTGGGTTTCTGCATGCGCGTCTTCAATGCTGGCAGAAAGTGCGCCAAGCTCCATTAGCGCGTCACTAATAGACTCCGCATTTTCATCATTTGCTTGGATTTTAAGTAATAACCAAGCCATGACTATTTACTTGAAATGCCTAGCTTCTCTTCAAGGTAATGAATGTTAGTGCCACCAAGGTGGAAGGCAGCATCAGCCATTAAATCTGTGTGCAATGCTATGTTGGTTTTAATCCCTTGTACCGACATTTCAGATAAGGCAATACGCATGCGGGCGATGGCTTGTTCACGCGTTGCGCCATAGGTAATCAATTTGCAAATCATAGAATCGTAATGCGGTGAAACGGTGTAACCACCATAGGCATGCGTATCAATGCGCACACCTGGCCCGCCAGGCATGTGGAAGCGATCAATTTTGCCAGGAGATGGTATAAACGTGTAAGGATCTTCAGCATTAATACGGCACTCAATTGCATGACCATTTAATTGCACATCCCTTTGACGGAAGCCTAGTTTTTCACCTGCAGCAACATTGATTTGTTGTCTGACTAAATCAATGCCAGTAATCATTTCTGTTACAGTATGCTCAACTTGCAAGCGCGTATTCATTTCAATAAAGAAAAATTCACCATTTTCATATAGAAACTCAAAAGTGCCAACCCCATGATAGTTAATTTTGCGGCAGGCTTCAGCACAACGTTCACCAATTTTGTCGCGTAACTTAGCCGCCAATAATGGGGATGGCGCTTCTTCAATCACTTTTTGATGGCGGCGCTGCATAGAGCAATCACGATCACCTAAATAAACAGCATTACCAAATTTGTCTGCCAGCACTTGAATTTCAATATGGCGCGGGTTTTCTAAAAACTTTTCCATGTACACGACAGGGTTGCCAAAAAAGCTTTCGGCTTCGGCTTTTGTCATGTTGACCGCATTCACCAATGCGGCCTCTGTATGCACAACGCGCATACCACGACCACCGCCACCGCCAGCCGCTTTGATAATGACTGGGTAGCCTACTCTTTTAGCCGTTGCTTTCATGATGGCAGGATCATCTGACAGTTCGCCATCAGAACCTGGCACACAAGGAATGCCCGCTTTTTTCATCGCCTCTTTGGCAGAAACTTTATCTCCCATTAAGCGAATCGTTTCCGCTTTAGGGCCAATAAATGTAAAGCCGCTTTGTTCTACGCGCTCTGCAAAATCAGCATTTTCAGATAAGAAACCATAGCCAGGATGAATGGCTTGCGCATCAGTGACTTCTGCGGCACTGATGACAGCAGGAATATTGAGGTAACTCAGTTTAGAAGAGGCCGGGCCAATACAAACAGACTCATCTGCTAGCTTTACATATTTAGCTTCTTTGTCAGCTTCGGAATGGACTGCAACGGTTTTAATACCCATCTCTCGGCAGGCACGTTGCACACGTAGCGCAATTTCACCCCTATTGGCGATCAATATTTTTTCAAACATAAGTTACCCAATCACAAATAAAGTTTCGCCGTATTCAACTGGCTGGCCATTTTCAATTAATATTTTCTTCACAACACCAGCCTTATCACTTTCAATTTCATTCAGTAGCTTCATGGCTTCGATAATACAGAGCGTATCACCCACTTCAACCGTATCGCCAACTTGTACAAAAGCGCTAGTCTCAGGTGAAGAAGAGCGGTAGAAGGTACCAACCATCGGAGACTCCACTTCATGGCCTTGCGCAGCTTCTGGTGCAGCATGTGTATCCGTTGCTGGTGTAGCAGGCGCTGCTAGTGGTGCCTGCGCCACCATCTGTTGAATAGCTTGAGGAGCCGCTTGTGTTGCGCGACTAATGCGTACTTTTTCTTCACCTTCAGTTAGCTCTAGCTCAGAAATTCCTGACTCTTCAACTAAATCAATTAATTTTTTTAATTTACGTAAATCCATGGTAACTCCTCAAATAACTCGTTTTTATAATTCAATGTTTAGCTGATTAATAGTAAAGCGTAGCGCTGCGGCATAACCTTCAGCACCTAAACCGCTGATGACGCCTACTGCTATATCACTAAAATAAGAGTGATGCCTAAAGCTCTCACGTGTGAACACATTTGATAAATGCACTTCAACAAAGGGGATATTAACGGCAGAAATTGCATCGCGAATAGAAACAGAAGTATGCGTAAAGGCGGCGGGGTTGATGATAATGAAATCAACTTTTTGTGCCGCCAATGTATGTATTTTGGCGACGATATCTGCTTCAGCATTACTTTGATAAGATTCTAATGCAACACCTGCTGTTTTTGCTATTGCACTCAAGCTAGTGTTGATGCTGTCTAACGTTGCATGACCATAGTGCTCCGGCTCGCGCGTACCAAGCAGGTTAAGGTTAGGACCGTGTATAACTAGAATTGATTTTGCTGCCATTTTTTAATGCCTTGCCACAAAATTTGAAATATTCATCATGCGCAATTTTGCCGAAGTTAAGGGGCTTTGTCCAGCTTATTTGCAACATTTAAGCGAAGTTTAATAAATCTACTTGCGGGCCAGATGTGCTAAGCAATTGAAAATAATAGGTAAATTTACGGAAGTAATTTAAGCAATGTTTCTTCTAATAGCACCTTAGAAATACGGCCAAAATAGGTGTTAGCAATCGTACCATCTGGCTTAATAATCACGGTATATGGGAGCGCGCTTTTATCGTTTCCAAGATTCGCTGCCAATTCGCCGCCATACTCTTCAGCAGAAAAAAGCGGGTAGCTAACAGGTGTTTCGGCGGCAAATGCTTTTATGGCATCCATTTCATCCAATGCAATTCCCAGGACCACGACATTTTTATCTTTGTACTCAGTGTGTAATGTTGATAATTCAGGCATCTCTTCACGACATGGTCCGCACCAAGTAGCCCAAAAATTTAAAACGACTATTTTCCCTTGCCATTGACTCAGGGCTTGAGGCTCGCCATTTTCATCTGGGAAAGTTGACGCAAATAAAGCGGCAGTAGGCGAGTCGTTCACTGGGCGCACAATCGCTTTTTCGGTAGAGAAGTAGAAAGCACTAACAGTGATGACTATAAATAAAAGGATGGAGCCAATAGGAGAGGTCAGTTTATTTAACATAGCTTTAATTCAATATCTCTCGTTGTATTAAGATTAAATGACTGAGGTTAACAAGTCACGAGTGGATTGCATTCATCCACTTTGAGCGCATTAACACGATTTACGGTCGCCAAGAATTTTAGAGCGCCTTCATAGCCAACCACGCGAATCGGTTTGATTTCTTGCCCCGAACGGTTAAAAAAGATAATGCCAGGTGGTCCGTATAAATTAAAGCGTTGCAACAAAGCCAAATCTTCAGGCGTGTTATTCGTCACGTCGGCTTGTAATAAAACAGCGTCTTTAAGTGAGGTTTGTACATCAGAATCACTAAATGTTAGTAGTTCCATTTCTTTACACGAAGTGCACCAATCAGCATAAAAATCCAGCATCACAATTTTGCCGTCCGCTGAATCGATGTGCGAATCAAGTTCAGCGGTATTTTTAACGCGAACAAAAGGTAAGTGGTTATTGGTTTGCTTGCTACTCGATAGGCTTAAGCCAGAAAGCGGCTGTAAGGGAGACTTGGCACCCGATAATGCGCCGATTAACATGGCAATCCCCATGATTAACAACATAATGCCGACACCCTTCCAAAAGCGCATCCAAGGATGTGATCTGCCTGTGGCACTATCTAAAGGTAAGCTATCTAAAGCATGTAAATAGATAGCAGGAATAATCAACAAGGCTGCCCATAATCCCAATTGAACACTGGTTGGAATAATCGGGGATACGATAAAAATAGCCACGGCTAACATTAGTACGCCGAAAGCGTTACGTACAGCCGTCATCCAGACGCCAGCTTTTGGTAACACATGTCCAGCGGAAGCGCCGATGAGCAAAAGCGGCACACCCATACCAATAGACAATGCAAATAAAGCCACACCACCCAGAACAACATCACGTGTTTGGCTAATATAAATGAGCGCACCAGCTAATGGTGCAGCAACACATGGGCTCACAATCAGTGCAGAAATAACGCCCATGATAAAGACGCCAAGGAACTGGCCGCCTTTTAGTTTATTGGAAGTGTTGACCATGCGTTCTTCAATGGCGCTTGGCAATCTCAGCTCATAAAAGCCAAACATTGAAAACGATAGCACTATAAAAATTAAAGCTGTTGCTGATAGCATCCATGGGCTTTGGAGTGCGTTACTGAGTAGTTGCCCAGATAAACCTGCAGCAATCCCTGCGATGGTATAGCTGAGCGCAATCCCTAATACATAGGCTAGCGAAAGGTTGAAGCTGTGTAGTCGGCTGGTTTCTGCTTTGTGTGCTTTTTTATCGCCGACAATGATGCCAGATAAGATGGGAATCATCGGTAAGACACAAGGTGTGAAAGAAAGTAACAAGCCAAAGCCAAAGAACCCCGCTGCAATGAGCCATAACTTGCCGCTTTTTAATAAGCTGGTGGCTTCATCTTCGCTACTCTCTATAACAGTTGTGTTTGTGGTCGCCGCCGAACGAGTAACGCTGTTCGCGACTGGCGCATCAGACATTGCAATATTCAATTTCTTTAGTTGTGGTGCATAGCAAAGCCCTTTTTCACTACAGCCTTGAAGCCGCGCATGGAGGACAACATCTTTTGCTGCATTGTCGAGCGCAATACCGGCTGCAAAGTTATGGTGATAAACTTCTTGTGTGCCAAAGTTAGGGTCTTCTTTCATATCACCCGCTGGTAAGTTAACCGCGGTAATCGTCCCTAGCGCAACATCTTTAATTTCAAATTTAATGCGGTCTTTATAGAGGTAGTATCCCGGCTCAATCGTGAAGACTGCTTCTAAGGTCTTACTGTCTTTGGCGACAACATCCAGTTTAAACGCTTCATCAGGGTGCAGGAAAGTATCATCAGCACCATCGGTAAAGGCACTAAAGCCAGCGAAGCTATTGGCCGTAAAAGCGAGCTGAGACATCAGCAATAATAAAGTGCCGAACAAAACGACTGCTTTTGGAAAAGGTTTTAACATTGTTGCCTCATAAAATTTGGTCTTTCACCCATTGCAAATAGGGGGTATAACCACCATGTACATTGAGAGCAAGGATGTCAGGAAGTTCGTATGGGGGCATTTCTACAATCAGCGCTTCTACTTTGGAGTAGCAGTCTTGATTAGTTTTAATGCGTAGTGGAAACTCAGTTTGCGTTTCGACTGTATTTTTCCATTCATATACCGACTGACAAGCCGCACCAATATTAACACAGGCGGCTAGTTTGTCCTTAATTAGTGCGTTAGCGATACGCTGTGCGCAAATTTGGTCTGGCACATGTGTTAACACGACTATAATACTGTTTTTAGGCATTATTGTTGTAGATATTGGTTATTCAATTTTTTACATCCATTAAGGAGCTTATGCGTTCACTTTTTATCGCTATTTTACTTGCTTTTCCTATCGCAGAAATCTATCTGTTGTTTCAGCTGGCCGACCGTTACGGCTGGTGGCTACTATTATATTTGGTCGTAATTACTTATCTAGGCTTACAACTCATCAAGGGTGAAAAGCAAATGATGACCGCTAAAATGATGCAAAGTATACAGTCTGGCGGCAACCCGTTTAAAGCAGCGATGGGCACTGCACGTAATTTATTCGCTGGCGTATTGTTGGTGATTCCGGGTGTTATTACCGATGTGATTGCTGCAGGCTTATTACTTATTCCGATTAAACAACCTAATGTGGATGCGAATACAGGTAGTTATCAAACCGATGGTAGTGGGTATGAAGGCAGTTATCGTAACTCAGACACACAGCCAGCCAACGATGACATTATTGAAGGCGAGTACGAAGAGGTGAAAGAGCCTGTATCCGATGACAATACTATTTCTTTTGATAAAGGCCCAAAATAGAAGCTCAGAAAAGTAACTTAAAAAGACGGTTTTAGGAAAATAGTCTTAGAAAGATAGTTAAGGAAATCAAGATGGCAAAAGTCACCATACAATCTAGCGGCCATGTATTTGAGGCTAAACCCAGCCAAACCGTATTAGAAGCCGCGATTGAAAGCGGTATTAACTTGCCTTATGGTTGCCGTACTGGCGCATGTGGCTCGTGTAAGGGCAAAGTCATCTCAGGCAAGGTCATGCATGATGATTACCAAGGTACAGCGATGACTGATGAAGAGTTGGCTGCGGGTAACGCATTATTTTGCTGTGCAAGGCCATTAGAAGACTTAACGATTGATGTGCGAGAGCCAGCAGGTACAGGCGTTAAGCCACGCATCTTGCCTGCTCGTGTATCAAAAAAAGAAATGCTCGCACCTGATGTGATTTCGCTACACCTCCAACTGCCAAGCAGTGAGCACTTGCAATTCTTACCGGGGCAATACATTGAATTCATTTTAAAGAACGGTAAGCGCCGCGCTTTCTCCATTGCTAATGCACCGTATTCAGATTGCGGCTTAGAGCTACATCTACGATTAGTTAAAGGCGGCGAGTTCACCGAATACGTCTTTAATGAGCTACAAGAAAAAGCCATCATGCGTATCGAAGCCCCCTTTGGTAGCTTCCATTTACGTGGTGAATCGAATAAACCGATTATCTTCGCGGCTACAGGGACGGGCTTTGCGCCGATTAAAGGCATTATCGAGGATATGCTGTATAACGATGTTCAACGCCCAATGACCTTATATTGGGGAGGTCGCAAGCCTGAAGACTTATATATGGATGACTTATGCAAACGCTGGGCAGAGCATGTGCCGACGTTTACTTATGTACCTGTATTGTCGAAACTTGATGCTGATTGGGGTGGTAGAACAGGTTATGTACAACAAGCCATTGCCGCTGATATGCTTGATTTAAGTGGCTATGAAGCTTATGTGTGTGGCTTACCGAATATGGTTGATGATGCGCAGAAAGTATTTGCCGCACATGGCTTGCCGCAAGAGGCATTCTTTAGTGATGCGTTTACGTTTGCGGCTAGAAAGTAAGGACAGAGGATAAATGTAGATGTTTAAGTACGAAGGTGGCTCAGCCATTTTAATTGGCGACAATGTACTCGTTGATAAGGGCAAAATGCCAGGAGTTGTTGATTTAGTCGTCAACACACCAGCAGAAGTGAAGGCCTTTAAAGTGGCGGAGATTGGCATCATGGTGAAAGTACCTACTGGCTTAGTGTATTTGACGCAGAAATGGTTAAAAGAAGACCCCTTAATGTTCGTTTCCCGCGGGAAACGAAAGCCACTGTTTAAGATGAATGTTTAATGGGGTGAAGTAACAGTAGCACGACGGACAAAAAGATAAGTTTAATGACGGAAGTAGTAGGTTTTTTTAAAAGTAGCAGCAGCACAAAGTATTGATTTTTATAAAGTGGTTTTTTTAGATGTTAATTTACTGACAGATAAGTTGCATGATTGGGTGAATGGAGCGATTTAGCTATTACCGAATCTGGTAGTGGCATTGATTGTTTTTGCCATCTTTTATATTGCAGCGCGGATTGCAAGAACCGTCATTGCGAACAAAGTCATTTACGAAGATAACCCTAGCTTAAGTGTCGTGCTTGGTGGTTTGGTTCAGTGGGGACGGTTGATTTAGCAACTAGTTGGGTGATGTTCAAGGTGCGCTGGTGGGTGGATACAGAACTTGACCCGGCTTATACCGTGACAGCGGAATTGTTGACTGGTATTAAGAAGGCTTTTGTTGCGAGTGGGATTGATATGCCGTTTCAGACGCAGGTGAATTTGTTTCATAATCAGACGGAAGAGGGTGGTACCTAAGCAAGGGTAGCGTGCAATAAGTAGGGCGACAATAAGCGGTAGCGCATTGTGCCGTCGCGCGAAAAGCGACCTGTCTAAGACCTTAACCTTCACTAACCAATATAAACAGACGTAAAAAAGCCCTCTAAGCAAGGGCTTTTTAATCACTAACTAATGTTTAGTTTAAGCAATAGCCAACAACTCGACCTCAAACACCAATACTGCATCAGGACCAATCACAGGGCCTGAACCAGCTGGGCCGTAAGCTAAGTCAGAAGGAATTGTTACTTCAAACTTATCACCAACATTCATTAGTTGAAGTACTTCAGTCCAACCTGAAATCACACCGCCTACTGGGAAAGTAGCTGGTTCGCCGCGCTCGTAAGAGCTGTCGAATACTGTGCCGTCAGTTAATGTACCTTTGTAATGTACGGTTACTGAGTTAGATGCTTTTGGTGTTTCGCCATCGCCAGAAACCAATGATTTATATTGCAAACCAGAGTCAGTTGTTTTAACGCCTTCTTTTTGGCTGTTCTCTGCTAAGTAAGCAACGCCTTCTTCTTGGTTTTTAGTTGATTTTCCAGCTTGCTCAGCACTTTGTTGCTCTTGTGTGAGTTTTTGAATTTCTTCAACAGTGCTTTTTTTTAGTTCTTCAGTTAAGCGTGATGCATTACCTGCCATTACGTCGTTAACAGCCAATACTAATGCGACTGTATCAAGGTCAAGGCCATCATTTTTTAATTGCGTAGCCATGTTTTCACCAACGATATAGCTTAAACGTTGGTTTAGCGTTTCTAGTTCTTTTGTCATTAGATTACTTTCTATTGTTGTCTCATTTTCAGAGGTTTAGGATGATCTTGCGAATTAGATGAGGCGTATTTTACTTTGAATGTGCGAATGTATCTAGTTTGAGGGTGTTGTGGTCCAATGCATGGCACTTGGTTTTATCACCGATACTCTTTACGAGGCGAGGCCTGTAGCCGTTATGCGGTCAATTACTTCGGTAGTTTGATGGTTAAATCTTGTTTGTTCGACCAGCCATTTTTTTGTTGGATGGCGTGTATTTTGTCGACCCTGTCTTGCGTTAATGGACGCGTCTGTAGAAACGCAAGATCAGATTCGCTTTTATCTAAAATTCCTTCAAAGAGCTCGGTTGAACCTGCCACGTGACCGTAATGGTTGAATAAGGGTTGTATGCCAGCTGCATCCGCTTCTGATTCCATCTTGCGACCAAAGTGCAATGAGGTGATTAAGCCGCTGTTATTAATTAGTGACATGCCAGCGTCACCGCTACCAAAGACTAACGAGCTGATGAGCGATAATGTGACACCTGCACCAAGGTTTTTTTAAGGGGTCTCTATGATTGGCGTGGGCGATTTCATGGCCGATGACCATGGCGAGGGCATTTTCATTGGGCATGGCATCCCATAAGCCTTTGGTGATAAAGATATGGCCGCCTAAGGTGGCAAATACATTAACCATGTCATCATCCATCCAATGTACGGTGATGGTGATGTCTTTGTCTAAGTCTTGTGCTTTGGCTAGCTTGTCCGTTAAGCCTGGTATATAAACTAAACGTTGTTTATTACCTTTGCTTAGCTCGCCGTCTGGCTCGGTCAGTAGAGAAAAGTTAACTTTGGAAACTAACTTTTCTTCATAAGAAAAAAAGATGTAAGGTTCCAGCCATTGCATGGAGACTTAAAGTAGAATGGTGAGCGAAACAATGATGAGCACTGGACCACCAGCTAACCACAATAAGTCAGCAAGTGGGTGCGTTTTGGAGACGTTTACATTGTCTTCGAAGGTGGGGTTTTGATTCAAATACGGGCTTGTTTTCTTGAAAATCTACTTTTTGGTCATGATGCGACTGGCACCATCGCTGTGCCATAGGCTAAGACTTCAATTGAGACGATGCCACCACATGCATTTTTTGACATAGATGATGTTTCATAGCGCACATTGTTAGTCGACATTGCACCCAGTGCTAATGCTTGCGCTTCCATGCGTTCTAAGGATTGCTCGCGTGATTCGTTTAATAGTTCGGTATAAGAACGTAATTCACCACCAAAGATATTTTTAATACCTGTAAAAAGTCTTTACCTGCATGTTTAGCACGGACAGTACTGCCTTGCACTAAGCCTAGGTGGGTTTTGATCTGATGGCCGGGGATGGTTTCGAGGTTATTGATAATCACAACATTTCCTTCTTGTTGATATTATTATATACATTGCATTCTAGCACGCTTGATTTAATCAGTTTACTATCGTTATGTTACGTTAATATTGCCAGCATGGCGTCGTCGCCAGAAGCATGTGCAACTTTGACTGTTAACCCCATCTTCAATGGTTCTTCAGCGACTCTGGAATGATTGACGCAGAGCGTGACTTGTTTTAACCATTCAGTATCGCCAGCCATGGTTAATAGATAACGCATGGCTTCTGAGCTGGTGACGACGATGCGTTGTAATTGTTGTGTGGCAAAGGCCTGTGCTAATACATCACAATTGGTTTGTGGGTTAATACGTTGATAGCACTCTGCAAAGGTGACTTGTGCCCCGCGCTGCGTCAATGTGTTGGCTAACACATCGCGGCCGCCAATGCCGCGAACTAACATAACTCTTTTGCCTTGCATATCCTGCATGGCCGGCAATGATAGTAAAGACTCACTATCAAACCTATCCTTAGGTATTAAAACCTTATCGATGCCAAAGTCTTTTAGGGTTTCAGCTGTTGTTGGGCCGATGGCGGCAAATTTAAGGTGTTTTGGAATGCCTTGTTTAATGAGTCTTGGCATGCTGTTTTGAACAGCATTACTACTGATAAACAGCATCCAATCATAGTCATTAATGTCAGTAATGATTTGTTCAAACTGTGTGACATCATCTAAAGCAGTGATTTCAATCAGTGGAAATGGGATGACATTTCCACCTGCAGCCTCAATAAGCTGCGTGAGTTTTTTTGCCTGATTTGTCGGGCGCGTAATGGCTACACCAATATTAGCTAATGATGCTGTTTTAACATCGCCTAAACTGACTGGAACAGACATTACTTAACACCATCCAATGTATCTAAGATTTTTTTCGCGCCCTTGTTCACTAACTTACCTGCTAATGCCTTGCCGAGTAAATCTGCGTCTTTTGCATTGCCTGACATGGTTTCACGCAACATTTGCTTTCCGTCGACGCTGGCAACAAAGCCGGTGATGTTAATGGTTTTGCCTTTGATGACTTCATGCTGAATAGCATTGTCTTTAGAGCTGGTATTTTCAATTGTAGCATGTGCGCCGAGTGGCACGGTGCAGCTACCAGCCAAGGCGCGACTAAAAGCACGTTCTGCAGTGACGCAATTTTCAGTATCGGTGTGATTAAGCGGCGCTAGTATTTCAATTAAATCCGTTCTGGCTTCTTTAATCTCAATGCCGAGAGCACCTTGGCCAACTGCTGGAATACTGTCTTCTGCTGAGATACAGCTACTGATTCTATCGCCGAGTTCTAGGCGGATTAAACCAGCGGCTGCTAAGATAATCGCAGCATACTGGCCTTCATCTAATTTACGTAAGCGGGTTTGTACATTGCCACGTAGCGATTTGATTTTAAGGTGTGGGAAACGCGCTTGAATTTGGCTTTGGCGACGTAGGCTGGAAGTTCCAACAATACTACCCTGCGGCAAGTCAATAAGTGACTTATATTCGTTAGACACAAAAGCATCATGTGGATTTTCACGCTCACTCGTTGCCACCAGTGTAAAGCCTTCAGGCATGTTCATCGGTACATCTTTCATGCTGTGCACGGCTAAATCAGCACTACCATCAAGTAATGCATTTTCTAGCTCTTTAATAAATAAACCTTTGCCGCCTATGCTGGCAAGGGGCTTATCTAAAATCTGGTCACCAGTTGTGGTCATGCCTAGAATTTGCACATCGCAGTTAGGATATAAGGCTTGTAAGCGTGCTTGAATATGCTTGGCTTGCCACATGGCAAGGGCGCTTTCACGGGAGGCAATGACGAGTTTTTGTGGGTTGAGTTTTGCTGTATTGTTCATGTTTGGATTTTAGCATAGGGCTAGTACGATTAAATGCTATTAAAAATAGTGTTTTTTGAGTTAAGCTTACGGTTTTAGTAGCCTAAGCGCACAAAACAAGATATCCATCTTACAAAGGTATGAAGGCGCAACTATTTATTTTGGGGGGTTTCAAATGAAAGATCAGTTAGATATTTTTATTCATTCAATGAATCAGTTTTGGTTGGAATTAGTTAACTTTATTCCAAAGTTGCTGATTGTCATCGTCGTTTTATTTCTAGGCTGGTTACTAGCCAAGTTAGTGAGGACTGCAGTAAAACGTGTTTTAGTACTAGTTCAGTTTGACAAGTTTTCTGAAAAATCAGGGCTTGAAGCCTTTATGACTACGGGTGACGCCAATATTACTTTAAGCGGTATTATTAGTCAGGTGATGTACTGGTTGGTGATTATTGTTTCCGTTACTACTGCAGCTAATTACTTAGGGCTAACAGAGGTCGTCAGCATATTGCGCGATTTTGCCGCTTACTTACCAAGAATTATTGTCGCTATTTTAGTGATGATATTTGGTACCTTATTAGCACGCTTCATTAATAAGTTAGTGTTTGCTTGGTTACATAGCATCAAGTTTGAAAATGCTTTAGTGGTGAGTACAACCGTTGAGTATGGTATTCAAATCTTGGCACTATTTGTTGCATTAGAGCAATTAGGCATTGGTGTGCAGTTGATTAACTCATTATTTATTATTGTATTCGGTGCGGTTTTCTTAGCACTGGCGTTAGCCTTTGGTTTGGGTGGTAGAGAGTGGGCAGCTAAAACGATTGAAGAGGCAACAAAAAAAGATAAGAAATAGTTGGGTTGATTGACGACAGTACTTTAGTGTTAAAGCCTTTAGTTTTAAGTCTTATAACTTTCGGACTAAATGCTGTTGTCGGCGACTGACTGCAATAGTCTCTGGCACGTCTTTTAAAATGGCGTGCCACTGCATGTCGCCCTTTTCATAGCCGCTGATTGATTGTTGGGCAACTAGGCAATTGCGGTGCAAGCGCAAAAACACATTACCAAATTCTGTTTCTAAATGCGTTAACGATTCTTCCAATAAGTATTCTTGTTCTTTTGTATAAACCGTCACGTATTTCAATTCAGCACGACAATAAATAATCTCTTCAATCGGGACGAGGATGACACGATCTCTTTCGTGAATACTCATATGGCTGCGCGTTTTTTGTAGCGACTCCATTGCAGCGACATCCTGAACGGCTAAGACTTGTGCTTTATGAATGGCTGCTTGTAAGCGCTCTAACCGAATCGGTTTCAGTAAATAATCAATTGCGCTTAATTCAAATGCTTTAATGGCATAAGCATCATAAGCTGTTGCGAAAATAATCTGTGGTTTGGGGCTGAGCTTTTGCGCATGTGTAGCTGCTTCTAGGCCATCCATCAATGGCATATGAATGTCGAGTAGCATTAAGTCAGGCGATGTTTCTATGGCTAAATTAATCGCTTCTTTACCATTTGTTGCTTCCGCAACAACCGTAACGCCTTCTATATCGGATATTAAATCTTTTAATCGATTACGTGCAGGTGTTTCGTCATTCGCGATTAACACCTTGATGGCTTGTGATGGAGCAACCATTATCGCACCTCGTATGGCATGCGAATGGTGACGGTATATTGCTGGCCTTGCATTTGATGGCGAATGGATGCCTCTAAATCAAAGTGTAAGGCCAAGCGTTATTTAATATTATTCAGCGCCATTTTATTGCCTATGTACTTACTACGCGCCTGCGTGGGAGGGGTTGCTAATACTGAAACGAACTTCATTAGCTTTTTGCGTGATGGCAACAGTAATCTCGCCGCCTTGAGGAATGGGCTCGATACCATGATATACGGCGTTCTCAACCAGTGGTTGGAGAATCAGTGGCGGGAGTAAGACATGGCCGGGCATAGTATTCATTTGCCAGTTAACGCTTAAGCGGCCTTCCATGCGCAAGCTTTCAATGTTGAGGTATTTACAAAGCACAACCTCTTGCGTTAAAGGTGACTAAGTCACGGTTCTCAGCCATCAATATGCGAAATAAGTCTGACATATCCTCTAATGTGGTTTCGGCACGCTTGGGTTGGCTACGAATCAAAGAAAGCACGGCATTAATACTATTAAACAAAAAGTGTGGGCGTATACATGCTGGCAGCGCCTGTAAGCATGCTTCTGTAATCGCAGGTGAATACGCACGTTGTCGCAAATCAAAGTAATAGAGTAAAGCAGCAGTGGCCAGCATGGCTAAAATAGCGGTGCGATAAGTCGACACGACCGTATCGAACGAAAAGTATTGTTTAAATAGTGAGTAAACCAATGCCGACAATACGATTTCTATCGTCACAATGAGGGCAACACTTTGCCAGTAAGGCAATCGTTTAAATAGTGGGTAGAGAAGGAGTATGCTCAGTAATAGAATCGGCTGAAGCACGGTTGAAAGTGTCGTCAGTGTCGGTATAAAGTCGCTCAATGGGTTGCTCAGCAAGATCGCCGCGAACATGCCAAACAGATTCACAAGTACTAAAATGCGCAGCATAATGCCTAAGTTCTGGAAGTTGGGTAAACGACTATTTTTGTTCACTTTTTGCTCAGGGTGGGTTCTACGTTAAAATATCTATGAATATTACCTTTAAGTGGTTTATTATTAAACCATTTTTCAACTTTAACTTATATAAAGCTACCTAAACGTGTCAGAAAACAAACAAGAAACAACTTCACCACTTAATGCCAAATCAGAAGCCTGGTCAGGACGCTTTAACGAACCTGTTGCAGAGCTCGTTAAACGCTATACCGCTTCCGTTGATTTTGATCAGCGTTTAGCGGCCTTTGATATTCAAGGCTCACGTGCACATGCAAAAATGTTAGCCGCGCAAAAAATCATTTCAACAGAAGACTTGGCCGCGATTGAAAAAGGCTTAACTGAAGTACAAGCAGACATTGAGGCAGGGACTTTTGAGTGGTTGTTAGACCTTGAAGATGTTCACTTGAATATCGAAAAAGCGCTAACGGATAAGATTGGCGACGCTGGTAAGCGCTTACATACGGGTAGAAGTCGTAACGATCAGATTGCAACCGATGTTCGCCTTTATTTGCGCGAAGTTTGTGATGATGCGATTAAGGCGATCAAGAAGCTACAAATGAGTCTGTTGGATTTGGCCGAGGAGCATGCTGACACCATTATGCCTGGTTTTACGCATTTACAAGTGGCGCAGCCAGTGACGTTTGGTCATCATTTATTGGCGTATTATGAAATGCTAAAACGTGATGCGTCGCGTTTTGCTGATTGTAGAAAACGATTGAATCAATTGCCTTTGGGTGCAGCAGCTTTGGCGGGAACTAGTTATCCAATTGACCGTGAAATGGTCGCAAAATTATTAGATTTCGATGGCCTTTGTGAAAACTCACTCGATGCAGTTTCTGATCGTGATTTTGCGATTGAGTTTACGGCAGCTAGTGCATTGTTGATGACGCATTTATCGCGTTTTTCAGAAGAGTTGATTTTATGGTGTTCACCACGATTTGGCTTTATTGAAATTGCCGATCGCTTTTGCACAGGCTCTAGCATTATGCCGCAAAAGAAAAACCCAGATGTACCTGAGCTGGTGCGTGGTAAAACAGGCCGAGTCAATGGTCACTTGGTGTCATTGTTAACACTGATGAAAGGCCAGCCACTGGCTTACAACAAAGACAACCAAGAGGACAAAGAGCCATTATTTGATACCGCAGATACGCTATTAATGACCTTGGAAATTTATGCAGACATGATGCGTGGCATTACCGTACATAAAGACAATATGCGTCAGGCGGCCTTTGAAGGTTATGCGACAGCGACAGATTTAGCTGACTACTTAGTGAAAAAAGGCATGCCGTTTAGAGATGCACATGAAGTGGTCGCGCTAGCGGTAAGATATGCAGTAGACAAAAAATGTGACTTGTCTGAACTGAGATTGGAAGAGCTGCAAACATTTAGTGAAACGATTACAGAGGATATTTTCTCTGTGCTCACTTTAGACGGTTCGGTTGCCAGTCGTGACCATATTGGCGGCACAGCACCGAAGCAAGTGTTACTCGCTGTTGCTCGTGCTAAAAAGACCATTCAGTCTACATAAAAAGAGGTTCATGAAAGCGTTTAGGTTAGTCCTTGTATTGTTTATTACATGCTTATTCCCAAGGGTGACTTATGCAAAAAGTACCATGATGTGGGAAATGTTGCCGAATGAAAGTTTGGTGGAATTAGCGGCTAAGCTTTACCCGAAGAGTAGCGAGATGCAGCATGCCTTCATTTTAAAAACGCAACAGCTTGAATCAAGAGACGCCAGTCTATACTAATGCGCATTCGCGCTATCCTATCGCAACGAAAATTGTGATCCCAACGTTGAAATCACTTTCCTTTCGTGGTTCTGGGGTAAAAAATGGAAGCGTTCAAAAAAGGCGAGCGCAAAAAAAGTAGTCAGTAAACCATCGAAAGCAGATGATGCTGGATTGAAGGCTCAAAATGAGTTAGTCGAGAAAGAGAAAGTCTTAGACGCACCGCCTGAAAAACAGGCTGCTGTTAAAACACCATCAATTAGTAATAAAACATCGGCACCTTAACTTTTAGGATACGGTGCTAGTCTAAAAAGATGGCGAGCAAATCATTTAAAAAGCGCTGACCTAGTAAAGTTGGTTTGATGCGCGCATGATCTTGTATTAATAAGCCTTTGCTTTCCGCGTCAGCTAAGCGTTTTTTAAGCGTGATGAGCGGCAGTCCAGTCCGTTCTTGAAACAAACCAATATTAAAACCTTCGGTTAATCGCAAGGCATTCATCATAAATTCAAAACCAAGCTCTTTTTGCGGAATAGACCATGTTTGATCAACCGCATTCCCTGTTTCGGCACTACTCATAAAAGCTTTGGGATGTTTGTGCCGTACTTCACGGGTAATTTTGTCGTGATAACTGAGTTTGCTATGTGCGCCTGCACCGATGCCAAGATAGTCACCAAATGACCAATAGTTAATGTTATGTCTAGCTTGGCTTTTGGCTTTCGAGAAGGCTGACGTTTCATAATGCTGAAAATCATTTTCTGCCAGTAATGCCTCAATCTGTTCCTGCATTTCGCTACTGCTATCATCATCAGGCAGACTAGGTGGCGTGCGATAAAATGCAGTATTTGGCTCTAGCGTTAAATGGTAAAACGATAAGTGATCAGAGCCGAGTGCCAGCGCTTGATTGGCGTCTTGTAGTGCTTCACTTATGCTTTGTTTCGGTAAGCCATACATCACATCTAAATTCACACGATCAAATGTCGTCAATGCTAATTCGGCCGCCATGATGGCTTGTTTGCCATCATGAATTCTACCAAGTGCACTTAAATGTTCATTATTGAAGCTTTGTATGCCTAGTGAAACACGATTCACACCAGCTTGTTTATAACCTTCAAAATGTGCAGTATCGACCGTGCCAGGATTAGCTTCCAGTGTCACTTCCGCAGCATATTCAAGCGGCGTTAGCATATTCACTGCATTTAAAATCTCGCTGATTGATTCTGGACTAAACAAACTAGGTGTTCCGCCACCAAAAAACACACTGCTGATTTTTCGACCATAGACGCGTGGCACCGATTGCTCTAAGTCGGCAATGAGCGCCTTTACATATTGTTGTTCAGGAATGTCAGTGCGACTCTCATGCGAGTTGAAATCACAATAAGGACATTTTTTAACGCACCAAGGGATATGGATATAAAGCGACAATGGCGGTGAGTTTTTTAAACCTGAAATGGTCTGGCCACCTGTTACTGGGGCAGGGCTATTGATACTGGCGACATCAGCAATGGGAATAATTGGAATCATGTGGCGTATTGTACGTAAATTATTCAGCTTCTGCGATAACGGCTAAAAATGCATCACCGTAGCGTTCTAGCTTTGCGGCACCCACACCAGTAATTTTTCCCAAGTCGGCTAAATTTTTAGGCTTTGTCTGCAAAATTTCGATTAATGTCGCATCATGAAAAATCACATAAGGCGGTACGCTTTGTTCTTTGGCTAGTTCCATCCGTTTCGCTTTTAGTTCTAACCACAATGGATCGTCATTCGCGCCCTCAAAGGCTTCTTTAAGACGGGCAGAACGTTCAGCTTTACTGGCACGTTTTTCTGGTGTGGCATCACGGCGTAGCCAGATAGCTTGCTCACCTTTGAGTATGGGTCTAGCACTTTCGGTTAGTTTTAATCCACCATAGGCTTCGACATCGGCTTCAAGGTAACCGGCTGCGGTTAATTGACGGAATACACTATTCCATTGCGATTGTGCAAGATCTTTTCCAATGCCGTAAGTACTTACTTCATTATGTCTGAATCGTTCAATTTGAGCGGTCATTTTGCCCGTGAGTACATCAATTAAGTGGCCTGCACCAAATCGCTGACCTGTTCTAAAAACGCAGGATAATGCCATTTGTGCGGCTTCAGTTGCTAACCAAGTGTCAACAGGAGTTAAACAGTTATCGCATTGTCCACAATTACCAGGGTGTGTTTCATCAAAATAACGCAAGATGCTTTGGTGACGGCAGTCCGTTGATTCACAAAAGCCTAGCAAGGCATTGAGTTTAATTTGTTCTAAGCGTTTACGTTCTTCTGAGGCAACACCACTACCGAGCATTTGACGCATAGAGACGACATCGCCCATACCGTAGGCCATCCATGCATTGGCTGCTAAGCCATCACGACCAGCACGGCCAGTTTCTTGGTAATAGCCTTCCATGCTTTTCGGTAAGTCCATGTGCGCCACAAAACGGACATTAGGTTTATCAATGCCCATCCCGAAGGCAATGGTGGCGACCATGATAATGCCTTCTTCGCGCAAGAATCGGCGTTGATTTTGTTCGCGTGTTTGGGGCGGTAAGCCAGCATGGTAGGGCAGTGCATTCCACCCTTTATCCGCTAACCATGCTGCAGTGGCTTCTACTTTTTTACGCGATAAGCAATAAATGATGCCCGCATCACCAGCATGCTCTGTTTCTAAAAAAGTAAGTAGTTGCTGGCGTGCATTATTCTTGATGGTTACGTGGTAGCGAATGTTCGGGCGGTCAAAACTTGAGACAAACTGGGCTGCATTTTCTAATGCCAGTTGCGAGATAATTTCAGCACGGGTCGGCGCATCTGCTGTCGCAGTTAATGCGATTCTAGGCACGTCTGGAAAGCGGGCATGCAATACCGTAAGTTGTCGATATTCAGGACGGAAATCATGACCCCATTGAGATACACAATGTGCTTCATCAATGGCAAATAAAGCTAAACCAACGTGATTATTGACTTCATCTAGTAAGCTTAAAAAGCTGCTCACAGTGAGTCGCTCAGGGGCGACATATAAGATTTTAATCTCACCTGATAACACTTTGCTGGTGATGTGTGCATTATTTTCTGCACTTAGACTAGAGTTTAAAAAAGCAGCTTCAACACCCAACTGTTGTAGCGCCTCCACTTGATCTTGCATCAATGCAATAAGCGGGGAAACGATAATGGCTAAACCGTTACGCGCGAGTGCGGGAATTTGGTAACAGAGTGACTTACCACCACCTGTTGGCATGAGTACTAACGCATCTTGGCCTGCGATAACATGCTCCACGATGGCTTGTTGCTTGTCACGAAAGCTGGTGTAGCCGAAGGTGGTTTCGAGGATTTCTAAAGGTGTGTTCAATGGGTGCTTTTTTGGGTCTCTAAACAAAGGTTTTTTAAACATTTTAATCAAAGAGTTTAGCGCATAACGTCTAGGTAAAGCTATGTAAAACTAGAAGGTAAAAAGCTGTTAAAGGTATTTGAGGGCTTATTAGGGAGGGGTGTTGCTTGAAAATACGTTAGGCGGATTAAAGCATTTAACCCACCCGGTGATGCTCGCAGTGTTTTTTAGGCGGCATTCTTCTTTGTCATTAGCAATTGCAACGTTTGAAACAGCAGCGAAGAAAACAAATAATAGAGCAGAAATTTTTTCATAACTTTTCCCTCTAGATGGATGTCATAACAATTTTTTAAAGACGTGTTTTGCTGTATAAATTATCTAACGGCAAGCCAATACTAAACTTTAGAGACGATTTAAAAAAGTGCACCATTGATCAGTAGCGATTTACTCTCTTTCGATTAACCCACGCCAACCTTCTTTGCGTAAGCAAATAGCAAAGGCTTTAGTAAAGGTAAATGTCTTTTTATTAGGGTAGTGAGCTTCACCCAGCTTTGTACTGCACTCATCCATGTTAGCTTCTAATATAGTAGCGTTGCCACCCATCTTCCACCAAGATTTAATGACATAGATATTAAATAAGCTTGGTTTAGGTTTTGCTACTGCTGGGATGCTAGATACGGGTGAGCTTGGTGTAACAGTAGTGATTGTCGATGTATTCGGTGTGGAAGCGCTTGATGTAGAAGTGCTGGGTGAGGTTGTTTTGTTTATCGGTTTTATGTCAGGGTTTTGTGTATTTTCATCAGCTTTTATAACTACTTTTTCAGCATTAAGGCTAGAAGTCGTTTGCATGGTGTCTTTACTGTTCCCTTTGGGTGCGGTCATTCGGTTGTCATCGGCGATACTAACCGTTGCAAATAACTCTTCGTCGGAAAACCCTGACCCGTCTAGTTTTTGAACGGCCCAACCATTAGCTTCTAGGCACTTTTCTAATGCTTTCTCATCACCTGCTTTAGCACAGATGGCTTTGCTTGTTTGCAAGTCTCTAGCGCCTGCCCCTCTCTTATAGGCAACCTCAGCACCGCAGCCTGTAATTAAGATAATTGATAAGCCTATCCACACTATGTTCTTCATTTTTATCCTTAACAATTGATTCTATTAACGAAAAGTAGCATAAAAAAGCTTGTTGCTAAAACCAGATACTACGTAATTTAACGTATATCCACGATTTAATCTTGCCGCTATTGTCACTTCAACAAGTTCACCCCGTAATAAAATTTTTTTGGCGCGGGTGAAACGAATTCGAATTCTATTTTTTATTATACTAAGGAGTAAGAAAATGAGCTTTAAGCTTAACAAAAATGTAATGATGATATCGCTTGCTATTGCAACAGCATTTCCAGCTTTGTCTGCCAATGCGGGCGCAACGATTTCGTTTGGTGAAGATAAATCGATCACTGCTGGCTTTGGTTTTATAACGAGTTATAGAAGTGCAGAAGATAGTGCAGCTAATGGGGATGACCGTTCAAACGATTTTAGCCTTAATAGTGCTCGTTTGTACCTATCAGGTTCTTTCAACAAATATATTAAAGGTATGCTGAACACTGAGCGTTCAGGCGGCGGCAGTGATGTTAACGGTGGAGCAAACATTGAAGTAATTGATGCTAACGTACAGTTGCAACTAACACCTGAAATTGCCATTTGGGCAGGTCGGTTCCTACCCCCGAGTGACCGTGCCAATATGGCAGGACCTTACTACTCTTCAGGTGGTGGTGGTGGTTACTGGGCGAATGTTTCATCACGTTATGGTTGGAATGGTGGTGTGATTGGACGTAGTGATGGTGTTGCCTTTGTCGGTAGCTTTTTAGAAGATAAAGTAGCGGTATCTTTTGGTGCCTTTGAAGGTGATAATATTTTTAGATTTAGTGGTGTAGGCGCACAAAGTGAATCTAGTAATGCTGCTACAGCATTAGGTGCAGATGATAATCTAATGTATGCAGGCCGTGTACAAGTAGCTTTCTGGGATGCAGAGCCAGGTTATTACGGGACTGGTAACTACTTTGGGGCAAAGGATATTTTAACAGTTGGCCTTTCAGGCAAACAAAAAAGTGATGGTGCTGTTTCTGCTGCTGCTGTTGGAGACTATAGCAACTACAGTGTTGACTTTTTAATGGAGAAAACTGGCGTTGGACCAGGCACGGTCTCGTTAGAAGCTGCATATTACGACTATGATACTGATGGTGTATTTTTGGCTGAAGAAGGCGATGCTTATTATGTAGGTGCAGGCTACTTATTTGATACGCAAGTTGGTTGGGGTAAGTTTATGCCATTTGCTCGCTATCAAGAAATGGATGCTGAAAACGATATTAAGACTGAGCGTATGGATGTTGGAGTGAATTATGTAATGGGGGCTTATAACGCGCTCATTTCAGCTGAATATCAAAAAACAGAGATAACAGGTGCTGATGATCAGGATGCAATTCTTCTATCGATGCAGTATCAGTTCTAATCGGTTGTAGAAACTAATGGCACGGATGATTTTTAACTAAATCATCCGTGCTTTTTTATTGTAGTTGATGATGAATATTTTTTGAATAGCTGTTGATTATCCACCAAGCATTTGATGGACTTGACAGGTTAGTTGACCGATAGAAAATTCGTCTGTGTCCATCACAAGCTTTTGGTAGCCACTACTAATCCTGATGGTGTCGATGGGTATATTTTTCTTACTCATGAGCGTTATCGTTCGCATTCTGAACAAAGGCTTCTTACAGTTAAATTGGTATTTAGCAAGGCCCGTAAAATATTCGACCTTATCATCAGACAATGTGAAGGTCTGTGGTGTCTGATAAACCGTTTTAGCATCCAAATATGGGTGGTTGTCAGAGACGTTGTAAGAATCAATGTCTACCAACACCTCATGCTCCGCATCCTTAATAATAGACGTCCACTCTACGGCCAGTACGTTCGTGATTGGCATCAATAATAACAATGATAACAAACTTAAGTTTCTTTGCATTTTTAGTTTCTTTACTTTTATATATAGTCCTTAAAACTTAGCACAGATCTAATACCAACCCCCAGCTTTAAACTACGCAATTTGACGTATTTCTTTACCCGTCACAAAAACATAAACTTTGTTCATTGAAAGATCGTTTGTGACTGTTATGTCTATTTTTTCACAAAAGGATCTGCTCAATTGAGTTGCTTTATTTAATGCATATAACCGAATAATTTAGGGGGAAGAGCCTGATGAAAACTATAGTTAAGTTAGACCTAGATAAAAAGCCTTGGGAGCAAGAAGGGCAGATTCATAATCGCTGGCATCCAGACATTCCAATGATTTCAATGGTGAAGCCTGGTGATGAGTTCCGTGTTGAATGCATGGACTGGACAGGCGGTCAGATTGAAAATAACGACAGCGCAAATGATGTGCGCGATGTTGAGTTGGAACAAGTACATTACTTAAGTGGCCCTATCGGGGTTGAAGGTGCTGAGCCAGGCGATTTAATGGTCGTTGAAATTTTAGATGTTGGTACGTTTGAAGAGAGTCAATGGGGTTTTAACGGTATTTTCGCGAAAGAAAATGGCGGTGGATTTTTGGATGAGCACTTCCCAGAAGCCCGTAAATCTATTTGGGACTTTCATGGTATTTACACAACATCACGCCACATTCCAGAGGTAAGGTTTGCTGGCATTATGCACCCAGGCTTAATTGGATGCCTACCTTCTCAAGAGTTATTAGATACATGGAATGAGCGGGAAACTGGATTAATTGCAACTGAGCCTGACCGTGTACCGCCACTTGCCTGCCCGCCAGATGTTAAATCTGCCGTAGTTGGGAAAATGACAGGTGAAGCAGCACAGAGAGCAAAGGCGGAAGGTGCACGTACTGTGCCACCCCGCGAGCATGGTGGTAACTGCGATATTAAGAACTTAACCAAAGGTTCTACGGTTTACTTCCCTGTGTACGTTAAAGATGGTGGCCTTTCAATGGGCGACCTTCACTTCTCACAAGGTGATGGTGAAATCACTTTCTGTGGCGCGATTGAGATGGCTGGTTATCTAGATATCAAAGTGAGCCTAATTAAAGACGGCATGAAGAAATATGGCGTTAAAAACCCTATCTTCAAGCCGAGTGTTCTCACTCCAACCTACAGTGACTATGTGATTTTTGAAGGTATATCAGTCGACGAGCAAGGCAAGCAACATTATATGGACGTCACGATCGCTTATCGCCAAGCTTGTTTAAATGCCATTGAATATATGAAGAAATTTGGCTATACCGGCGCACAAGCCCTGTCAATTTTAGGCACAGCACCAGTTGAGGGCCATATCAGCGGCGTAGTGGATATTCCCAATGCTTGCGCAACCTTATGGTTACCGACTGAAATATTTAGTTTTGATATTAACCCAAATGCTGAAGGACCAAAAATTATGGTTCCTCCAGGCGTCGATACAGCCAAAGCTACTTAAGGAAACCAAGATGCCGTTATATGAATATGAGTGTGAAGACTGTGGAGTGTTTACTGGCTTAAGAAGTTTGAGCCAATCAAGCGAGCCGTTGACATGTGAGTGTGGTGTATTAAGCGCCCGCATTTTATCAGCACCTACATTAGCACTAGTCGCTAAATCACAACGTGTTGCACATGAGCGTAATGAGAGGTCTGCTCATCATCCAAACTTCAAAACACGTTCAAGTTGTGGGTGTTCTGGTGCACATACATGTAACTCAAATGGTGGCGTCAAAATTGACTCGAAAACTGGTGAAGCGGCCTTGCTAATGCAAACGAAAAAGACCGCAAGGCCTTGGATGTTATCGCATTAAAGATTTAGTTGTAGTTTTAAGAAAATAGTAATAGATGTTTTTTATATTTTTATTAAGGAGATAAGTAATGAGTAACTCAAATAGACGTAGCTTCATAAAAGTAGGCGGTGCAATTGTCACTTCCCTTTTAGCAGCTGGTATCTTGTCTACAAGTGCTATAGCAGCTGATACCTCAACTGCAAAAGTGATGACAACAGGTCTAGCGGTCACCGATACAGAAGTAACGATTGGTATTTTGCATTCGGCAACAGGTACGATGGCGATTAGTGAAACAGGTTCAATTCAAGCTGAGAAATTAGCCATTGAGCAGATTAATGCCATGGGTGGTATTTTAGGTCGCAAGATTAAAGTGATTCAAGAAGATGGCGCTTCTGATTGGCCAACATTTGCTGAAAAAGCAAAAAAACTATTGGTTAACGATAAAGTGGCTGCAGTAATGGGTTGCTGGACATCAGCTTCACGTAAAGCGGCATTGCCTGTTTTTGAAAGAGAAAACGGTTTATTGTTTTACCCAACTTTCTATGAAGGCTTAGAGCAATCTAAAAATGTCTTTTACACAGGGCAAGAAGCAACACAACAAATTATTGCTGGTTTAGATTGGATCGCTAAAGAGAAAAAAGCGAAAAAATTCTACCTAATCGGTTCTGACTATATCTGGCCTCGTACTTCGATGAAAATTGCGCGTAAGCATATTGAGAGCAACCTTAAAGGTAAAGTAGTTGGTGAAGAGTACATTGCTTTAGGTGATACACAATTTGGTTCTGTGATTAACAAAATTAAATTAAAAAAACCTGATGTGATTTATGCAGCGATTGTTGGTGGTTCTAACGTAGCTTGGTTTAAACAATTAAACGCAGCTGGTTTGAATTCTAAAAAACAAACAATGCTTACTATTTCGGTTACCGAAGATGAAGTACTCGGTATCGGTGGTGAAAACTTAGAAGGCTTTTATTCAGCAATGAAATACTTCCAATCTCAAACAAACCCAGCAAACGTAAAATTTGTTGCAGCGTTTAAGAAAAAGTGGGGTAAAGACTCCGTTATTGGTGATGTAACTCAGGCAGCTTATTTAGGCCCATGGTTATACAAAGCAGCGGTTGAGCGTGCAGGTAGTTTTGATGTTGATAAAGTACAAGCAGCATTACCTGGCTATGTCTTTAAAGATGCGCCAGAAGGTTCGCTTACTGTTGAGAAAAACCATCACTTAACGACTAAGTTACGTGTAGGTAAATGGAAAAAAGACGGTCAAGCAGAAGTTGTTTACACCTCTGACTATATCAAACCTGATCCATTCCCAAAAGGTTATCAATAGATAACTGATTGATATCTGGTGCAGCGGTTGCTTAAGCTGCTGCATCATTTGTAGCAGTATTAAGTAAATTAAATAGCTTTTATTTAGTTTGCTTTTCTAAGGTGATTCAAGCATTGAGTGGCTTTAGAAAAGGTGAATTTTCATATCAGTAGTAATGTTTAAAGGGGAGCAGTATGTTCGATTACACAACGGCAGAAATGGGTAGTATTTTTGTCATGCAAGGCTTTGCTGGGCTCAGTATGTTCAGTGTCTTGTTGTTAATGGCATTAGGCTTGGCTATTATTTTTGGTCAGATGGGTGTGATTAACATGGCACACGGTGAGTTCATGACCATTGGTGCCTACACTACAGTGATGTTATCCAAGCTGGCGGTGACATATGGCATGGTTGATCACTACTTTCTCTTCGCTATTGTCCTGTCCTTCTTTATTGCTTTTGCAATCGGCTACTTTGTGGAATTTATCATGATTCGGCATCTCTACAAGCGACCATTAGATACTTTGCTTGCTACATGGGGTTTAAGCTTAGTGATGCAGCAAATATTCCGTTCTAGCTTTGGTGCAAAGGAAGTCAGTGCTCACTTACCTGAGTGGTTGTTAGGTTCTTTAGCACCGACCGAGATGATCGATATTCCATTGAACGGCATTTTTGTCATGGGGCTTGCAGTGTTTGTAACGGGTGGTGTTTATCTCATTTTATTCCGCTCTGGGTGGGGCTTGAATATGCGTGCAACGGTACAGAACCGTACGATGGCTGGTGCTGTTGGGATCAATACTAAAAAAGTAGATCGCATGACCTATGCGTTAGGTTGTGGGATTGCTGGGATTGCTGGTGCTGCATTTACCACCATTGCTTCGACAGGCCCAACAAGTGGTTCTCTCTATATTGTCGATAGCTTTATGGTGGTGGTCTTTGGTGGTGCTGCGAGTTTATTCGGTACGATTGCATCAGCATTTGGTATCGCACAAGCACAATCAATCCTTCAATTCTTCTTAAGTAGTTCTATGGGGAAAATGGCCACGTTGATATTCATCGTTGGTGTATTAATGGTCAAACCTGAGGGTCTGTTTGCTTCGAAATTACGTAAGTAGTAATTCGGTGCGTAAAAAACAACGTGTTGCTTTAGAGAATAGTTCAGATATTTTAAGGAGATTTTTTATGAATACATTAGCAGGCAGATTATTAGGTGGAAAAGAAGGTGCGTTAGGCATAGCATTGCTAGCAGCGCTGATCTTAATCGTGCTGCCATTAGGGCTGGATATATTCCGCCTCAACTTAGCGGGTAAATATCTCTCGTATGCTTTTGTAGCGGTTAGCTTGGTATTGTTGTGGGGTAATGGCGGTATTTTAAGTTTAGGTCAGGGAATTTTCTTTGGGTTGGGCGGATATGCTATGGCCATGTTCATGAAGCTAGAAGCTTCTGACCCCATCACAACCAAAATACAGACAACACCTGGCATTCCAGATTTTATGGATTGGAATCAGTTAACAGAAATTCCACTGATGTGGGTGCCGTTCCAGAGCCTCACACTTACTATTATTGCGATTTTGGTGGTACCAACAATCTTTGCTTATGTCATCGGTTATGCCATGTTTAAGCGTCGTGTTGGAGGCGTATATTTTGCGATCATTACACAAGCTATTGCGTTGATTCTAACGATACTGATTGTTGGACAACAAGGCTATACCGGTGGTGTTAATGGAATTACTGATCTGAAAACAGTATTAGGTTGGGATACGCGTGATGATAGTTCACAGTATATTCTTTACTATCTGAATGCGGTTTTACTATTTGGTGTGATTTTTCTTTCTCGATACGTTTTAACAAGTAAGTTCGGCATGATTCTGCTTGCGATGCGCGATAAGGAAGAGCGAGTGCGCTTCTCGGGCTATGATGTAGCAAACTTTAAGATATTTATTTTTTGCCTGGCTGCGATGATTTCAGCTATTGGTGGTGCGATGTTTACCTTACAAGTTGGATTCATGTCGGCATCATTTATTGGCATCGTGCCTTCGATTGAAATGGTCATTTACTGTGCGGTAGGTGGGCGGGCATCATTAATTGGTGCTGTATATGGCACATTACTAGTGAATTATGGTAAGACTTTTTTCTCTGAAACCTTTCCTGAGTTATGGTTGTTCTTAATGGGTGGTTTGTTTATTGCCGTTGTGATGTTCTTCCCAGACGGTATTGCGGGTGTTTACAATAAATATAAATATAAACTGAAGTTTCTAAGTAAGTTTATTGATACAGAGTCAAAACCTAATGCAGGTAAAGGAGTAGAAACATGAGTGGAAATACAGACTTTGTTCTTGCAATTGAGGGCCTAACCGTTTCGTTTGATGGGTTTAAAGCGGTTGATGATCTTAATATGTATATCGAGGAAAATGAGTTGCGTGTGGTGATTGGACCAAATGGCGCAGGTAAAACAACTGTACTTGACTTGATTTGCGGTAAAACGAAATCAACCTCAGGGTCTATTAAATTCAAAAATTTAGAGTTAACTGAAATGGCTGAGCATCAGATTGTGCGATCTGGGGTCGGACGTAAATTCCAAACGCCATCTATTTATGAAAACTTATCCGTTGATCAGAACTTGGAAATCTCTTACCCAAAGGGACGCAATGTACTGAAGAGCTTAACGTTTAAGCGGACTGCAGCTGTTGATGCACAAGTAAAAAAAATTGCAAATGAAGTCATGCTAACGGATTTTTTAAATATGGAAGCTGCTTTATTAAGTCACGGCCAAAAACAGTGGCTAGAAATAGGTATGTTATTGATGCAAGACCCAGAGCTGCTAATGTTAGACGAGCCAGTGGCGGGCATGAGTGCCAAAGAGCGTGATGAGACTTCAGTTCTACTAAAAAAGATTTCAGAAAATCGTTCCGTATTAGTGATTGAGCATGATATGGAGTTCGTGAAAAAAATTGCAGATAAAGTCACTGTGTTGCATCAAGGGAAAATTCTTGCCGAAGGCTCGATGGAAAAAGTGCAAGCAAATAAAGATGTGATTGAAGTTTACTTAGGACATTAAGCAATGTTGTTAGGAGAGTTTGCATGATTGAAATCGAAGATCTACATGTCAGTTATGGTCAAAGTGAAGTTATTCACGGCCTAAACTTTAAAGCAGAAAAGAATGAGACCTTGGCAATTATGGGTAGAAACGGTATGGGTAAAACCACATTGTTTAAATCACTCATAGGTATTTTGCCAAGCAATGCCAGCAAAGCAATAATAGATGGCGAAAGCATACAAGGTGATGAAAGTTACATGCGTGTGAATAAAGGTTTAGCCTATGTGCCGCAAGGACGAATGATCTTTCCCGCCATGACTGTTCAAGAAAATATTGAAACAGGATTGGGCAATGCTGAAAACCGTAATATTCCGGAAGATATATATGCATTATTTCCGGTGTTGTTTGAAATGCGCAAACGGAAAGGCGGCAACCTGTCAGGTGGGCAGCAGCAGCAGTTAGCGATTGCACGAGCATTAGTCACAAACCCTAAAGTGCTATTGTTAGACGAGCCAACTGAGGGAATTCAGCCTTCGATTATTAAAGATATTGCAAAAATTTTGAATGAGATTCAAAAGATGCGAGAAATCACGATTATTGTCTCAGAGCAAGTATTGAGCTTTACAATGGAAGTTGCAGACCGCATTATCGTCATTGATAAGGGGAAGTTTATTCATGAAGATTTACGTGAAGATGTCGATGCAGAAAAAATTAAAGGTTATTTGTCAGTTTGATGTTTTTTTGTGATGTGCAGTTCAAGAGTTCCATCTATGGATGATAGTCTTACAGTTAAAGTAGCGGGCCAATCAGCGCTTAATAGCCCCCTTAATCAGTCCTCTGTTAAGCGCTGGGAAGCACGGTTAGATCTAGATTTTAAATCATCTAAAGGCCGTAGTTACTTAGCTAAAAGGCTCCATAAGGGGCCTTTAGTTATGCAAAAAACATTACATCCTGAAGGAAAATCTGTTTGTCATGGTGTTGTGATACATCCACCTGGTGGCGTAGCTGGTGGAGATGAGTTAACACTGAATGTGACGCTAGCCGAGCAAACAAAAGCACTAATGACAACACCAGGTGCCGGGAAATGGTACAAAGCAAATGGCCAGCTTGCAAGGCAGCATTTACGGTTTGATTTACAAGAGGGTGCTTGTTTTGAGTGGTTTCCGCAAGAAAATATTTTATTTAACGGGGCACAGGTCAAGCTTTCTTCGATTGTCAATTTAGCATCCACAGCGACCTACGCCGCATGGGAAGTGCTATGTTTAGGGCGACAGGCGCAACGTGAAGAATGGTTAAGTGGGGTTATGCAACAGCAAGTGTCGATATACCGTGCAGGTAAATTAATCTGGAATGAGCGGGCGCTGTTGAAGCCAGAACAAAGAACATTTACATCAGTTGTTGGGTTAAAAGGTAATGCAGTAACTGGCAGTTTTGTGATTGCAGCAGGTGCCGTACCAGCAAACGTGCTGGATAATTGTAGAGCTATCAAACCGCGACTCGCATTAGATCCAGATGCGCAATATGGCGTGACTGCACTACCAGAAATATTTGCAGCACGTTACACTGGTCAGTCATCTCAATGTGCAAAAGCATACTTTGAAACGCTTTGGTCATGTTTAAGGCCTTGGTATGCAGAACGCGACGCTGTTAGACCTAGGATTTGGAATACATGAGTTTAGACGACACCAGTTTTAAATATACAAGTTTGGAACAGATAAGCGAAGAGTACCTAAGATGGAATTAACCCCAAGAGAAAAAGATAAATTGCTGATATTTACAGCAGCATTGTTAGCAGAGCGACGCCGGGAAAGAGGATTAAAACTTAACTACCCTGAAGCGATTGCTTACATCTCTGCTGCGATTATGGAAGGTGCACGTGATGGCAGAACGGTTGCTGAGCTCATGAGCTATGGCGCAACCCTACTAACACGTGATGATGTGATGGATGGGATTGCAGAGATGATTCCTGATATCCAGATAGAGGCAACATTCCCAGATGGGACGAAGCTCGTCACTGTACATCACCCTATTCCGTAACTAGCGTATGACACCGAGCTGGTTTGGACAAGGCAAAATGAACTCTAAGAAAAGGCTTATCTTTCAAGAAACTAATGAGAAAAAATATGATTCCAGGCGAAATGAAAATTGACGAGGGCGAAATTGTTATCAATGAAGGCAGATCAACTGTTACTGTTAATGTGTCGAATAAGGGAGATAGGCCAATCCAAGTAGGTTCACACTATCATTTTTTTGAGGCCAATGATGGGTTGAGCTTTGATCGTGAAGCCACTTATGGCTTTCGATTAAATATTGCTTCAGGAACAGCGGTAAGGTTTGAGCCAGGGCAAACACGCACAGTTTCATTGGTTGCATTAGCAGGGGATAGAAAAGTGTTTGGATTTGCCGGTCGAGTAATGGGGGCCTTGAAATGAAGGAGCAGCAATGAGTGTCAAAATTGATAAGCAAGCTTATGCCGAAATGTTTGGCCCTACCGTGGGTGACCGTGTTCGTTTAGCAGATACTGAGCTATGGATAGAGGTCGAAAAAGACTATACCCAATATGGTGAAGAGGTGAAATTTGGTGGTGGTAAAGTCATACGAGATGGTATGGGACAAGGGCAGCGTGTATCGGCAGAAGTAGCTGATACCGTTATCACTAATGCATTAATTGTCGATCACTGGGGTATTGTTAAAGCAGATATAGGGATTAAAGATGGAAATATTTCAGCCATCGGAAAAGCCGGCAACCCTGATATTCAGTCTAGTGTAGACATTGTGATTGGCGGGGGCACTGAAATTATTGCAGGTGAGGGCATGATTATTACTGCCGGAGGCATTGATTCGCATATTCACTTTATCTGCCCACAACAAATTGAAGAAGCATTAATGTCTGGTGTGACAACGATGACGGGCGGCGGTACTGGTCCAGCTACGGGTACGTTTGCGACGACCTGCACCCCAGGCCCATGGCATATTCACAAGATGCTGCAAGCGGCGGATGCTTTTCCGATGAACTTAGGTTTTATGGGTAAAGGTAATGTGAGCTTGCCAGAGCCATTACGTGAGCAGGTAGAAGCTGGTGCTATTGGGATGAAACTACATGAGGACTGGGGTACGACGCCAGCAGCCATTGACAACTGCCTAAGTGTGGCAGAAGAAATGGATGTGCAGGTCGCGATTCACACCGATACCTTAAATGAATCTGGTTTTGTAGAGACGACGTTAGGCGCATTTAAAGACCGTACGATCCATACTTTCCACACCGAAGGTGCAGGCGGGGGCCACGCGCCAGATATTATTAAGGCAGCAGGCTACCCTAATGTACTGCCATCTTCAACTAATCCGACGCGTCCGTTTACAGTGAACACAATTGATGAGCATTTAGATATGCTCATGGTTTGCCATCACTTGGATCCTGCGATAGCAGAAGATATTGCCTTTGCTGAAAGTCGTATCCGCCGTGAAACGATTGCTGCTGAAGATATCTTACATGACTTAGGCGCCTTTTCAATGATGTCATCAGACTCACAAGCGATGGGCCGAGTGGGCGAAGTGATTATGCGTACATGGCAAACCGCACATAAAATGAAAGTACAACGTGGCCCATTAAAAGAAGACTCTGAGCGTAACGATAACTTCAGAGTGAAGCGCTATATTGCGAAATACACCATTAACCCTGCGTTAACCCAAGGTATCTCACATGTGGTGGGTTCTATCGAAGTAGGCAAGTTAGCTGATTTAGTTGTCTGGCGCCCAGCTTTCTTTGGGGTGAAGCCTTCCACTATTATAAAAGGTGGCATGATAGCGGCAGCAGCAATGGGGGACCCTAACGCCTCCATTCCAACACCACAGCCCGTGCATTATCGTAATATGTTTGGTGCATACGGAGGCGCATTGAAAACATCAGTGACATTTGTCTCGCAAGCCGCATTAAAAAACCCAGCAATACAGAAGCTTGGCTTGCAGAAGCCGTTAGTGGCAGTCAAAGGCACGCGTGACATAAAGAAAAAAGACATGATACACAACAATTGGATGCCCAATATAGAGGTCGATCCCGAAACCTATGAAGTGCTAGCTGATGGGATGGATTTAGTTTGTGAACCAGCCACAGAGCTGCCGATGGCACAACGCTACTTTTTATTCTGATTGATTATGTTAAATATTACACAACGAATTAATGCAGCAGGCAAGGTAGATGATTATATCGAGTTGCCCTTCGTACTAAGGCAAAAAAGTCGTCTACGCGTCACCACGAAAGCAGGCGTAGATGTGGGCTTGTTTTTGGATCGAGGTATTATCTTGCGCGATGGTGATTTGCTTAAATCGGATGGCGGCTTGGTGATACAAGTCATTGCAGCACAAGAAGCTGTCTATAACGTTTTCGCTAAAACACCGCAAGCGCTGATGTGTGCGGCTTATCATTTAGGTAATCGCCACGTGCCTTTGCAAGTGGGCGATGGTTGGTTAAGGTTGGAACAAGACCATGTGCTTAAAGAAATGTTATTAGGGCTAGGCATGCAGGTTGCAGAAGAAAGTTTGCCGTTTGAGCCAGAATCAGGTGCATATGGAGGTGGTCATCGCCATGGAAACGATGACAGTACGGCTAATTTACGACCACCCGTGAGATTGAAACGTGGATAAGTCATTAGCACTTAGTCGCTTATTACAGCTGGTTAGCCCCATGCTGCCAGTAGGTGCTTACAGCTACTCACAAGGGTTAGAGTGGGCAATTGAGTCTGACGTAGTCACAGACTTGAAAAGCGCGCATGGCTGGATAGCCGACGCTTTACATGTTTACCAGGCTAATTTCGAACTGCCAGTATTGCGCCGGTTGTATCAAGCTTGGGCTAGTGAGGAGATGGAGGCAGTTCAAGAATGGGACGATTTTTATCAAGCAGGGCGTGACACGTCAGAAGCACTAGCAGAAACGCGTCAAATGGGTTATTCACTTTGTCGTCTATTGAATGATTTAGATGGGCTGCCTACTGACTTTATGATCAATATTAACAGCCTTCAACAACCTGCATTTAGTACTATTTATGCAGGCATAGCGCACAGCTGGGGAATTCCTGTCAATGATGTTTTGCATGGGTTTGCTTGGGGCTGGTTAGAAAATCAAGTAAGTGCTGCGATGAAGACTGTGCCACTAGGGCAAGTGGCTGGCCAGAAAATACTGCTAGCATTAGGACAAGATTTGCCAAGCTTAGTACAAGAGGCAATCACATTTAAAGACGATGATATAAGCAACTTTAACCCCTTATTAACCATAGCAGGGTGTCGGCATGAAACGCAATACAGCCGACTGTTTCGTTCGTAATAACATTCATAAATGGAATAACAATGACAGCACAAACAGTGGAAGAACCAGCATCAAACTTAGCGATCCAACAAGAGCCTTTGCGTATTGGGATTGGAGGGCCTGTAGGTTCAGGGAAAACGGCACTAACTTTAGCTTTATGCAAGCGCTTACGAGACGCTTATAATATTGCGGTGGTAACGAATGATATCTACACGAAAGAAGATGCACAATTTTTAACGCATAACGAAGCGCTGACGCCAGATCGTATTATCGGTGTAGAGACAGGAGGCTGTCCGCATACGGCGATTCGCGAAGATGCCTCAATGAATTTAGAAGCCGTTGCGCAATTAAGTAAGCGTTTTTCACCATTAGATATTGTATTTATAGAAAGTGGTGGCGATAACTTAGCAGCCACGTTTAGCCCTGAACTTTCAGACTTAACAATTTATGTGATTGATGTATCTGCAGGGGAGAAAATTCCACGTAAAGGGGGCCCTGGTATTACTAAATCAGACTTGTTAATCATTAATAAAATTGATTTGGCACCGATGGTCGGCGCTTCTCTAGAAGTGATGGATACAGATGCGAAAAGGATGCGTGGTGATAGACCTTTTATCTTTACCAACTTGAAGGTGAACCAAGGCTTAGAAGATATTGTGAAATTTATAAAGCAACAAGGCTTAATGCTTTAAAGGAGCAGACATGGGAAAAAAAATAGCAAGTGGAAGTTTATTAGCACTATGCTCAACATTAGCATTTGCACACCCAGGCGATGCCTTAACAAGTACGGCAGCAGGTTTTATCCACCCTTTCACGGGCTGGGATCATTTTCTCATGTTGTTGGCATTTGGTGTTTGGTCTGCAAAGTCATTGGGTAAGGCGAGTGTGGGATTGCAAATAACGTTTATGCTGACATTAGCGTTTGGTGCTAGTTTAGGTTTTATTGGGTTGAGTTTCTTAGGGGTAGAAATGGCAGTCGCCATCAGTGTAATTGCTATGGGCTTGTTGGTTACAGTCAAGCCACCTAAGTCAGCAATCGTTCGGGTCAGTATTGTGGCAACCATTGCAATGTTACATGGGTTGGCACATGGTGTTGAGCTGAGTAGTCAACATTATGTCTCTGTAATGATTGGTATGCTGTTAGCAACGGCATTAATAAGCGGCATTGGTTACTGGGTAGGTTCCCATCGAAACCAATTAGTCTATTGGGTGAATAAAGGCTTAGCACTCTTGATGCTAGGCGTCGGCATTATGCTACTAATGGTTTAATTCAACACTGTTTTCAGTGTCAGCATTAAGGAGTGTCTTAGCTTACTATGGTTAAGCCATTTTTATGGGAGTCACTCACACAACCAACGGTCTATACACTCGTTACATACGTCAAATTTATTATATATTTTAAGTACATTTCCCACTAAAATCAAAGTGGGGGGGGGTTACGTAGGTATAAGGGCATAATTATTGCTTACTAAAACACTCTGACCGTAAACTGATGCAATGGATAGTTAATTGACGACTGAAAATTTGGCGTTGCCATCTCATGAAGGGGCAACTGCGACGCAGCGTGTTGTTAAAATACGTCGCGATTATAATACCTGGGTTGCTAACGAATCTATTGAAGATTATGCCTTGCGCTTTACCCCAAGGTCATTTCGAAAATGGTCTATTTTTCGTGTATCCAACACCGCATTAAGTGCCATCTCCTTTTTAGTATTAGAGGCCATTGGCGGGACGATTGCTGTTAATTATGGCATCACTAACGCATTATGGGCCATCTTAGCAGTAGGGATTATAATATTTTTCACTGCATTACCTATTAGCTTCTACGCTGCTAAGTACGGCCTAGATATGGATTTACTCACGCGAGGGGCTAGCTTTGGTTATATTGGCTCCACCATTTCTTCGTTCATTTATGCTTCATTTACGTTTATTTTGTTTGCGCTTGAAGCCGCTATTATGGCCTATGCACTTGAACTGTATTTTGGCCTGCCACTTTATATCGGCTACTTAGTGAGCGCCTTGGTTGTTGTTCCGTTAGTGATTCATGGCGTTACATTAATTAACCGTATTCAGATGTTTTCTCAACCTATTTGGTTGGTGCTCATGTTTGCCCCATTCATTGCAGTGTTGAATCAGGACCCACAAGTTATTTCACGGATGCTAGGTTTCTCAGGCCTCACTGGAGTGCCTGATGAGTTTAATCTGCTCATGTTTGGTGCAGCAACAGCCGTTGGCGTTGCACTGATTCCACAGATTGGCGAGCAAGTCGATTTTCTAAGGTTTATGCCTGAAAAAACTGTAAAGAATAGCTGGCGTTGGAATTTAGGTGTATTAATGGCTGGGCCTGGATGGATATTCGTTGGTATGCTGAAAATGGCAGCTGGCGTACTCCTCGCTTACTTGGTTATTCAAAGTGACATGTCATTCTTGGATGCAGTAAACCCAATGCAAATGTATTTGGTGGGTTATGGCTATGTGTTTAACTCTAATGAATTTGCACTAGCGGCTACGGTTTTGTTTGTTGTGGTCTCTCAGGTCAAAATTAATATGACTAATGCATATGCGGGCTCGCTTGCTTGGTCTAACTTTTTCGCACGTTTGACCCACAGTCACCCAGGGCGAGTGGTTTGGGTTGTTTTTAATGCGGTCATTGCGATTATTTTAATGGAGCTTAATGTGTTTCAGGCATTAGAGCAGGTGTTGGGCTTTTATTCCAATATTGCCATTGCGTGGATTGCGGCGGTAGTCGCAGACCTCGTGATTAATAAGCCGCTGGGCTTCAGCCCTAAAGGCATTGAGTTTAGGCGAGCTTATTTATATGACATTAACCCAGTCGGCGTTGGGGCGATGTTGTTCGCCTCAATATTATCTATCTCCGCTTTTACTGGATTATTTGGCCCCGAGGCAAAAGCTTTTTCAGCGTTTATTGCTTTAGCTAGTGCAATGATCATCTCACCAACGATTGCTTGGTATACCAAAGGTAAATATTACATCGCAAGACAGCCATATGTATTTCCTGCTGAGCAACGTGTACAACAATGTGTGTTATGTGAAAAAGAGTATGAAACAGATGACATGGCAAACTGTCCAGCCTACCAAGGCTTTATTTGTTCTTTATGTTGCTGTTTAGACGCACGATGTAATGATGCTTGTAAGCCTAAAGCACGTTTATCAAACCAGTGGTTAGATTTCACCAAAGGTGTAATGCCAGAATGGGCGTTGCCTTATATTAAAGGCGGTGTTGCGCACTACTTGTTACTGATGTTTATTGCACTTGCATTTTTTGGCACGATGCTAGGCCTGATTTATTTGCATGAAGTATCTACACTTGAGCATTTATCGTCCGGTTTGCTACCCTATGTAAAAGCAAGCTACTTAAAAGTATTTGCTGCATTGGTCTTCGCAAGTGGGATTATCGCTTGGTGGTTAGTTCTGACAACAGAAAGTAGGCAAGTGGCGCAAGAAGAATCAAACAGGCAGACAGGCCTATTGATACGCGAGATTCAACTGCACAAGCAAACCGATGCTGAGTTGCAACTGGCTAGACATGTTGCTGAACAAGCTAATCATGCTAAAAGTCGTTATATTACAGGCATCAGTCATGAGCTCAGAACGCCATTAAATAGCATCCTCGGCTATGCTCAACTGCTTGATAACGACAACACCATCCCGGACAACCGCAAGCATGCCATTCGTGTGGTGCGGCGTAGCGGAGAGCATTTACTATCGTTAATTGAAGGAACTTTAGACATTGCTCGAATCGAAAGTGGCAAGCTTACTTTTGAAAATAAACCTCTAAACTTTCCAGAGTTTATTGATCAAATTGTTAGTATGTTTGAGCTACAAGCGAGCAACAAAGGTTTGGATTTTGACTACGTTGTTGAAGGTGAGTTGCCGGCGGTTGTTAAAACTGATCAAAAAAGGCTGACGCAAATCCTGATTAATATTCTAGGTAACTCGCTTAAGTTTACCAAAACAGGCGGCATTATGTTTAGTGTTAAATATGCAAGAGAGTTGGCTCATTTTGAGATTAAGGATACAGGCCCAGGTATTGAAAAATCAGAATACGGTAAGATATTTGAGCCCTTTTCACGGGGCAGTGCAGCAAAAAAAATTAACATCGGTGGCACTGGGCTTGGGCTGACTATTAGTAAGCTGCTAACAGAGTTGATGGGTGGTGAATTGACTTTTAGTAGTCATGTTGGGGAAGGGACCACATTTGTGATTAACTTATTCCTGCCGCAAACTCACCAAACTTTTGAAGCGTTACCTCCGGCCTATAGCGACAGAGCAGGATACAAGGGTAAGAAATGTAAGGTATTAGTGGTGGATAATGAGGCTGTTGACCGAGAGCTTATTTTTAATATTTTAGAGCCACTCGGTTTTGAAATGGCAGAAGCTTCTACGGGGCAAGAATGCTTAGATATTTACCAGAAGTTTAAGCCAGATTTGATTTTAATGGACCTAGCAATGCCAGTGATGGACGGTTGGGAAGCTGCTTATATTATTCGTAAAAAGCATCAGTCCAATACAGCTATTGGGATTGTTTCTGCGAATGCTTTTGACCAGATTTTAGAAAATTCTGCAGGGATTGATTCAAGAGATTTTTTTGTAAAACCAATAAATGTTGAAGAGTTGCTGATCTGGGTTGGGCATAGACTTAACCTAGAATGGGTAAGGAGTGATGTGAAGCTCGATCCTCGTATAGGAGCCTCAATTGATCAAGATTACAACGCAAACTTACCAACAACGTTGCTGTTGCCGTCAACAGAATCTATGAACGAATTACTAGCACTGATCGATGTTGGCTATATAAAGGGCGTTAATAAAAAGTTAGCGGCAATTGAAAGTGAAGAAGCGCATTGCTTAGCTTTCGTTGAGTATATGCGGCGATTATCTAGTCAATTTGAGATTGAAAAAATGAAAACATTTTTAAAAGAAGTAACAACGTGATCCAGCAAAATAATAGGCAGCCTTTACTAGTGCTCATAGTTGATGATGTGCCAGATAATGTTGCCGTACTGCATGATGCTTTGGATGAGTCCGGTTATACCGTACTAGTTGCAAATAGCGGCAAAGCTGCATTAGAAGTCGCAGCTAAAACTGAACCAGATATCATTCTACTGGACGCAATAATGCCAGAGATGGACGGCTTTGAAGTTTGTCGTGCATTGAAAGCGAATAATAAAACGAGCCAAATCCCGGTTATTTTCATGACAGGATTAACTGAAACAGAAAAGGTTGTGGCCGCATTCGAAGCTGGTGTCTCTGATTATGTGACTAAACCTGTGCGAATCAATGAGGTACTTGTGAGAATCACCTCTCAGTTACAAACCTCAAGTCATGTTCGTCAGGCTAGAAGCGCGCTAGATGCTTTTGGCCAAGCGGCTATAGCGATCACGCCCGAAAATGGCAAAATTGTTTGGCAAACACCACTTGCGCGAGATTGGATGCACGATTATTTTTTAGATGATTCGAGTTTGTCAGAAGCAAGAGAGTTGTTGACACCACCTAAGGTTTTTAATTGGGTCAAAGAAGCATATCAAGCAGATGTTACTGGTAAAACTTTAGAGTCTTTGATTATTATCCAAAGCGCAAAACGATTAACATTTAGCCCTGCAGACATTAGCAGTGACGAGCAGTGGGTCATCGTGTTAAGAGAAGAGTCGGATGCCGCACAAATTGAAGCACTCATTCATATATTCAAGCTGACTAACCGAGAGTCTGAGGTGCTTTATTGGACCATTAAAGGTAAAACTAGTCGTGATATAGGTGACATACTAGGCTCTAGTCCACGCACAGTTAACAAACACCTAGAACATGTATTTGTAAAGCTTGGTGTCGAAACAAGAACTGCAGCAGCATCACTTGCTGCTTCAAAATTACGCGGTTTGATTTAGGACATTATTTGCGGATAGGGTATGGATTAATCAGTTCATTGACAAGTTGATGCAATGCTTCACGCATTTGTGTTTCAGACACTTCCATTAATAACCCGTCTTCAAACGCGTCCTGAGTAGTTTGTGTAATCTCATCAAAATTATCTTTCATTACACGAATTTTTTCGGTGCAGGCGACAACACTATCGTCATCACGTACCCAAGTTGGTAAAGGTTTATTTGCCATGATTAAAAAAGATGCCGGTAAGTAAATAAAGGTTAATAAGTTAAGTGTTCAATTAAATGTAACATTTTACGTAGTGCTTGTCCGCGATGACTTACTTTGTTTTTAATCTCAGGGCTTAGTTCAGCAGAGGCCTTGCCTGTCATGTCATCTAAAAATAGTGGGTCGTAGCCAAAGCCGTTACTGCCACGTGCTTCTTTTAACATGCTGCCGTGCCAAACACCTTCTGCAATCAGTGGTTGCGGATCATCGTGTCGCCGCACCAATACTAAACAACAGTAGTAGTAGGCGGCACGATTTTCATGAAAGGCTAAAGCTTTAATTAAGTGTGCATTGTTATTTGCGTCATTGCTTGGTATGCCAGAAAAATAAGCCGATTGCACACCAGGCTCACCATTGAGCGCTTCTAAACATAAACCGGAGTCATCTGCTAAAGCAGGTAGCTGGGTTGCCAAGCTAGCGTGTCTCGCTTTTGCTAGCGCGTTCTCGATAAAGGTGCAATGCGGCTCAGGTGCTTCGGACACATTGAAGTCTGATTGCGGTACGACTTCAATATTAAGCGGAGCCAACATGGCTTGTATCTCCCGCAACTTCCCTTGATTGCCGCTAGCAATGACCAGTTTGTTAAACATTAATTTATAGACCTAAAGCTTGTTTTTGCATGGTTAAGAGTTGCGAGATGCCATGTTCAGCTAAATCCGTCATTGCATTCATCGTGTTGCGCGTAAATGGTTCACCCTCTGCTGTACCTTGAATCTCGACAAAACCACCATCACTCGTCATGACGAAATTCATGTCAGTATCACAGTCAGAATCTTCAATATAATCCAAATCCAACACAGGGTTGCCTTTGTACACGCCAACTGAAATAGCAGCAACCGCCTGTGTGAGCGGCGATTCTGTTAGTAGCTTGTTTTCTACTAGATGCGTAATGGCATCTTGCATGGCGACGTAAGCGCCGGTGATACTAGCCGTTCTTGTGCCGCCATCTGCTTGAATAACATCGCAATCAAAGTGGATGGTACGTTCGCCGAGTTTTTTTAAATCAATCACCGCGCGCAAGCTGCGACCAATCAGACGTTGAATTTCTTGTGTGCGCCCAGATTGCTTTCCTCTTGCAGCCTCTCTTTGCATACGGCTTCCCGTTGAGCGTGGCAACATACCGTACTCAGCTGTTACCCAGCCTTGGCCTTGTCCTTTTAAGAACCCAGGAACTCTTTCCTCAACACTGGCTGTGCATAGGACATGGGTATCGCCAAATTTCACCAGCACAGAACCTTCAGCATGCTTGGTGTAATGACGGATGATTTCTACGTCACGGAGTTGATTGTTATTACGAGCGCTTGGGCGAATAGAGGCTGTCATGTTTAGATAAGCTTTTGATAAAAACGCTTATTATAAAACATGCAGAAAAGAAGTGCTTTAAATGCCTGTTTTTTGTTTGCTTTTATTTAATGCCGTTTGAATTTCTGCAATGGTATTTTCAATATCTTCATCTGAAAATCATTAACACTATTGTCATCTTTTGATTGATGTGTCGTCGGGTTGATGACTGTGATGGTTCCACCAAAATCCATTTGCTATGTTGGCACTGTATTACTGATTGCTTGTCACTCCATTGGAAGGTAATCGCACTTAATCTATCACCGTTTTTCTCTGCGGCTGCTTCGGCAGCATTCATTAAGAGACCTGTTGCTTCGGTAACGTCGTTATCTTTGTGGAGGATGCTTCTAATTTCTCCATCATTTAAACAACTTCATAACCCGTCGGCACAGAGAAAAGTGGTATCACCCTCAATCAATCCAACTCTGTTGGAAAGGTCAATTATTGGTGCATCTTTTCCGCCGATACAAGCATAAATTTATTTTATAGGGGTGCGTTGTCATGTCTTCTTTAGTAACCACGCCTCGCTTATACATTGATTGCAGCATGGAATGGTCTTCGATGAGAAGGAGAAAATGGGTGCCCTAAAGTGATATAAGCGAGAGTCGCTATGAGCTAATACGAGGAGTGCGCTATTTTTGCTATAACAGTAAGCAGGCCTGTCTTTGCTATACGGCCTTTGGCCTTGGCGAATATTTTGGTAGATGGTAAATTTCATAACTTATCGTTTTACGATGCGGATTAAGTTCTGTTAAACACCGCCTGAATTTTTCGCATAAAATTAACTAGATTTGATACAATTATTAGTAATTACTTTAAGGTTTAAGACGGGCTTTGTGATTAAAACGACATGATAATGAGTATGACGGGCTTTGCGTCCCATGAACGCAACACAGATAACGGTGTAATCCAAGTTGAATTGCGTTCAGTGAATCAACGCTATCTTGAATTGCACTTCAAGCTAGCCGATGCTTTTCGCACACAGGAGTCACAAGCGCGTGAAATGTTAAAGGCGAAACTAGGCCGTGGCAAAGTGGAGTGTCGGATTAATTTAGCGAAAGCAACGGCAGAAGAAGGTCTTGAGCTGAATCATTCAGTTTTACAGCATATTGCAGCATCCGTTAAAACTGCCTCAGAATATTTTCCAGAGACACAAGCGGTCAATATGCTGGATCTGATTCAGATGCCTGGGGTAGTGACTGCACAGGTGTTGGATGCTGATGTGTTGGCGCAAGATTTTGTTGGCGTGCTTGAAGTTGCGATAGAAGCGTTAATTGAAGCTAGAGTACGAGAAGGTGAAAAATTAAGTGCCATGATTTTAGAGCGCTTAACGGAAGTGGAAGCGTTGGTTCTTACTGTTAAACCTATGTTACCGAATATGGTGAAAGCCTATCAAGAGAAGTTATTAGCCAAATTAGAAGAAGTGAAATTAAGCAATGACCAAGAACGATTGCATCAAGAAATGGTGTTGTATGCTCAGCGGATTGATGTTGATGAAGAGCTATCACGCTTAGAATCACACGTGCATGAAGTGAAGCGCATTCTAGCTGCTGGCGGCATGGTCGGTAAAAAATTGGATTTCTTAATGCAGGAAATGAATCGCGAAGCCAATACGCTCGGTTCTAAATCAGTGGCGACTGAAACAACGCAAATTGCGATGCAGCTGAAAGTATTAATTGAACAAATGCGTGAACAAATTCAAAACATCGCATGATTATTCATCATGAATTACCGTTATTTTTCTTAAAATCATCTAAAATAAGCACATGATTTCAGGTAACTTATTTATTATTACGGCTGCATCCGGCGCAGGTAAAACAAGCTTAGTTAAAGCCCTGCTGGAAAAAGATCAGCATATTAAGCTTTCTATCTCACACACGACGCGGCCACAAC
>Ga0209502_10000235_pt1 | contig 62575 bp, 37 predicted proteins | sample ArcticOcean_MG_C_10_FD_187442 | JGI IMG/M metagenome (GOLD analysis project Ga0209502, IMG submission 187442) | Marine microbial communities from western Arctic Ocean - ArcticOcean_MG_CB11_90 (SPAdes) (version 2) | ecosystem: Environmental > Aquatic > Marine > Oceanic | place: Arctic Ocean... | reverse complement strand
ATTCAAGGATATGTCCGTTGGAGATTTGACCATTACAGGTGACCCAGCAACTTCAACTGTTGTAGAAATGGACAACCTTGACGCAGGAGATGTGACCATCTCAGGCTGTGGTTGGAATGTTATTGCTACGAGTATGACTGCAGAACGCCTTTCTTCGAATGGATGTTCCGCTGCTGCAAATACACTTGTTGTATCTGACTCAACTCTTACGCACACATCGACTACTGAATCTGTCATCTATGCACGATACTCTGATGTCACGCTTGGTGAAAGTGCAGTAACCTCTACTACTGTAGGGACAACAACCGGTATCTACCTCGCTCAAGCAGACACAAACTCGGACATCCGACTTGTAGCTGTTACTCAAGGTGGTAGTGATTGTGCTGATGCAGCAGGTTCTACTGGAAGCTGTGACGTTGACGTCGCTTCCTCCTCATCCGAGGTTTGGTTTGGTGGACTGGCAACAGTCCGTACCTACCGAATGGCTTTGTTAAGTGGAGTTCCAACTCAAATCTTCAAGTCTGGCCACACAGTCACCGCAGCGGTGATTGACAGTTCCAGCTCTGAATTGTTTGAAGTTGGAAGTCACATCACTGACACCACAGGTTCAAGCAGTGTTTGGGTTATTACAGGCGATGAGTCTGGAAACACCTACGTGGACCACAATCTACGTGCGTTTGGTCCAGCAGGACAAAACGAAACAATGTCGACTGATTCTTGGTATCCTGCCTCTGGTGGATTCACCATTGGTAGCAGTATTGACCTCTTGCTCGAACCAGCTCCGGTTGATTTCGATCAAGCAGCAATGGACTGTGCTTGGATGGACGCTTATGTTGATCCAAGTAACGGTGCTGGCCTTCCAACAAATGGAACCACAGCATCCGGCCACACAATCTTTGAGTTCGATGGAACACCAATGACGCTCTCTGCTGATTTGACCCTCGATGGTTGCCAAATGATTTTGAAGGGTTCATCCCTCAAGGTTAAGAGTACAGCAACCAGTAGTCCAGTTCTCACATTGACAAACGGCGGTATCTTGACTGTAACTGTTTCACCAGATACTGGTGCAATTGGCGCAGTTCGAGCAATCTCCAGTTCATATGGTCTTCATTTGGATATCGTGAGTGGTTCCCTCATCCTTGATGGTGGAATTCTTCGTGATGTGGCTCAAGATTCAACCACTGGTGCTGCTCTTATGATCGGCGAAGGTGCAACCTTGGTTATGATGGACGGTGCAACAGTCTACGGTTCTTCAACAAGTAGCGATACCATGGCAACTGTGAAGGTTGATGGCGGAACAGTCAACATCGCAGATTCCTCCATTATTAACAATGGACAAACAGGAACTGCTCTTTGGGTAGAAGCTGCTGGTGGTTCAATTGATAACATTGTTGTCAAGAACGCTGCAGTTGGTATTCAAGCCTTCAACGGTGCACCTCAAGTTGATGGATTCACTTTAACCGACAACGTTGTTGGTGTGGATGTCTACGGTGGTATGTCACTACCTACCATTTATCGAAGTACACTTTTGAGTGGTCAAAGTACAGGATGGACAACCTACAAGATTGACTTGTCTACTTACCTGGCGAATGATTACCTCCAAGTTGGATGGAACAGTATCTACGGTGGCGGAAACGCACACCCGACCTACAACTATGCAACAAGCAAGTACTACATGATTACTGACCGATACAACATTGAATTGGAAGATAACAATGGAAACGCCTGGAACATTACCAGTGCTGACCAATTGGGATACTATCCATACAATGCTCAAGACCCAGCATCTGGTGATGGTTCACACGCAACCTACACCGAAGGTGCTGCTGGTGGAGCTCCAACTTGGGATTGTAATGAATATGGTTACAGCTATGGACCAAACTATCCTTCAACCAATGAAGGATACTTCTACTATATCTGGCAAGCATTGACAGGAACAAACCCTGGTTATCCTGCTTACTACCAAGCACCGGATCAATTCGGCTTTGATTGGGAAAACATCGACGGTGTTAGCCCAACTGGTTCCTACGCTTACTACCCTTACCACTACTGGGGTTACTACTACACCTCATACCACGGTGGACAAGGTGCATTCAAGCCTCCACAAGGATACTCCGGTTCCTACAACGTTTGTCTTGACTATGCTTACTCATACTACATGAGTGCAGGCCAAGGTGCCCGTTTGACCATGCCTATGATTGACATCTCTGCAAGCAACCTTTCGAAGGCTTCCTTGTACATCGATGTCCTTCACAACCGTGCTGATAACTTCCAAGACCGCTTGGAGTTCGTTGCTCGTTCAAGTAACAGTGTATCTGCTCTTGTCGATGGAACTTACGTCCGTGAATCTGGAACTCCGCTCTTCAAGGACGGAATAATCACTGGTGCTGACACTGGTGTCTCTGTTGGCGGCGCATTTGCTGCTGCTCACTTCCAAGACATCACTGTAACGAACCCGACAGATTCCGGTATGGAAATCACTGGTCAAACAGCTTCCACACTCGATGGATTTGACGTGACTGGTGGAGACTACGGTGTCCTTGTTGGTAACTCAGCATCAGGTTCCATGGATCTTAACAATCTAACACTTGATGGTCAAGGCACTGCAGGTGTTTATTATGCCAAAGATCTCACAGGTGCTCTTTCAGGTACCGTGATTAACAGTGCAGGTGCAGCATTCAAGTACGGTCCTAACACCGATGCTGACGTTGATTTCAACAGCGTTTCGATTGCCTCGAACGCTATTGGTATTGAAACATCAGGTACTGGTGATATCACTATGACTGATGTGACAATGGCGAACACAAAGGATGTCGTTATCAAGAGTGCAGCAAATGTTGAATTTGTTGAAGGAACAGTTAGTACCTCCTCTGTTGAAGTCACTGGTGCTGGTAAGTTTACTCGCATGCGTCAACTCGATGTTACATTGACTGCTGATGCTGCAGGTATTCCTGGTGCATCAGTCACTTTGCTCGATGCATCTGGAGCTTCTTCTGGAAATGGAGTTACTGACTCATCCGGTGTTGCTCAAGATCTCAAGTACGTTACTGCAACTGTTGATTCGAGTGGATTAACCACGCCTTCGTTGGCTGGCTATGAAGTCATGACTGTTGCTAAGGTTGAATATTACTACAATACATCCTCAGATAACGTGGCTGATTTCCGATATGCAAAGCAAGCAGTTTCCATTGCCGACACATCAGGTAACGCAGTTACTGTTCCATTGACTACGAAAGTCACCGAACGTGTTTGCTGGTATTCTTCGAGTACTGCATACACTACAGTCGCACCATGTATTTCTTCGTTCTCCTCTTCTGGAAGTCGAAGTCTCAGTGACGGCGACGGTGGTACAGTCACAGAGTATGGATACTTTGGCGGTTTGACAGCAAGTCAATCCAACAAGGTCATCATGCTTGACGTACCTTACTTGTATCTGAAGAGTAACGTGGATTACAACTTCAATGGATCGACTCTCTTGTCGACCGGAGCATATGATTTCTACAATACTCAACGCTGGTACAGCAGCTACCCATACGGAGCTGGTGTTACTATGAACGACGCAGCAGTCTATGGTGTTGCATCTGACAGTACGGATGGTTCAATGTATGGTGTTGAGATTGGATACTACGGTTCTCCAATTGTTAACTTCAAAGCAAACAATACTGTATTCTCGAACATTGCAAAGATTGAGATGTCTCACGGATACAAGTATTATACCAACTATATCTGGGAAATTGAAGAAGTATCAATTACGAACTCTTCTATCTCTCACTTCCAAGGATATGAAGAACTCAACAATGCTATCCTTGTGAGTGATATTTGTATGATGCTTCGTGGCGGTGACGGTGCAGTTGTTTCTGGTAACACATTCAACAACTGTGGCGTTGGTGTAATGCTCGATCGTTCACCATACTACCGCTACCACACTGCGGATGATTATGGTGCAGACAACGCAACCATTTCCAACAACGTGTTCAACGATGGTGGAGAAATTGCAGATATCTGGCTCTATACCAATGGTTTCTCCGATAATGCGGTTATTTCCGACAACGTGATCAACAATGGTTACGCTGCCGCTGCTGCAATCGCTGTCTACAATGGTGCCCACACTGGGACTACCATTTCAGGCAACACCATTAACGCTGCAACTGATGGAATCATGATGCTCTCTGGTGTGGACTACCACATCACTGACAACACCATCAATGGCGCTGGCGATTCTGTTTATGCTGGAATTACAACATCACTTGGTTACGGTGACATCGATAACAATACACTCATCGACACAGATGGTGGATTGATTGTCGCAAACCCAATCTCGATTCCTGCACCTACAACCTCACTTTGTAGCATTGCAAGTAACTCGTACCGAACTGGACCTGTGAACTGTAATGTAGCACTCGCTGCTGGTAAGACAATGTCTGTTAACATTGAAACAGACTCTTGGGGCTATGAAGCAAGTATCGATATCGTAAAGCCTGATGGAACAACTGACAGTTGGTCTACCTATTCGTTTGGTAGTAACACTGCTTACACGCCTCTTGTAACCTATACCGATTCTGGTAACTATACACTGACTCTCCGAGACAGTTATGGTGACGGTGGAACCACTGTCTACATGGTTGAAGGTGGCTCCGCAGGCGGATACTCTGGACCAACAATTGCAGACAACAACATTTCGACATCAGCTGGACGAACTGCTCCTGGAGCAGTCGGTCTCGTGTATGAAGACTGTTCAAGTGTTCAAATCAACTCTGCTCGAAACGCTGTAACATTGTCTGACAATGCTATGGTTATCAGTGACTGTGATGTTGTTGATTCATCCTCTGTTCTTCAAGGACAGGGCGATTCAATGACTGTCGGTGTTGATGCTGATGATGTGAATTCCGATTCACTGACTCTCTCAGGAACGATCATTTCTGGATACGCAACTGGTGTTGAAAAGACCAGTGGTGCTCTTGTATTGACCGGAGATGCAGAAATTTCTGGTGATGACTACGGTGTCTATGTTGATGATGCCTCTGTTGTTGCAATCAATGCTGCAGTGAACGGTGGAACTCTTGGAACAGGGCTTCACGTCGTTGACAGTGATGATGTCTGGGTTTACCCAATGGACGCTTCAGGTCTCGTCGGTATGTACGTCGAAAACTCACCATTCCGTTGGGATGGTGGCACTTCGACTGCTGGTACAACTCTCCAAGTTGTTGAATCTCAAGGATCAGTTGAAAACATGACTTGGTCCACTTCAACCACTCAGATTGATGCTGGTAGTAACGCATACGTGACTTCGATTGGTAACACAATCGATGCTGCTAAGTTGGTCGTTGCAACCTCTGCAACCATCGATGAAGCAAACTTGTTCACCATGGACTCGACACACTTGACCTCTGCACCTTCTGATGAAGTTGCAATGTTGATTCAATCAACAGACGGTTCTCGAGCATCATATGTTTCAACCAGTTTCCAACCAGAGCTCATGAACGTTGATGGTTCAGATGCTGATTGGAACGGTGGTAACGCTCTCAACCCATCTGGCTATGCAATGCCTGGTGTCATGAGTGGAGACGGAACCAACGACATGATGGTGACATACATCGAAGGTGACGACCTCTACATCGGTTTGACCGGTGAAGATCTCGCAACAAGTGACGCATTGATTTACCTCAGCGTCGATGGCAGTGGAAGCAGCACCGGATACAATCTCGGTGGCGCTCACACATTGCCATTCCAAGCCAACTACGTGCTTTGGGCTGACAGTGATGCTTCAACTGGATATGCTTTGTACAGCTACGGTTTCCTCGGATGGGGTCCAACATCACTCAGTTCAGCGAGTGTTGATGTATCTTCTTCGAGCACTTTGACTGAAATTTCCATCCCATTCTCACGAATTGGTGGAACTCCAAGTCAGATTGACATTATTGCAATCGTTCAGGGAGAGACAACTGCTGCTGTCAGCACTGTCCACCCAACGCAAGCAATGAATGCATCGAACACTCTACAATCGTTCACTGAATACATGACCGTCGAGCTCACGCACGACGATCTTGCTGATGGTTCAATTGATGATGAAGTTCTTGTCTACCGCTCTTACAAGGGCTCCAACACTCCAAGTGTGGCAAAGAACTACGATGTTATGATCAAGACAGAAGCAGATTGTGCCTATGATTGGGCCGTCGCTACTGACTTGTCGCTTGCTACTAACATTGCAATCAACCTTGACATGGCTCGTGCTTGCCCTGAAATTCAGGCTACACTCGCTGACATCACTGTTACAGAAGACTCGGCTGCCTACACCTTCAGCCTCACGAACCTGGTTGACGATGTACAAGACCTTGAAGCAGATCTCACATGGACTTCTGCTGATGGTAACCTTGTCGCATTCGACAATGTTCTTGTTAATTGGAACCAAAATGGCCACACAGTGACCATCACTCCTTTGACGGACCAATTTGGTACCCTCGAATATGAGTTTGAAGTTACTGACAGCCACGGTTTGACCGACTCTCAGAACATCACCTTTGAAGTAACAAACGTGAACGATGCACCTACTATCTGTAACGTCGAAGAGAATGATTGCATGCCAATCTTCTCGGTTGACGATATCTTCAACAACATCTTGGCTGAAGGATTCGGAACACATACCAAGTCTCTTGGCAATGTTTCAAACGCTTCCAAGTCCTATATCCGAGACATGGCTAACGAGCAGTCACCTGACCGTCAAGTCTACGATTGGAGTGCATCTGTTGATTCAGCATGTGCTGCATTTGCTGTGGAAGTTGATGCTACGAACTCTCTTGTAATTACCGAGAACAGCTCAAACGAAAAGGGTGGTACTTGTACTGTTACAATGGAATTGTCTGACAACGGTAATGAGAACACTGCTGCAACACCATTCGATGTCGACTTCTCAGTCGCACCGGTGAACGATGCTCCAGTGATTACTTTGCAAGACGTCGATAGCCAGAACTTGTTGATGAATGGTGCTGGAGACCGTGCTACTGGAGAAGGGGAATACGTGACCATGACTGAAGACGATACCACAGCCGATAACCTCACTTGGGATCTTCTACCTTTGATGAATGATATTGACCATGTTGTTCCAACAGACCTTACTTGGACTGTTGAACCAACCAGTCAGTGTGCTTACACCAACTACTTCACAACAGCAATCGTTGGCACAGATCTCGTGTTCACTTTGATTCCAGACGCAACCACAAACGGTTACGATTGGGAAGTTGATTACATGAACGACAACGGTGTTCACCAATTGCGACCAAGTGGCCAGACTTTCTGTGCCATCAACTTGATTCTCAAGGATACTGTTACTGCACCGTCCCATACGCCTAACTATGACGCAGCGCTTATGCCAATCGCTGATTACCAGCAAGGCCAAGATGATGTAATCATGTATGTCACTGTTGAACGTGTCTCAGAGAATGTCGCTGACTACTCTCTCGACACTGTCTCTGGTATTGACTTCAATGAGATCACGAACGTCATGACTGGTACCTTCATTCCAGTTACTGCGAACATTGACGCTGGTGGCGATGAAGGTCCTTACAACTACGACCACATGCTTGCAGTGACTTTCCACACGGATGGACACGGTGAAGAAGAGTTTACTCGCTACTACAACGTTCCAGCATACGGAACCAGTATCGATGTGAATGAGAATGTGTACATCACCAAGGATACAACCAAGATCGAAGTATCAATGGATGTTCTTACCTGTTTGAACGACCCATGTGACCTCACAGCACCTGCTAGTGAGCGTTTCCAAGTCGATGACCCACGGTCTCACCGTTCGAACAACGGTGGTTCTCAAGGATCAGACTGGTCGAACCCAGGACAATACGGACAGAATGCATCTCAGACCTCTGAACGCCGACCTATGCTTGAAGACAAGTACTGGTGTAACAACCGTCTTACAACACTCGATGTTGATACTGCTGAAGCAAACTCCAACTGGGGTAAGTGTAACGAATACGCTGCAGGATCTGGCTCGTTCGGTGCAACTGGACAAGCTCTACCTAACGTAGTGCGCACCATCGGTGCAAGTTCAGTGCCTTCGTTTGCTCCAAGTATTGTAGTGGTCAGTCTAACTGGTCTCTTCGTAAGCGCTCTAGCCTTCTCCAGCCGTCGTGCTGACGATGAAGAAGAAGTTACAGTGAGTCTTGAAGACAATGATATGGCAGTCAGCCCAGTTATTGCAACGATCTTGATGGTTGCAATCACCGTGGTTCTTTCTGGTGTAATCTATGTTTGGGCAAGTAGCCTGGCAGATACTGATGTCAAGGGTGTCCCTCGAGTCACCTTTGACATTGAAGATATTGACAGCTTCGATGTTAACAATGGACACTGGCGAATCAACGTCCAGTCTGCTGAAACAGACTTGGCAACACAAGCAGTTGAAGTCCGTGTATTCTACGTGGACGGCAACGGTGATGCTCAGACGAAGACCTGGAATATGGCAGACACCAACGGCGTGTATGGCTTCAACCCAGCAAACAGTGACTCAATGGTCACCTTTGTTGACCAAGTCAACTCCGATGGCGACAATAAGGTTTCAACCTTCAACACCGGTGATACCATCTTCGTGCGAACACACGACACAGATGGAACACCTCTTGAAGATGTGACAATTACTCTATCCTACGCTCCTAATGTAGGTCAAGGTGCGCTTCTGCGCTCTTGGAGTGGTTTGTCATACGACCTTAGTGCTTGAGCTAAACGTATCTGATAAAACCGGATACATCGGGGAGGGGCATTTGCCCCTCCCCTTTGTCTCCCGCATCCCAGTGATGGGATGACTACCTCCTTGGAGGTAGAGGACCATACGATCGCAGGGGGTTTCCGTAAATGGGGCCCCCTGCCTTCGTCTTTTTTTTCTTTTTCTTCTGACTCTTCTACTTTCATTGAGCGAAGCCTTTCAAGGAGGGTGCTGTTCAGAGGAATGAGCGACATGGAGAAGAATCCCCCTCAAATTCCTAAAACGACCTGTGTCGTATTTGATTGCGATGGCGTATTGGTGAATGCCGTAAGTTCTTGGAGAACTCTCCACGATCACTTCGGCACTGATAACGCATTCAATCTCCAACGTTTCATTCGTGGCGAAATTACAGACGATGAATTCATGCGTTCAGATATTCGGATGTGGAAAGAGATTCAAGATCCGATTACTCGAGATGAATTATTTCGTGCTTTTTCTGGTGTGACGTTAATGGAAGGTGCAAGAGATGTTGTTGAGCAGCTTCAGGCAAACGGTGTCTTTGTTGCTATTGTGAGTGCAGGAGTTGACTTATTCGTTGCTTCAATCGCTTCCATGCTCAAAGTCGATGATTGGATTGCGAATGGTTTTGTGTTTAATGATGATGACACTCTTTCTGATGATGGGGTTTGTAGACTCCATGCAGTTGGTAAAGGTGAGGTCATACTTCGCTTGTTGAAAATGAATGGCCTTAATGCTAAGAATTGTGTATCAGTTGGAGATTCGGAAATGGATTTATCCATGCATGTTGATGGAAGCCGGTTTATTGGTTTCAACCCAACACGTGATTCTTCAATACAGGCTTTTGAATCAGCCGACATTGATGTGGTACACGGCAAAGATTTACGTGCCATCCTTCCGTATCTTAACTTGGAATAATCAGGCAAACGGAATTGCTGTTGTAGCATGGCTCTTGAGATTGACAATTGTCAGGATACATGGTTTTGGTTGGAATCCAAGCATTCGCTGGTATGATGTTTGATCTTGCCAAGTGCTTGAACAAATCAAGGTCGTTCCTTTGAAATCGACACATGCATGCCCGTGAACGTGTCCGGTAACAAAAATATCCGGAACTTCTCGTATGACTAAACCATCTTCAGGCTCCGGCGACAGTGGAGTTTTACCTCCCCATTGTGGGGCAAGGTGTCGGCGTCGGAGCATTTGTCGCATTGCTTCGACTGGGTCTGCGTATGTTACGTTTCGAAGACCTGCTACGAAATCGTCGATTGATTTACCATGGTACGAGAGGAGTCGTACACCATGTAACGAGAAATCACACGGGTTCCCAACGAAGGTTGTTGTATTGTAGTCTTGTTGAATGTCTTTATCGAATGTTGGTTGAGGTTCTGCTGGTCGAACAGCGTCGTGGTTTCCTGGCAACATGATACATTCAACCCATTCGGGTAGTAATTCTAACAGTCGAGCAAATTCAGCATATTGGCCAAAAAGGTCTGGAATCGAAAGTTCACTGTCTTGTCCTGGATAAATTCCAACACCGTCAACGCAATCTCCTGATAATATGAGATACTTGATTGTCTTTGCAAGTGGGTCGGAGTGGAACCAACGAACCATCTTATGCCATTGTGCTTCCAAAAAGGTCTTCGAACCGACGTGAATATCGGATATGAACGCTACACTGATTCCGTGTTCTGCTGAAGCTTTTTTGTGACTTGCCTCCATTGGGAAATGAAGATCATCAACATAGAATAAATCTCCAGTCTGACTGAATGTCCCTGAAACACCAAGTACGTCATCAGGCATGAGTCCCGCTTCCAAAATTTGCTCTTGGGCTCTGTCTCGGTCATCACCTTTACGTTTGGTAAGGAGGCATGTAAGTTCTCCAGTTTCATCCTCTAATCTCCACATAAGGTGTCCATTCTTGGTATATCGAGGCTCATTGACTAATCCGATTGCAACTGCTTTATTTTCATAACCTTGATATCGACTACTTTCTGCATGAAGCCTTGAAATTTCTGTTGGAGTTCTCGGAAGTCGTGAATTCTGGATAATCATTTTTCGAATACTTTGCAAACGGTCTGTGAAGCATGCTGTAATGTCAGACATTTTCCCTTCTGTTATACTGTTTCCAGTGATGTCATAGTGAACCAAGATATCACTTGGCGCATCCGATGCATTTTCACTAAAATCAGCTGCATTCCAATCTGGTAAGTTATTTCGAAATTTCAAATCGAGGGGTTCCGGAGTTCCTATTGGGGCAATTGTTCTTCCTAACACAGGTGCTACTTCTTTGACAGGAGCCGCCACTGGTTGTTCGGAACTCATTGTGTTATGCTGATTCCAAATTACCAGCATCGACTCAAGAAGATCAGTGGTAAGAAAACCCTTGTGAAAACCAACTTCAGAAGCACAATTCAATACCCCTTCAAGATTCTCGAGTTCCAAGAGTTGAATTCGAACAGCTGATGTAGGGAGAAATCCACGTTGCCGCAAGAGTGCAGTCATCTCCTCCTCCGACGCACCCATGCATTGGAGGTGAGGCCTACGCTCCAAAAGCACACCGGTTTGAACGGTTCACTTTTTGAGTCGTTCAATCCCACTCAACTTCGTCATCAAGTGAGGTATCTCGAGTAGGTGGGGCACCCTCACCGTCCCACGCATCATCTTGCCAAGGTGCTGATTGGCGTGCAGCAGCTTCTCTTTCCGCACGTTCCAATTCAAATTGAGTCTTCTCCAATTCGAGTTCAGCCTTTTGACGTTCCATTTCTTTGCGATGCTCTTCAGCTTGGACCATGGCTTCATCCCATCGTTTGATGGTGGATAATAATGCAAAATGAACGAATCCAATTTTGTTTTCCGCACGGTTACCACCAATTTGAGTTGATTCCGCATTTGCCCAATTATTGGATGCAATTCCGACGTACACAAGCCCGACTTTCTTGTTGGTTCCATCGTTTTTTGGTCCTGCAATGCCGGTTATGGAAATCGCAATATCTGCGTTTGCATGCTTTAGTGCACCTTGTGCCATTTGAATCGCCACTTCTGCTGAAACAGCACCTTTCTTTTCAATTGATTTTGGTTGGACTTCCAATTCCTTGATCTTAGCATCATTCGAATAGGTAATCCATCCTTGATTAAACCAAGAAGATGCTCCGGCAATGTCAGTGAAAGCACTCGCGAGTAGCCCGCCCGTGCATGATTCAGCAACAGTGATTGTGTGGCCACCTTCTTTGATGCGCCGTACGAGACGAGCCGCAGCGGCTTGCACATCTTCATCCATTGTGTCCAATGGCATTGTTCTTCAGTTTTGATGTTAACCCAAGCATCAATGCCTTCAATAACACCTTCTCACAGGGTTGGTTGGGTCTGTGGTCTAGTGGTTATGACACCGCCCTTACACGGCGTTGATCGAGGGTTCAAATCCCTCCAGACCCACTACCAAAGAAATGTACGTATGTCTTCATTCGTATTGGCTATGACTTTGGTGATTCCGGAACGGCGACGAAATGTTTCAGCCTCAGTTTGAGTTCCATCGATTACGATGAGATGGACCGCTCGTTGCCACAGCCCGTCTGCAGGTACTACGCCCCGATGGTCAACTGCAACCAAAATATCATCCAATTCAGTAAACATCAACAACGATGCTGATCGTTCAAGTTCACTTGCAGTAAGGAGTAGCCATCGAGCACCATGCATGTCAGCACGTTTGTCTTCTTTCAAATCAGCAAGTGTTACGATTCGCATAGTCTCGCCTCTCACATTGCATATCGGAGTAAAGCAACCACTCCTCCAAGCCCCAGAAGTTGTTGCCCAGCATCATGGTCAGTTGAACATTGAACCAGTTCTGCTCCAATGTCAGATAAGCCATTGGCCCATTCCATCCATGTTTGTTTTCCGATTCCTTCATTCTCTGCGCGTAAAAGGTCTGCTGAGATGAGCAGTGTTTCGATTGCACCTTCATCCATCGCTTTCTTCAAAGCCTCTGGTCCATAGGCAACAGCGCCGTTTGTCGCCAATCGTTCCCAAGCCTTTTCGATCAGTGATATTTCTCGAGTAATTGCATGTTCACTGAGAAGTTCACCTGCCAATCCTTCACGAAGAATTTCATTGGCACCAGCTCTTCCTGCCATTGAAGTGGCAATTGATTTCATCATTCGAGTTTCTCCTGCGGTTTTCAAATCACTCAGTAAAGCATCTCGGGCATGTCCTGGTCCACAAATGACCAGTGGTGTGTTTTCACCTAAAGTGTCGACAAGAGCATCGATTACCTTTGAACGGAAAGTGGCAGCGATTCCAGCAGAATGACGGATTTCGCCTCTTTTACCACCGCCTCTCATGGTCCAAGTGGCACCTTCACGCAACCCTCTGGCGGTGACATGGAACAATACGACTTCATCCGTTTCTACAACTGCAAGCACGACATTTGTTTGTCCCGATGCTTTTTCTGATTGTCTGAGTAAGTCTTTGTCAGAGGATGAAAAGAAATGTGGTGACGTCAGTTCGACATCATCGCGGATTTCTACAATGTGGGTGTGATGCATTCCAATATCGAAGTGTGCTTCTTCAATTGTCCCATGAACGCGAAGGTTTTCATTGAAAGTTTGGTATTCCGTAGATTCAATCCGTAATCGGATCCACATCCTCTTCCTTTCTGCAGATTTAGCTCTTCCACCTTCTTCGCCACCTGTTGTTTGGTCACGACGTTCTCCAAGCATTCCAATGTGCATTCCCTTTCGAGCGAGGCGTGCAAGCGTCCATAAATCATCTTCGGTCTCAATTCTGAGACGCCAAAGTTGAGGTTCACGCTTGAGGATTTTCATTCGGTTCACCCAAAGACACCAGTGAGACGTCCTTCCTCGTCCATATCCATGTCGAGGGCAGCAGGTCGTTTTGGTAATCCTGGCATGGTCATCATGTTGCCGAGTATGGCCACAATAAATCCAGCGCCAGCATTAAGTCGGAATTCACGAACTGGGATTGTAAATCCAACCGGCGCACCTAATTTCCCGGGGTCATGTGAAAACGAATATTGTGTTTTTGCCATACATACCGGGAGATGGTCGTATCCCCATGCCTGTAATTTCGCGAGTTGCTTCATTGCAGGAGTACTGATTTCAACACCTTCTGCTTTGTAGATACGTGTCGCAATTGCATTCATTTTCTCAAGGACAGGAGTTTCAGGAGTAAACAGAGGTGTGAACGGCCGACCTTTGGCCACGTGGTCATGAACCGCAGCAACAACGGCCTTGGCTAACTCTTCTCCACCTTTTCCACCGTTGGCATGAACTTCTGTCAAAGCCACATGTGAGGCGCCACTCTTGTGAGCAGCCATCTTGAGAGCATCCAGTTCTGCATCAGTATCGGAATAGAATCGATTGATTGAAACAATGACTGGCATTCCAAATCCTGCCATGTTTTTGATATGGCGATCTAAATTACCTTGTGCACCACGAAGAACAGCATCAATGTCTTCCTTTTCCAATTCATCCTTTGTTGGTCGGTAGCCTCCGCGAGTTCCAAATGCTCCGCCATGAAGTTTCATCGAACGGATGGTGACATTCATTACAACGCAATCTGGAGCTTTACCAGAATTTACTGCTTTGATGTGCATGAACTTTTCAGCACCCATATCTGAGCCAAAACCTGCTTCAGTGACAACAATGTCTGCTGCTCCAAGAGCTAAGCGGTCAGCAATAATACTTGAATTTCCATGGGCAATGTTAGCAAAGGGTCCACCGTGGATAAACGCAGGATTTCCTTCGAGGGTTTGAACTAAATTAGGTAGGAAGGCATTTCGTAGAAGTAAAGTCATTGATCCAGCAGCACCGATTTCTTCAGCCTTTACGGGATTGCCGTCAGTTGATTCACCGATGACAATTTCTCCGATTCGCTTTCGCAGGTCGGCGTAATCTTGTGCGAGGACAAGAATTGCCATCACTTCACTTGCGGCAGTAATATCGAATCGGTCTTGCCGTGTATTTCCATTTGCGGAACCACCCAACCCAATGACAACATCACGAAGTGAACGGTCATTCATATCGATCACTCGAGGCCAAAATACCTTGGTTGGTTCGAGTTTTGATTCATTTCCTTGTTTGATATGGTTATCAATTAGCGCAGAAAGAAGGTTGTGTGCAGAAGTAACGGCATGTAAATCACCTGTGAAATGGAGGTTGATGTCTTCCATTGGAATCACTTGTGAATGTCCTCCGCCAGCAGCACCTCCTTTGATTCCAAAAACCGGACCCATCGAAGGTTCACGAATGACGCATGTGGCGCTTTGACCGATGGCACAGAGTGCCTGTGTAAGTCCGATTGTGGTCACCGTTTTCCCTTCACCAAAAGGAGTTGGATTGACCGAGGTCACCAAGACGAGACTGCCTTGGGGTTTGGAAAAGCGTTGACTGAGGGCTTCCCAAGTAATTTTCGCCATGCCTCGACCCATTGGGACTAATTCATGAGATGATATGCCTAATTTCCAGGCAATGGCCTCAATTGGTTCCATTGTAGCCGCTCGTGCGATATCTAAATCACTTACCATGAGCATCCTTGCGGCTCGATTTGGCTTTGAACCCCTCGGCTCACGTAGAGTGAAATCATACGATTTCAGGACCTGAGCCAGTTCACCGTAGTGGTGTTTACTCGTCTTTCATTGCGCCAAGGTATTCAGGCAATTCGATTCCAGCCATCTTGGCCACATCGTGGACAGGAGGTAGGCTTTGCATCAAAGAAGAGATGAAGTTCGAGGTTGAACCACCTTCACCGTTTTTGCCACCGTTACCAGAATCCCAGACAGTAATCTTGTCAATCTTGAGATTTGATATTGCTTCAGTTTGGCGTGCTACTAATCCTTCGACCTTTTCAACCATCAAGAGAGTTGCAACGGCTTTCGGATCTCCACCTGCACTTGCGACAAGGGATTTGTATCCTGCCGCTTTGGCTTCAAGAACCGCTTGTTGACCTTCTGCTTCTGCTTTGTACTTTGCAAGAATAGCATCTGCTTGACCTTGAGCGATACGACGTTGGCGCCCTGCTTCAGCATCAGCAGCAATTTCGATTTGTTCCTTAGCAACTTTCTCACGTGCAATGTCAGCAGCACGAAGACGTTCGCTTTCGAGTGAATACTGTGCTTTCTCGATTTGTTCTTGAGCATGACGCATAGCAACTTCAGAACGTTGCCGTGCTTCAGCTTCTCGTTCTGCAAGAACTGCATTTGAGAGTGCAATGTCTGCAAGACTCAAGTTCACGCCTTCAATTGCATTCTTCTGTTGTTCTTGGACAGATATTTCTTCAAGACTTACAGCAGCGGCAATACCCATTTTGGATTCGGATTCCGCTTCTTGAACTGCAATTCGTTCGAGTTTCTTGGCTTCTGCTTTTCCAGCAATAGCAGCCGATTCTTTCTTTTGAACTTCAATTTCACGGTTTGAATCCGCTGTAGCGACTTGAATCTGTCCCATTTGGAGTGCTTTGGCTCGGTCTCCAGTTGCACCAGCAATTGCTTCTGCAGCTGCCTTAGCACCAATCGAAACGATGTATTCTGCTTCGTCAGTGATGTCAGTGATGTTGACGTTAATGAGGTACAGTCCAATCTTGTGCAATTCGGAGTCGACGTTACTGGAGACTTGCTTCAGGAATACTTCACGGTCTTGATTGATTTGTTCAATGGTGAGTGTTGCAATTGTCAAACGAAGTTGACCAAAGATGATTTCGCTTGCCATGTCTTCTTGCTGTTGTTGTGAAAGTCCAAGAAGACGTTCTGCAGCGTTCTGCATAATCGAGGGGTCTGTGGAAATACCAATCGTAAAGGTTGATGGTACGTTGATACGAATGTTTTGTTGTGACAAAGCATGTTGCAAATCAATTCGAATAGTCATTGGCTTGAGATCGAGATAAGCGTAGTGTTGAATCAATGGCCAGACAATTTTACCACCACCGTGGTAACATGCGGCAGCACCGGCATCTTTGACATTACCATACACGACTAAAATCTTGTCTGAAGGTGCCAATTTGTAACGGCTTGTTGCAATGTAAACAGTTCCAAAAACTGCCAGAGTGAATAAGAATAAACCAATTACTGCTATCGAAGTGCCAACGCCTGCCATGATGTCTCATGCGTGGCGTCCTTTAAGAGTCTTCACCCGTCGTTTAACGGTTGTAATCTTCAGAAATACTTATTCTTCTTCAATCACGGAAGCCACTGAGAGCGGCTTTACAATGAGAGTTTCTCCAATCGCCTTGACGACCTCGACAAACTTACCCGTTTTTAGGGTCATGGTATCATCCTCGAGAACAGCATCGCAGGTACGCATTGCATTCTGGAATTCGACTTGTACTTTACCAGTTTCACCGGCTCCAATGTCCATGTAGACTTTGCCTTGTGCTCCAATAGATAACGAATGTTTGACCGTAGCATCAACTTCGAGAGATTTCATGACTTGGAATACTTTTCCAATCACCCACATTGAAGACATTCCAGAGACGATGGCGACTACAATGGCAAGGAGGTCAGAACCCTCGCTCTGTGTTACTGCAAGGCCTGCAATTCCAAACATCATGATGAAACTCAAGATTCCTTGTATCGTGAGCATGTGGAATATTCCTTCTGCCCCCAAATCGAAATCAGTATCAAATCCAGCTATTTCGAGTGCTCCATCAGCCAACCCACCGATCAGAATGAGAACAAAATAAATCAAGAACAAAAAGGTTCCAATTACGGCCATCACAGCAAAGAGAATATCGATGCCAGTTATGCCGCCCAATCCAATGAGGTCAAGAAGGTTTGAAATTAAGGACATTGTATCACTGGTTCTTACTAACGGGTTCTATTCTTCAACCTTCGCCTTTTGCTGTTTTAATATCGGTCGAATGTAAATGAAATAATAATGCCCGAATACAACCGGACCCAGAGAAAGTCCGAACATCAGCCCGATTCCCCAAGAGGGTAAGTGAAGTGCCAATCCAATGGCGACAATAATGAGTAATGTGATGAGAATAGATGCTTTTTCAAGAATAATCATGATGGCTGATGAGCCATTGTTGACACGCTCTTTCATGACAAAAACGTCGAGCAAGCCTGCCATCTCGTCACCTCAGAAGAGGAGGTCGGACCAAGAACTTTCGCTCATCAAGACAATCATCAGGTAAATGCCGGCAACGAAGAATGTTGGATTCCGCCCTTTCTCAACCGAACTTTCGACAATTTGAGAACGACCTTCTGCATCTTGGATAATTTGGGTTGCTTCTGAAGTAAGGTAATTTCCGCCCTGGGTGAATTCATATTCGTTTTTCCTGCTTTGGTACAATAAGAATACAATGGTTCCGACGATGACTCCAAGACTAGGACCAAATAAGATGCCAAGGGCAGCATTAAATTCCGTCCACATTGCAGCAGTTAAGTAAATCCCCAATCCGGCTGTCAAAAGCGAAATTACTCCTTTGCCCTTACTTAGATTTGTGTACTCCATGAATCTTCTAAGCACGCCTCCTTTTTCAACTCTGCCCCGTTTCACAAGTATTCACGCCATGATGTTGAAGAACTTCGGCACCCAACACTCTCCATGGCACAGGTGAGATATGCGATTTGCGGACATCCCGTATCTCATTCTCTTTCACCTCTTTTATTCGGGTTAGTCATGTCAAACCTTGAAAAATTTGGCAAAAATATTGAATTTAAAGTTAAGAAAACGAAACTTGAGCTGGTTGATACTTCTGCTATCGAAGATGCATTGGGTTGGGGTTATGCTGACCATACGCCTCACCCTCCCAAATGGGATTATACTGGGGCGCCCTTTGGGAAATATCGAACAGAAGCTCTCGTCCAAAAAGCCTTGGAGGCCGCTTTAGATGTCGAAGATGCAGATTCTCGTCTCTCGTCAAGTTTTGAATCCGAACTTGAGGATCAAGAGGTTCAATCACATTCCTTCTTACTCGAAGCGCGATTGAAACACCTCCCCACTCACTGTTTAGAACACGAAGTTTGGCTCAATTTAACATCTCCACTGAAACATCAACTTTCAAGTGAAGCAGTGTCGACAATCGATGATTCAATGTCACTTCAGTCTGTCAATGCATTACGCTGGGATGGCCAAGCATGGTGGTGCGCCGGGGTTGATGGCTGTGGAGTCGTAACCGTCGCACAGTATCATGGAGTGCAGGTCGGGAACGGTGCGCTTTTGGGTGTTGTCGGAGGCGGGGGGGCTGCTCGAGCAACAGTTGATTCATGGTTAAAAGCAGGAGGTGCAGTGCGATTATTTCCTGGTAAGCGTCTATTGGAAATTCCTCTGGAATTTGAATCGGATGATACGGACCGCCCACTCGATTTTGCTGTTGACTTTGACGGTCATGGCGAGTATGACGACGTGTTTGCATCATGTCAAACCCGCTTAAATCCACGTTACCAGAGTCTTGACGGCGATGTCGAATCAAGAATTGAACATCTTTTAGTTACACCTTTGGACGGTCGTTGGATGTTGGTGGCCCAACATTTGGAATCATGGCGCCGGCTCTGGGCTCCTCAATACGCGGCTTATCTCCCCTCGATAGGATTACTTCTCACTCAACTTGTTCATGCTGAAACAGTGCTCAACGCCTATGCATAACTCCCAAAGCAATTAGAATGATTACTTGAAGGAGCAGGTAGGGCTGAACATGAATTCGAGAAAACAATTGGTTTACCTCTTCGTATTCCTTGGATTTATTTTGCCAAGTTTTGGCACGCTCGTCTCCGCTCAACACCCCTCCGAAGACCAAAACTTCACCACACCACACACGGGTTCAGATTTCCCAGTCGGATGGGAGGACATTACCTACGGTTCATTCCCTCCCAGTCAATTCCGTCTTCTTTATCCTGCAATGACTGACGGTGAAAGTGCTGAGATGGCAGGAAATGGCCCCTTCCCTCACATTCAATTCTTCATTGATTCTGGTGAATCTTTCGATTCCTATATGGATTTCACGACCCGTTTAGCGGAGCGCGGATTTATCGTTGCAGTACATGGGCAATCCTATGATTCAACCGATTTCGAAGAAATTCTCGAGCAGGCCGTTGATGTTCATGAACGTCTCCAAGAATTGAATAATTCCAGTTCGAGCCCTGTTGTTGGTTCGTTCGGCCAGTTTGACCTGTCTCATTGGGGAGTTGGTGGCCATGGAGTTGGAGCAGCTGGTGCATACGGAGCGTATCCCTATTGGACGGATGAAGGCCGGGCTGAAATGATTCAACCTCCGCGTGCTGTGTTTGGCTTAGGTGTCGATTTTTCAGATTGGAATGGCCAACATTGGGTTGATCTCGCCCCGCAGGGTTGGGTTCACAATCCCGCCTCACCTGCAGCAGCCTTGTTTTTGACCGGTTCTGCCGACGAGATTGCCCCGACCCTCGATGCAGAAGCCGTACTTACACAGGGTGACGGCCTTGGTTGGCAAATTATGCAAGTTATTGGTGCCGACCATTATCAATATCAAGATTCTACATCTTTCCTTGAAGGGTTCAATGATGGCGAGGCATCCTTGACCCAGGAAGAACAAAATTCGTTTGCATCTGAACATGTGAATGCTTACCTCGACTTGACACTTCGTGGCTCACATGAGCATTTCCGTGTTGCGTTTAATCGCCCACTTGGCCCTCATGTCGTAAGCGATAGTGACGCCTATATTGTCGAAGACCTTGTGGACAGTAATTTCTTGTTGGTCAATCATACTTGGATTGCCCCGAATGATACGGTGACATTTGGACCACAGATTACGGTGAATTCCTTTGTGAATTGGACATTGAGAGACGGTCGTACCTACGGTGAATTGCCGAGTGGATGGGACCTTGACATTGAATGTCGAGTGTTGGGCATGAACATGACTGCTGGATATTTCGATGCGAATGGGACAGCTCGCTGCCTTTTCCCAATGCAAGATGTAGCACCAGGGGCTCACACCGCTCAAATCCGAATCTTTGTTGAAGGTGCTGCCTCCACTGTGGAATTTGATTTCATTCGCACAGATGCGCCACTGGTACTGACCACTCCAGTTCCAATGATTCAAGTGGAACAAAGAGGAAGTACACATATTGACGCCTCTCTTTTTGGATACGATCCCGATGGTCAAGATGTTTTCATTCAAGCGGCAGAACTTGTTGGCGGTTCAGTTTCTGATTTTTCATTGATTATTGACCAAGATCAACGTGGATTGACATTGAATCATATTGTGACTGGTGAGGAGATTGATGGTGCAGATCTCCAAATTACTCTTCGAGCAGATGGAACTGGTGTCATTGATGAGGCTGAAACCACGGCGATGATACAGATTATTCCTGTCGATGACCCAGCTGTCAAAATCGCAGACGTTCCAATGCAAAATCTGATTGAGGATGGAGGACAAATAGTGTTGAATCTTTCAGATTATGTGCAAGACCCCGAAGGTGAAATGCTGTTTGGTACAGTCGGCGGGGAAACGAATGGAGTGTATGGTCCAGTTTCTTTCGCCCTCGCGAATGGTCAAATCACCTTGTCTCCTCTTCCAAATAGCAATGGAGCTACAGTAATTCACCTCCTTGTCGGGGATGGCACGACTTTACCAGTCGAGTTGGATATTCCACTGTATGTTGAACCAGTCAATGATGCCATCATCATCAATGAAACAGCCTGGTCGTTGACCATACCTGAGGATGAGAGTTTGTATCTCAATCTCTCTGACCTTGGATGGGATTTGGATGGTGATAATCTCTTTTGGACCATTAACAGCAGTTCACAATCCGTTAATGTCATTCGTTCATTCTCTCAATTCATCATTACCCCAATCTTGGATTACTCCGGCTTTGATGATTTGACTACAATCAATGTCACGGATGGAACACTCATGGTAATGCAGACCTTGAACATCACCGTCACTCCATCACCGGATGCTCCAATTTTGACACTCCGTGAATTGAATCTCATCGATTCAACCGCCGGAAGTCTCCAATGGTGGGTGTATGATGCTGATGGAGTCATTCCTTCAGATACAGAAATCCAAGTAAATGGAACCGTCATTGCAAATCTCACACATTCCTGTGTCTTTGACCCTTCAGATTCAACCAATCGTTGTCTCTCTATGCTACCGCTTCCATCATTTCAGAATGGAACTGTAGAAGTCCGTGTCTCGGTTTACGATGAAGAACTTGGCACCAACACAGTTGCCTACATCTCGATTAATATGTCCCCTACCCAGCCTGAACCGACGCCCCCTACATCGGAATCAGATGGCTTTGGTTCACTCAGTGCAAACCTTCTTGCCACACTGAGTTTGGTTGTTCTCATCATTTTAATCAGCATTATTGCTTTTCTCCGTAAAGGATCGAAGAGTTATCCTGAATTGCCGATTGTTGAAGTTGAAGACGAATCTGAAGACGAACAAACCGATGAGCCAATGAGTAGCGGTTTACTGTCACGTGCCTCACAAAAAAAGTGATTCAAAGTGGAATATTTCCATGCTTTTTAGGAGGGCTCCATTGCCTTTTCGATTGAAGGATATTGAGCGCTCGACACAGTCGCAGACGGCTTTCGCTGGGTTCGATTACATCATCGAGCCATCCGTTTCGAGCAGCCACATACGGGTCTCCGAATTTGGCCTTATACTCTGAAATCAAGCGTTGTCGAGTTTCTTCTTTTTTGCCTTCTGGTGCTTTAGCAATTTCAGTCCGATGGATGACATTTACTGCCCCTTCTGCACCCATGACGGCCAATTCAGCAGTTGGCCATGCGATGTTGTAATCACTTTGCAAGTGCTTGCAAGACATAGCCAAATACGCTCCACCGTACGCCTTTCGGGTTACGAGAGTAAGTTTAGGAACTGTTGCTTCTGCATATGCGAACAAGAGTTTAGCTCCGTGGCGAATAATTCCACCCCATTCTTGGACAACTCCTGGCAAAAATCCAGGTACATCCTCAAAGGTGACCAATGGGATGTTGAACGAGTCACACGTGCGAATAAAGCGGGCAGCCTTGATCGATGCGTCAATATCCAAGCATCCAGCCAGTACTTTCGGCTGGTTCCCAACAACGCCAATTGTTTTGCCCTCTAAGCGTGCAAAACCGATGATGATGTTATCCGCATATGCTTCAAACAGTTCCAAAAAGATCCCATCATCCACAATTTCTTCAACCACTTTGACCATGTCATACGGTTTGTTTGGATTATCAGGTACCAGTGTTTGCAATTCGGTGTTTAATCGCTCAGCAGGGTCTGCTGTTTCTTCACGAGGCGGGTCTGCCATGTTGTGGTCGGGTAGATATGAGAGAATCTCAGAAGCTAAACTGCAAGCATCTTCTTCATCATCGGCAATCAAACAAGCAATTCCGGAACGTGATGCATGAAGTGTAGCCCCTCCAAGTCCAGCCGCATCGATTTCACCTTCAAGCACTTCAGGGGTTTCAAGTGGAGAGGAAAGGAATAACTGCCCATGTTCTTCTCCTAAGATGGTAAAGTCTGCTAAGCTCGCTGCAAGTGCTGATACTCCTACAACAGGTCCAAGAACCAAACTAATCATTGGCACTCGGCCGCTGCATTGGACTAATCTGTCGAGTAATTCCCCTGTTCCTGCCAAGGCAGAAATCCCATCGTGAGCTCGTTGGCCACCGCCATCCCACATTCCGATAATGGGTGCTTTTACACGTTCTGCCATTTCGATAATCTTTGCGATTTTCTTGGCATGAATTTCACCCATGCTTCCTCCATGTACGCTGAAGTCTTGTGCGAAACAGTAGATGCGTCGACCATCGACTGTTCCATGACCTGCGACAACACCGTCGCCAAGTGTGTGGTGAAGGAACATACCATTATCGGTTGAACGATGGGTTGCAAATGAGTCGATTTCAATGAAAGAACCTTCATCGAGGAGTAGGCTAATTCTGTCTCGAGCAGTGCCTCTACCGCTGGTGCGAATTGCTTCTTGACGCTTCAATCCACCACCGAGGCGAGCTTGCTCACGCTTGTATTGGAGTTCCTCGAGGCGTTCACTCGAATTCCCTGCCATATCTTCTCCACCTCTTCTCGGTTTTTCATTCAAGCGCTCATGAACGAAGTAAATTGTTCCCTTCTCCACAAAGGTTTGAAGTCATTGCATCTTTGATTTGCATCCCGTTTGAAAGCGCCCAATGAACCTTGACTACAACGGTTTCAGGTGCTGCGACACTCCCATGTCCAAGGAGTCCCATTTCTATTTGCTTACGTCCTTTCGAGTATACATTCATGTCAACTGGTCCATGGATACATTGATTTGTTACAACGACCGGGATTTCACGATTAATGCAACGGGTGAGAGCGCGCCACAGTTTGGTATTTTCCGGAGCATCCTTGGCAGGGTCGTCGATTGGCAGATGGCCGAGACCAGTGCCTTGAATGATTACCGCCTGTACACCCGTTAGGACAATGGCTTCGATTTCTTCAGAGTGAAGCCAAGGTCCTGCAACGAACTGCGCAATTCGAACACTTGTTTCATACGTCGTAGGTCGAAGGCAAATCGGACGAGATGTCTTTTCATTGAGGGTTGCTTTGTATCTCTCTTCTAATGAATGGGAGCACTTGCCATTGTCGATTGAAATCATTGCCAATGCTTCACAATTAACTGGCTTGAACGCATCTCTGCGCGATGAATGTAATTTGCGAACACCAATTCCAGGAAAGACTGCACACTCTCCGTCACTGTTTGATGCATGCATAACAACAACAACTCCGTCACCAGCATCGCCGCATGGTGCGGGGGCATTGGCAGCCCAATGAACTGCTGAAAGTAAATTTTCAGTGGCATCAGATGAACCACGGTCTGATGAACGCTGTGAACCAACGAACACAATTGGGCCGGGTGGAGTTTCACCTTTTCCACCCCACGCAAAACTCAAAGCCGCAGAAGAAAGATGCAATGTGTCAGTGCCATGCGTGACTACAACACCGTCGCAACCGTCTTCAAAGGCTTGCTTTGATGCTTGGATGATGGCATTCCAGTGTTGTGGACGGATGTCGTCGCTGAACATGTTACCAAGTTTGACCGCTTCAATATTTGCAAGTTCAGAGAGTTCAGGCAAAGCAGCAATCAATTCTTCAGGTTCAAATCGTGCAACGACCGCTCCGGTGGCATAGTCTACCTTTGATGCGATCGTGCCACCAGTGTGGAGTATTCGAACTCGAGGAAGTGATGTATTGCTCGGAATTGGTGAGGGTGGTGAAACGTCTGGTGATTTTGCCGTCCCAAGGATTTCTATTGACACCACATCTTCCAGTGGGTAATTTGCGTTATATCCATTGATAAGTTTCACAGAAACATGATTTTTTGCTGCTGGGTGAAGGGTGACGCCTTCAATGGTTGTCGGGCCGTTGTGGCTGTTGACCTCAACTTTCACCCGTTGACCAGCAGTAGGAGCATCAACCATGTATTCTCCACACGCCGAGAGCACATCAACAGTTCGCAACATCAAAGGTGGAAAACGAGCAGTTCTACTCTCGAAATAGAATGGTGCCGGGAGCGGGGCTTGAACCCGCGACCTTCGGATGTCTCAGACACCGTAGGGGGTTTGCACGTCATACGATTGCCCGTTAAGGCTGCCCTATGAGTCCGACGCGCTACCAACTGCGCCACCCCGGCTTATCTCTCGCCTGTCGCGTTACCCATTTCAACCATACGGCTGGAAAGTGATGTAAATTCACCGTAGGCTTCATGCACTCGACTCCTTAGGAACCGATATGGTTGACCTCAATACTGCTATGTCCGCCGCTTCTGTCGACCGCCAAAAAAGAGTGGCTGATGAGGGTAAAGAGCGGATGAAGCGACGCAGTGGACGTGACCTTGGAATCGAAGCTTTTGATCCAGTCCAACACGTTTCGAAGGAAAAGGCCGAAACCGCATCAATGTGGCTCGTCATCGCCTTTTCAGTTCTTGTGTCTTTATTGATGCGGTATGTGTTAATGCCAAGAACTACAGTGGAAAAATCGGATATTCTTTATCTGGCTCCATTGGCTGCCATCTTCCTCATTCCGCAAATTCATCGCATGATTATGCCAGCAAGCTTCAATGAGTTATACACGAAAGGAACATGGTTCAAAGCAGGTTTTCTGCACACCTTCACTTTCTTAGCTATGGCATTCCTGTTGGTGAATCCACCGTTGGGTGATATTGTTGCGCCACAATTGGCCGACAAATGGGTTTTAGTACAAAATGAAGGTGATGAATTCAATTTTTCCAAAGGTTCAAGTGAATCTGGTACAATCACTTGGGAAGTCCAGCAAGATGGTAAATTAACCGGTGATATTTGGCTCCTCTTCGGATTAGCAGATAACGTGAATGTCGAAGGAGCAGAAGTAACCGTTCAGTTGACAAATAATGGTGGAGTATCCGAATTGGCAAGTGACGCTAATTTTTGGGCGGACAATTCTGAAGTCATCTCGAATGCTACCGGGAATGTTTCCGATACCCAATCGTCTTCCATTCTTATGCCACATGGACAGTTAGATCAAGACTTTGCAATACTTCTGGGTTCAAACCTTGCAGTAGGTGAGCATCGCATTACTGTTACAATCATTGAACAAGGAGATCCTTGGGAAAACAGCCGTGTATACACTTGGGTCTTGAAAGTCGTCGAACAACTTCCTGAAGTGCCTGCTTCATGAAAGTAAATCGCTGTGCGCCAACAATATCGTGTTGAGCAAGCGACTAATCCTGTAAACATCTCGCTGCTCTTGTGTTTGTTTTTGTAATTGTCTTTTTCGAAACACATGGATCAAAGGGGCAATTGCAGTCCAACACATCAAGTCGAGGCATCGATTGGTAAAGGTCGTCATATTCTTTCCGACGTCGTCAGCAAGGAGTTCTTTTCCAACGCCCTTTGGGTGAAAGTGAAAGTGAAGTTAAGTTCGCAAGTGAATCACAAGACGTGCGGTGAGTGCATCCAATTGTATTTGCTCTCCACCGCCTTCAACCAAGCGATAATCGACTTCTGCCATCCATTCGGTCATGTCGAGTTTGGCGTCTTCGGTAAGGAAGTCGGCAGTGTACAGTTCACGATGTAATTGATTTACGAAATCAGTTCCCGCAAGACCATACTTGTCTAATAATTCTCTCAACCGTCGCCGTGCTGCATGAAATCCATCGTCTCGACAGGCCATGAGGAATTGATGCAATGCTTCCGGAGGTGCAGTCGCTGAAGTTTCGTAAATGAGTTCGCGAGTTACTTTCATGTCCAATGCTGCTGCCACTTGAAGTCCAGTGATTGCTTTTCTTAGGTCGCCTTGTGATATTCGAGTCAATGCCTCTCCAGCATCTACCGCTAACTCCACTCCTTCTTCTTTGGCGACGTAATGAATTTGAGCATTCACATCTGTATCAGCGAGTGGTCGGAAACGGAACACTGCGCATCGTGATTGGATCGGTTCAATAATTTTAGAAGAATAATTGCAGGATAAAATAAATCTACATGTTTCGGCATATTGCTCCATGATTCGGCGCAGGGCCCCTTGTGCATCATTGGTCAGAGCGTCGGCTTCATCGAGGAAAATAATCTTGAATGAAGCACTGCCATACGGAGCAGTTCGGGCGAATTGCTTGACTTTGGTACGTATACTCTCCAATTTCCGTTCATCAGATGCGTTCATCTCGAGTAGATTCCTGCGGTATTCTTCTCCAAACACGTCCTTGGTCAAGGCCATTGCAGCAGTTGTTTTGCCTGTCCCAGGCGGGCCGGCAAACAGTAAATGAGGAAACTCTTTCTTTTCAGAATAGATTGTCAAACGCTGCACAACTGCTGCTTGACCACGTATTTGATTGACCGACTGTGGGCGGTGCCTTTCAACCCAAAGTTCGCTCATGGGCGGATGTCGTTGGCGAGCCTCCTTGAACATTCTCCTTTCAATCGAAGAAAAATCTCCAGGAGATTTCAGTTTGACAACGATTTTCCGAATCTCAGATTGAGATTCATGACTGAGAAGGGAAAAGACAGTATATGGCGCAGGGCTTGAACGCATTGAGGCCCATGCTACGCGAGACTACCCCCCGTCGGACCACTTTGACCATCTTCCTTGTTTTGATGTTCTTATTTGCAGATTTATTATTGCCACAGGCAGTGGATTACGATGGAGAACTTGCCGAGCAGCATCACGTTTCTCTGGTGACTTCAACCGTTTCTGCTTTGACTGACACCGCTCTTGATGAGTTCAACCCGACTACAAATTATAATCAAAGTGGAGCCGGACTCCTCGGAATCTCTGATACAGGATTTGACAGCCGACTTTTATTGGAATTCCCGTTGAATTACACCTCATCGGTTTCAATTCACTCTGCGACATTGAATCTCGTTTGTGTTGAGGATTCACTGGCATCTCCAGATCTTTCAATTTATGCAACAACTCCATCGTCATGGAATTCTACAACCGCTACTTGGGCTCAATCCGAAACTGGCGTTGCTTGGAGTTCAGCTGGCGCTGATGGCTCCACTGACCGTGGCGTTTGGGAGCCTCCATTCCGTTCTACATCCAGTGGAACATTTGCCATCAATGTCACAGCAATCGCACAAGATGCGGCTTCAACGAATCAATCATCAGTGAATATTCTTCTTTCGGGTCTCGGTTCACAATACGATTGTTCTCTCTCTGAATCCACGAACCCCCTTAATCGTCCTGAACTGATTCTTGTGACCTCAGCCCCTGCTGCAGGTAACGGTGGTTCAGTTACTTCGGATTTCGCAATTGATGGTATGCCATTGATGAGTGGCGATTTGGTTTTGACTGCCGATACAACACCTACCCTTTCGTATAATTCATTGATTGGAGACCATGTTGAATACCAACTCTCCCTCGATTCTGAATTCAAAATCGATACCGACCTTGAATGGCATTATTCCACACTCTGGAATGCATTCACGACCACTACAACCGGCGGAACTTACTCTGTTCCAGCAACCGAACAATTTTCGAATGGAACTCATGTCTATTACCGGGTCCGAAGTATTGACTCCACAGGCACATTGAGCGATTGGTCAGCAACCCATGATTTCCTATTGCCTGCACATGATGTGACCGATAACGGAGATGGAACGGCAAGTATCGAAGTCGACATAGATGATCTCGGTTTAGCGAACTCCTTCATTGAAGACTCCTATTCGAATCAATTGAGTAAGAATACAAAATATGGCTCTGTCGATGTCATGGAAACCAGTGTTACATCAAACAAAGAATCACTTATTCATCTTCGTTTCAATCTTGGTTTGCTTGGTCTTCCCTCGAATGCAACAATTCTTGATGCACAAGTGAATTTATCTCGCGACTCCTCATCCAATAACGCCCTACTTTCCATGCACGAAATGACTCCAAATCAGTGGGTAGAAAGTGAAGTGACTTGGAATAGAGGTTCAAACTCAAACGGTTGGTCTGACGGTGGACGAGACTTTTCATCGACGGCATCTGACACGGGAATCAATGGTTCACAAATCAGTTCGAAGTTTAGTTTTGAATTTACTGATGTTCTGCAAACTTGGGTCGAGAGTGGCTCGACCGCCAGTGCTGATTTCATGATTACAGCACGTGGGCAAAACGAAGCATACTCGACTATAGGTACGAAGAGCACCGTCTTCTATTCATCCGATGTCGTTGATGATGCAAAGAAACCTGCAGTTTCGATTACCTATGCTTGGGGTCCATCTTCTCCTTTATCGAACATAACTCTAACAGCTCCTCTCCCTGGAGAGGCAGTTTGGAATCAAACTGGTCATAACTTCACTGCGAACTTAACGCCTTCAATTTCATGGAATCCAACCACCTTCTCGTATGATATGGTTCTTCAACTTGCAACAGATGAACAATTCCGTAACCTTGTTTTAGTTTCAAACACAGTTTCAGATAGCGACTTTGCACCTTCTGATGGGATTCTCAACATGACTGGGAACCTTGCTTTAACAGCAGGAAACATGTACTTTTGGAGAATGGCAAATCTCGATTCAGACGGCCGATATGGACCGTGGTCGACATCGAGTTTCCTTGTAAGTTCACTTGAAAGTACCTGGCTCGGCGCTGACCGATATGAATTCCGAATGAAGCATGGAAATGGGACCAGCGATGGTCTTTACCCTGAATGTCTTGACACCTATGTCGACAGTGGAACGCCTTCACAAAATTACAATGCTGAATCGAAACTTCAGATTGCCTACAACACGTATCCGATCGAAGCCGTTGGCCTTTTGAGTTGTAACTTGCGTTCCAACCTTTTACCGGTTGGTTACGCAGTTGAATCTGCTCATCTCTCGATGATGATCGGAAGTTCTCCTTCGAATTCACCGAATGTAGCCGTTTGGGAAAGTCGCCAACATAATTGGACTGATGAGGGCGCCACTTGGGCGACCTATGATGGTACAAACAGTTGGGGAATGTCTGGGGCGAAAGGTTGGGAACGTTCTTCTTTGCTTGATTCCGTTCAACTAAACACTTCGTATGTGAGCGGTGACCGAATCGATTGGAACGTCACTTTAGGTGTTCAAAATGCAATGCGTGAAAACCGTAGTGTCGATTTCCTCATCGGTATTCTGGGTGCTGGTAGCGGCCAAAGCCGTGAAGTCCAATTATATCCTGGCTTCTCTCAGGATGCACAAAAGCCCGAATTGACTTTCGTTTATGTGCCAGGTTCAAACGTTGTACCACTGGATCCAATGCCTTTGACTCCTCTCAATGGTTCTTGGTCAATGGGAACTGGTGTTGACCAAACTCCAGAGAAACGGCCTTCGCTCACGTGGTCGTTTGGAAGTAATCTTGCTGTTGGTGGTTGGGCTGTCCAACTCGACACTTCGCCAACCTTTGATTCAACGGATCTTCAAACCAAGACCTCATGGAACGATGGCGGATTTGATGCGCTGAATCTTTCTTACACGCCTACTTCTGATTTGGATGACGGTGCGACATGGTATTGGAGAGTTCGTGCTATTTCTTCGACCAATCAAATTGGTAATTGGTCGAATTCCTTTTCCTTTACGATACCTAATTTGACGACTTGGCAAACATGTTCAGATGGTTCATGTGCTTCGGTAGAACTTCATCACAGAGAAGCAATGCCAAGTTTAAACCTCCCGAATTTCGTTGATACATATGTGATTGAATCCGGTGCTGGTGCTTCGAATACCTACAATGCTTCATCACAAATGAAAGTCGGTGCAGTTGCGTACAATCGACAAGCAATTTCGCTCATTCGAATTCCTCTGGACTCCATCCCACAACCAGTGAATGCTCGAGTTACTTCTGCTCAAATTAATCTCTACTCAGAGTTTTCCTCCTCCACTGGAGAGCCTATTGCTGTCCGTCCAGTCTATCAGAATTGGACTACAGATGCAAATGGTTCAACGTATGATGGAACCAATAATTGGTCACAACTCGGAGGGCGTGATCTTGGTGTTGACCTTGGTGCCTACGTTGATTTGCAAGATTCGGTCAGCGCTGGCTGGATGACTTGGGATGTGAGTGAAGCTGTTCAAGCAACGCTCGATTCAGGTTCTTCGACCCTTTCGTTAGCATTGTATGCTTCCAATGATATTACGGCCTATTCAAACGGCCCGAATGTAATCACTTTTACTTCAACTGAAGGCCTTTCGTCTCAACACCCATGGCTGAACTTGACTTGGTCCAATGGCACCAGTCCAGTACCGACTACTACCGGTGTCAATACTGGTCCAGCAAATAATTCACTTACATGGGACTTGAACTCGCATGCATTATTACCAGATGCAAGTCCTGAATTCAGTTGGTCTCATTCATCCCCAAATTCAGTCGATGCTTGGCGAATTCACATCTTTTCAGATGCTGATGATGACATGGCTGGCCGTTACACATACGATTCACGTGATGACCCGAGCTTGTTTGACATTCTGAACCTCACCTTTACTCCATCTTCGCAGATTAACCACGCTCAAACAATCCGTTGGACCGTACAAGCTGTTCAGGCAGGAATGATTGGCCCACAAAGTGTTTCGACAATATTCCATATCCCTGATACAGACTCTGGAGAAATAGATTCAGCTCATGCTTGGGTTTCGCTTCAAGAAGGTACCATTGTTGAGTCACAAAACTATCCACTCATTACCCAAGATACCTTTTTGGATGGTGGAAACACACTTGCTAATCAAGGAAGTACAGGATATCTTGCAGTTGGACAAAGTTCGAGCAACAGCATTCTTCGTTCCTCGAGTTTGATTGAAATTGACTTTTCAACTCTCCCTCTTCCAACTTCCTATGAAGTGAACAATGCAACATTGGAACTCACCGTCGTTGCTGGTTCTGACGAAATTTTCGTTACTGTTTCAGAAATGATCACCGGATGGGACGAAGCCTCAAACTGGGCTCATCCTGGAAACAACACAACATCATGGGCTGGAACAGGTGCATACCATTCTGCAGATTCTCAAATTCCTGAAACGAATGGATTTTGGATCAATGCAACCGACGTCTTTGAAATTAACATCACTTCAATGCTTCAGCATGCCATCGAGCGAGGGCAAGAAAGTTTGAACATTCTCATTCAGCCTGAAGAAATCGACGGCACTGTTGATGGTACGTATTACTTCGCAAGCAGTGAATATACTGGTATCTCCGACCGGCCAAAATTGACAATGACGTATGAACTTACTTCACCATGGTCACCTTTGAGTCCAACGAACATTGGGCCAGTTGACGGTTCTACGCTTTGGAATCTTTCCGCACCAAGTCCAAGTGGGGCTGATATGTTCAGCACCAACTGGTCAAGTGCTTCTACTAACCAAACGCAATGGGTTGTATGTGCTGCAAGCGGACCTCGTATGATTGCAGATCTTGAATGTGCAGATACTGGAGAAATTGATGCAGGAAACATTACCAACACGACTTGGGATGCCCTCAACCTTACCATTACACGCACAGAATCGTCAAAGGGCGATGAATGGCAATATTGGCGAGTTCGTGGTGACCAAGATGGTCGAATCGGGCACTGGTCGAATGTCAATAAGTTCCGAATCCCTGAAGATCAAGGATTTGGAGACGGTTTCGGAAATTATACTGTGCCCCTCAGTCGTGGTTCGGTTTTCACCCAAACCGGACTCCTCCCTCGAGTCCCTGATGCTGAAATATCTTCTTCAGCAACTGGCAATCTTGGATCATCAACTCAACTGAATCTCGGAACTTCTGCGTCCGGTACTGGAGAAAGTCAAATTTATCTCGAATATGACTTGAATTCAATGCCTTGGCCGTCAACTATGACTCCAACCTCGATGCTCCTCGGATTGTATCGTACCGGAGTGACTGGAACAACTTCCACTACCATTTCCGCTCATGCCTGCGCACCATTCTCAGAATCATCTGTGACTTGGAATTCGAATGTGGCTTGCCAAACAAGTGAAATCACACGTTCGACGCTTACCCTTTCTCCTGCCTCAGGGTGGGTCGAATGGGACCTTACCAGTCTTGCTCAAGATAATGTGGCCAATGGAAACCTTACAATGACGATTTTATTGAAGTCCGTTGGTACGCCTGCGACAAATCATGCTTTTGCTTCCTCGGAAGTGAGCACTGAAACATTGCGCCCACGATTGGTCTTACAGTATGTCGACAACGTCAATGGAATTCAACCTCCGGCCCAACCGGTTTTGACATCGCCTCAAGACGGGCAAGTGATGTACAATCTAAGTGCCTCAACTTTGCAACCAGATGACAAGCCAGTTCTTTCATGGTCGCCAGTAACAGGTGCAAATGGATATGTCGTAACGATTGCAAATGAAACAGGTGTCTACAAATTCAACTCTTGGGAAGCAGGTGAGATCAGTGGGACGACCTTCCGATTTGCGGACTCTCTCACGACAGGAGAAGTGTTCACTTGGTGGGTACAAGGTGTTAACCAATCGATTCCAGGACCTTCCTCTTCACGTTGGAGTTTTGCTATTGGTGACCCACACCATACCGATAACAATGATTTGACCTACACCTATACATTCCAAACCGGTAATGAGGTGATTCAATACGGGCACACCAATATCCGTGACACCCACCTCAGCGAAGCTACACCTTCAACCAATTATGGAGATTCAGACCTTGTAGAATTAGGAACGTATTCGGGCGCGAATGCTGGAATGCAATCCCGTCTCACTCTTGCATTAGATAACGGTCAAATCCCTCTTCCAGCCTATGCAAATATTCATTCGGCGAGTCTTGGACTTTACCTCGATTCATGGGTCGCTACGGGTGGGGCGAATGAAATGTCATTCAGTGTCCATCGAGTTCTCAATGGAAACTGGGCACAATCATCTTCCACTTGGAATGCTTCATCAAGTGCCTCTACAGGTGCATGGGGCGCACCAGGAATGCAAGCAGGTTCCGATTACGATGCAACACCAATTTCCACTTTTGTTGAAACTGATATGAGTGACAACCGATGGATTTGGTTTGACATTGGCGTCGATGGAATGTTAATTGATAACAACAATGCTTGGATTATTCTGGCAACTCCAAACCGAGGTAGTTTACTTGCAAACTTTATGTCCAGTGAAAATGGCTTCGAGAGTTACCGTCCACAGATTCTATTGAACCATACCAATGTGACTTCAATCAATTTAAGTCCAACCGCTCCTACAACCGATGCAGATACTTCTGTGACCTTTTCTTATGTCGCCTATGATCATCTGACACTGCCTATTAACGCACCAATTCTTTGGAGTGCAAGCAATGGAAGTATTTCTCAGGCTGGAGTCTTTACCCCCTATGCATCAGGTCAACAGACCGTTACCGCATGCTTTGGCATCATTTGTACTTCAGAAATAGTGACGGTTACTCCAGGTGCTCCGGTTTCGTTAACCGTAATGCCAGAATCAACCACTCTTTCAGCAGATGATACTCTACAAATCACTGCCTATGTTGTTGACCAACATGGTAATACTGTTCCTGGACAATCAATCACCTATCTACCAAGTAACGGTAGCATGGCTGTGTTCACTGAAGGCTTGTTCATTCCTTATGCCAGCGGAGTTCAAACCGTTCAGGTGTCATGGGTCGATTTGGCAGGTGCCACACAAACAACCGTTGTTTCAATTACGGTTGAGACCGGTGTTCCGTCCTACTTTGTATTGGATGGTTGTCAAGGTACCGTTCCTGCAGGAATTTGGTGTGCAGTCTCCCATACATTGTTCGACCAATTTGGGAATGAAATAACAGATGTTTCCGAAGCAGGTGACCTCACTTGGACAAAGACCAATGGAAACTACAGTGAAACTTCAAATGAATACTTCCCAGACCAAGTTGGAGTTTGGCATTTGAATCTCACCTCAACATCTGGTGCCGCTGGTTCTTTGATGCTAACCGTTGGACATGGAGAAATGGCGAGTTTAGAACTTGATGCCTCGACCACTTCGATTACTGCTGATGAGCATGTTTGGATCAACACGACTCGTATTGATATCCGTGGAAACAGATTGGCAGTTCTTTTGCCAAGTGAAAACTGGGTTCAGATTCAAGATGGACAATTGATGGTAGGAGCGCCCGCAACATGGACTCCAACCTCACGTGGTGCCAAAGTAATCGAAGCGTACTATGAGACCATTTATTCTCAAATCACCATTACGGTTCAAGAAGGAGCCATTGTTTCTTTGATTCTCATTGTTGATAATAATGTTTCAACTTGGGAATCGTTTGATATTACCGCTGATGACCTTCTTGATATCAAAATCAAAGCATACGATCAGAAAGATAACCGCTGGACAGTATCAGCGAACTGGACCATCACCCATTCGGAATGGAGTTCACAATCAGCTCTTGAGCAACTGCTTGGAGATGAAACAACCTTCGTTCCATACCTGGCTTCTACCGAACCTTATTTGATTACAGCCACATATGACGATGGTTTCTATCTTCACGAAGTTGGTATCAATGTGACTGTATCCCATGGTGATTTGAATTCAGTTCTGTTGACCGTTACAGATTCAGCCGGTACTGCAAACACGGCCTTTGATATGACTGCGGACGAATATATTGACTTCTCAGTAGAACTTTCAGACCTCGATACAAACCCGATTGATCCAACTCTTTTGGTCTGGTATTTGACCAACCTCGATTCGGGTGAGTTTGAAATCATTACAGATTCTCTTGTCAATGACAATATGCGATGGGATGCTTCACTTGTTGGTAACTGGAGTATTTCAGCTTCAGCCATCAACGATGCTGGATACAATGTCAGTGACGTTGTAACAATGATTGTTCATCACGGTGAAGCTGTTCTTGTCTTTGCTGAACTTGACACTACTGCACAAACAGCTGGCGGTGAAATTACCATGATTGTTACTGGACAAGACACTGATGGAAACACATTCCCACAACTTGTTGAATGGTCTGAAAATGGCATCCGCGTTGAGAATATTACTGCAGACGAAGATGAAGGGACCTACATCTATACTGCAACTCTTGCCGGAGCGCACACTTTGGATTTCTCAGCCGGAAACGCAGAGAGTTTTGCAAATATCTCTGTTGACCCACTGTATGTTGTTGATTCACTCACCATCGAACTCTCTTCGGAGTCCATCGACCAATTGGGTAATTTCACAGTTACTGTCAAAGCATTCGACAAATATCTCAACCCGATTCCAATACCATCGAGTGCAAATGTCGATTCAACAGGACGTGCAGAAGTATTGAATCAAGGGCAAGGGGTATGGAACATCATCACTCTTGATGATGGATCTCAAACCGTCACAATCACTGCTGGAAAGGTTTCCGAAGAACGTACAATTGAAGTGACAGGAAACATCGGTGGTTTCTTCAAGGCAGGAGGCGCTCTTTACTACGTTGGTGCGGTTCTCATCGCTATTGTGAGTCTTGTCATCATCGGGTTACTTGTTGCAACATTACGCGGTGGAGACTCCGAGTACGATGATGATGATCAAGAAGAATACGGTGATGATAATGCTCCTTCTGGTCCAACACCCGGACCGAGCGGTCCTGCGCCTGGTACGGCACGGGGGCCAAGCGGTCCCGCACCGGAGATGAAAGCAGTTCCAGTAATTGAGCCAGTGAGTGAAGACACTTCTTGGCAAGTTGAGCATCGTGTTGATGACGATGGTACCGAATGGGCTCAAGATGAAAACGAAGTCTGGTATTTCCGTCAAGAAGGCGAAAGCGAATGGGGCGAATGGACGGATTAATCCTCCATATCTTTGATAAATGTTGAAAGTCAATGTGATCTTATGCGAACCGTTAACAATTTCCGAACATGCATGCTTAGCATGCTTTGTATTGTGCTGTTTACGTTCCAGGGAATCAATCCAGCAGTAACGAATTCTTCATTGGATGAAGCGCAAGTTCTTGCTCGGGCTGGAACACCCGTTCGAGTGGAAGTGGTTGCCGAGATGACCACACTTTCGTCCGATGAAGTCGCGATGTTCACTGCCGAATTGTATGATTCTGTCAATAACCTTGCAACCGGTGAAGTGTCTTGGAGTTGTTCAAATGGTTCAATTTCTTCTGATGGAATGTTTTATCCATGGAGTTCAGGAATCATTACGATTGAAGCATCTCACAATGGTTTGGTTGGTTCACTCAATATTACGGTCACTTCAGGTGTTGGTCAATCTCTTGAGATTACAAGTTTGAACGCCCATGCATTGGTTCCAGTTTCTCTTTCGTCAAATCTTCTTGATGCGCGTAATAATCCTCAATCGGCACAGAATGTCGTATGGACTGTTGACGGAGTGTATGTTGGAGTAGGAACTCCTTCATGGACGCCTCAGGACGTAGGCACGTACAATCTCCGTGCTCGTCTGCATCAGATGGAGCATACAGCAACAATCGTCGTCACGGCAGGAACTCCGTATGAATTTGTTTTTGATGAAGGCTTGCAAGTTCGAAGTGGTCACTCTCTCTTCATCATCCCACAACTTCTCGATATCAATGGCTTTGAAATGAACATCACTGAAGCAGGTAATCGTATTTGGACTGTTGAAAATGGTAGCATTATTCCATCGGGTTGGTTCACAGGTTCTCATCCGGGATACTGGAACATTAGCGTGGCTGCTGGAAATATTACCGGCTCAGGTATGATTCGAGTCGTACCTGCTGATGCAGCACTTTCACAAATTGTGGTCCTGTCAGAAGATACAAAATTCACCGCAGGGACCTCGTATGAACTTGCAGCAATGCGCACTGATTCACAGGGATATACTGGTACAATTACACCACTATTGGAGAACTTCACCGTCACCAGTGGAGGATTGGCTACTCAGAATAATGCAGTCTACTGGACACCTGGTGCAATGGGTATGCATCAACTTCGCGTTGTCGATGATGGTGTGATTTCAACGCTTGATGTTGAAGTGGTTCACGGTCAAGCGATCGACACCTCTCTTCAACTTACACCATCGACCTTAGTCGCTGGAGAACAGAGCTCAGTCATATTCACTGCAATTGATGTTGTCGGCAATCAATGGATGGTCAATGGCTCCTTATCGATGGTGAGCGGAAACGATTCTCAATTCATTGCATACGATGGTTATGCAACAATCACTCCACAACAAGTGCTGACATGGAGGATTGAAGGTTCATGGTTCGACTTAACGACAGACACTCGCTTTGAATCAGTCTTTCAAATGCAGTCACAACCTGGTCGATTGGCCTTTATCCAAATAAACGGAGAAGGCGATATTTTGCCGTCCGATACTGCCTTGTCTCTTGACCCACTCTTTTTTGATGGTTATTCGAATTCTCTCGAACAAATTGGATTAAATTGGACAGTCGACGGCTCAGATGCAACCGTCGATATTCTTCTTTCCGGCCTTCACTGGATTCCAACTGAAGTCGGAGGGCATGAAATCAGAGCAAATGCCGACGGAGTCTTCGCAACGATTCGCTTAACGGTCGTTGCGGGTGAGGCTCGAAACTTGATTACTGATGTTGAAGACGGTCTAACTGTTCAAGCTGGAGTTGCGAGTGAACTGTTCATTCAATCGATTGATGCGCATGGAAATCTTGCACCTTCAACCAATGTCACAACGACATTGGAGGCTCAATTCGGTACACTACAAGCGTCATCATCTGGAAATGGTTACTGGGAGGTGATTGGTCAAACTGCAGGTACCTATACCCTTCAACTCGTTCAAGATGGAGCAATGCACAGTATCCCACTGATCGTTGAACCTGGGGATGCAGTAAGGCTTGTGTTTTCTATTGAAGACCAAAGTATCGCCCAAGGAGACACGGTTCTTCTTCGGGTTCAAGGCGTTGATGTCTTTGACAACATCGTTACGGTCGATGCTGAAAATACGACTGTAAGTTGCACTTCTGGTTCGGCTAAATATGTGACTTCCGATACGTGGGAATTGGATGTGTCGACTTCAGGGAATGACCGATCTTGTAACGTTCTTTGGAACGGGCTCATCTCACAAAATTACTTTGATGTTGAGGCTGTTCTTCTTGGAGGGGCAGTCGGTTCGACCAACACAGCCATGGGTCTTGGAATCTTTTTGCTAGCACTCATTCTTGTCACTTTAGTTGTGCTCGTTCGCCGAGCGAATCAACAAGATGAGGATTGGGTTGAAGATGCGTTTGAAGATGAAGACGAGTATGATTACGACTCTGAAGATGAGACTCAAGACGAATCCATAGAAGAGGGACTCCAAAACGAAACTCTTTCATCGAATGAGGGTGGAACCGATGCATCTTCGGGCATTCTAACCGATGAACTTCGAGCAACTCTCGCTCAACAGGCGTCAGAAGTTGGCGTCATGCAAGCCGCTCCAGGGACCGAACAAGGCTCAAGTGGCTGGTATGTTGATGTCAGCAGTGAAGTACAGTACTGGGATGTAGGTACTGATGGTTCTTGGACTCGAGGCGAGTAGTGTGTCGGACTCAACGCCTCTCCTTGATTCAGATGACTTGATGCAAACCTTGTGGCTCTTCCCAATTGTTGTTTGCTGGCAAGGGCATTCTTTTTTTTCGCTTATCATAAGCGAACTTTTGATGCCATTGCAACGTCTAAGTTTTCTGCTCAGGCCCTTTTGGAATTGATCATCCTTCTTCATGGAAATCATTTTCAAAGGTCGTGATGAACTCGTCAATATCGATCACTCCATTTTCATCTGCATCCGATTTGTGGAAGATGTCGCGGTATTCATCATTTGAATAATTGAAGTCAAGGGCCTTGAGGGCGTTGATGAACTCCGGTATTGTAAGGTGATTCTTTCGACCAAGGTCTGCAGCCTTGAACGCAGCCAGTCGGAGTTTGTGTTCAGCTTCTGTTGGATTAGAGAATTGTCTCCTGAGGCTTTGGAATGGAGTCGTACGAATTTGGCTGTGCTTTCTTCCATAGCCATAGTAGGTTATTGTTCCAAGACTAACTGCGGCTCCAGCTCCAATGAATGCTTTACTTCCCATGAGGTAAATCAGCGCCATACCGGCAACGATGCCCCAAATCTGAATCCACGGATATAAGTGGGATTTGTATACCGGTTTGTACCATGTTTGTGCTTGAGGCGAGCGTCGAAGTATAAGTACACAGGAATTAATCATCATGAACACCATGATTTTGAAACCTGAGGCTAATTTCGCAACATCTTTCACGGGTAAGAAAAGTATGGCGAGAAGCATGGCTAATCCAGTAATAATAATTGGCCAATGTGGAGTTTCATATTTTGCGTTCACCGTTTCGAGAGACTGAGGGAGGAGGTTGTCACGTGCCATGGCAAACAAGAACCGTGATGCTGCCAAAATACCAGCGAGCGCCATTGATATCATCGTTAACACCGCCAATGCAGCTGCAAGTGCGCCGACCTTAGATCCCGCAATGACTTTGACAAAATAATACACTGGGTCTTCGATTGGTTCACCGTTCTGAATGTACCACATATCAGGGAGTGCAGCCATCATCACAAAGGTAACCACACAGTAGAGGATGGTGGCAATGAGCAATGAAATCATAATTCCAAGTGGGAGATTACGGCCCGGATCTTTCACTTCACCGCCAATCGCCGCCACTTTCGTGACACCTGCATAAGCCACGAATACAAATGCCGCAGTTTCTGCAACTGTGGCTATCGACTGGTCAAAAGCACCGTTGCCACCGTTAATCGGTCGTGAAAAGTCAGTGGCGGGGTCGAATAACGCAACAATACAGATAATCCCCAACAAGAGCATAGTGACGGCAAGGATTGGTGTTTGGATGGCTTTCACCTTTTTGACACCGAAAATGTTCACGACGGTGATGAGAATAAGAGCGCCAACCGAAATCCACTGAAGATTGTTTTTGGTAAGTTCAAATTCGAAGTAGGTTGTGAGTGCATACATATAGGCCGAGAATCCGATCAAGGCAAAGGATGCTTTGAGAAGGAATGAGGCCCATAAACCAAGTCCGCTGATGGTTCCAAACAATGGGCCATAGGTTCGTTCAAGGTAGACATAGGAGCCGCCACTCGATGGCATGGCAGAAGCGAGTTCGGATTTAGAGAGCGCCCCAGGGAGCACTACTGTGGCTGCCAGTAAGAATGCCAACCAGATCCCAGGACCCATCATTTGTGCTGCAAAAGCAGGCATGACAAAAAGACCAGAACCAAGCATTGAGGACAATGATATAATGACGATACCGGAAAGCCCAATGGTTCGTTCAATCGTTTTGGAAATGTCATCCATTACTCCTCGAACATCACCATGAATGAGTTTCCCTGCTGTGCTTTTCAAATTCATTTAATCACCGAAAAAGTACTAGTATTCTAGTAGTATTGGAGGGTAAACCGCCGTATCATATAGGTTTGTAGCGTATTTCCGATGCGAAGTTCCGGAAAGCGGAAACTTACTCAGTCTTCGGCGCTTTGGCGATGACCTTCATTTCAACAGCAATCGGTGTAGGGAGGGCACGAATGGCCAGTGTGGTTCGTGTCGGTCCTACTTGACCAAGGGTTTCTGCCCAGACTTCATTGTAGCCTTGAAAGTCTCGATCCATATCGACGAGGAAAGAAGTTACATCGAGAACATCGTTGATTGTTCCTCCCGCTTCTTCAAGAATCCGTGTAATGTTGTCCACGACCGCTTGAGTTTGTGCTTTAATGTCATAATTGAGGGGTTTTCCATCTGCATCATGAATTGGCCCACCTGGTATTGCATTGGTTCCCGGTTGACGTGGGCCTACACCTGAGAGATAGAGTAAGTCTCCAACACGTCGAGCATGGGGATAAGCTCCGACTGGTTTTGGAGCAGCCTCACTGTTGACTGAATCTTTACTTTCAGTTGGCTCCCATAAAGCCGGACCATTTTTCTGTGGTTTTCCGAGAGGTACCTCGACCTTCAAAGATTCAATGTCTTGAGTTTCGAACTGGTCGCCATCCAATACATTCCGTTCACCTGCAAAATATTCAACGTCATCTTCATCGTATTCGATGTCACCTGTACCTGATGGAGTCGGGTCAAGATGGACAACCGCTCCTCCAGCACCATGCAGTGCTTCATAGGCAAGTACTTCGCCAGTCAAGTTGTTTCGATTTGAATTCATTCCCGAAAGCCACCACATTGGTTTGAATGCTACGACTTTATTGACTCGGATTTGTCGATGAATCGTACGTGAGAGTTGACCAACATCTTCAAGTCGTCCTTCGCCTAATAATTCGAGAATCTTTCTATTCCATTCATCATCTTTGAGAGAATGAATTCGGTCATCCTTTGGTTCAATCGGCTTGGTAAACATTCGATTTGAAAGGGACATTGCAGTGATTGCAATTGCCTTTCTTCCGGTTGCTTTGACAACATCCATGCAGGCTTTTGCAAGAACGGTTGTTTCAGCGCGATTTGCATAGACATTCGAAGACACGATGACAGCAGGAATCGCATTATCGGGATTCAAGAGTTTTAACGCGACAACAGAGCCGACATCAATTGGGAATCCGTGGTAAGCAACTGTTCGACTTTTGAGGCCACGCTTTTCGTTTGCTTCATTCCAAGCGTGAGCAAACTTCTCGTCAATATTAAACGAATAAGGAATCGAACCCAATTCGTGGAAATCATGGTCGACCATGACCCATTCTGGATTTGGGTCTGCGATGATTTGGTGTCCAATAATACTGGGCCAAGTGGTTGAATAGATGATCAGAAGGTCTGCTTCACTTTCCTTGATACGCTGTGCAGCAGCATCATAGGCTGCGCGTAATCGTCCCCATCCTTCATTTTGTTCCGGGGCTAACACCGTATGAGGGTGGACAGGAACGATATACGAGCCGATTAATTCACCATCGCTCATTCACTCGCCTCCTTGTGGTTTCGAGCAGGCCATTCAACAATGGCGTTTCCTGTCCCGATAATGGTTCCATAGCCATGAAGAATTCCTGGATAGGTTGGAATATCAAGGGTTGAAAGAAGCCATGAAAGTCCTCCTCCATCACTTTCTGCGATGGCTTGTTCAGTAAATTCTGGCATTTCATCGAGAATTCGTTGCGCTTGACCTGTACGGAAATATTCAATCATGCGCATGTCCCACAAATGCATTGCATGACTGGTAATGTGTTCTTTACTCATGTCCTCAGGTATTGCAGATTCTGTTGTGAAGTGGCGGTGTGAGAGGGAATTACTTGCAATGACGACGACTTTCTTCCCACTTGCAAGAATTGCCTCACGGGTGACGCGTCCTAATTCAATCATCATTTCTTGCATCACTTCAACCGAGTAATAGTCTCGGGAGCGATTGCTCGAAATGACCACTAAGGGCTTATCCCAAGATGGGTTGAACATGTGTCCAGTGGTGATTGCACCATAATCGACGCGGAAGTCAGGGTTTTTCATCATTGTAACAGCCAAGCCAGCATCAGCAGCACGGTCGTGGATTTGTTGTGCGAGTTCGACATCAATGTCGAGGTCATAGTGGTAGCGGAACAAGTTTGGAAACACAGGATCGACAGAGAGATTCTTGAAGTTAGGAAGTCCAAGGAAATGGGTTCCGATGTAGGTTTGCCAGTGTGGCGAAAGCAGAACTATGGCATCATATTCGACATCAGCAAGAGATTCACGTAGTCGTTCATATCCCCAACGCAACTGTTCCCAACCACCTTCGGCAATGGGCTCATTCTGCGGAGGATTCTCTGCATAGACCAAGTGAGGTGGGTGAGGGGCTAAACAACCTGCGACAATTTCGCCCTTCGACATGAATGAACCGATGCATCGGGGGATTATATCGGCATCGGAGAATTCGTCTTCACAACGGTTCGTGCCCGAACCCTCAAACAAGTCCGTAACTTGGGAGTGTCATGGACGAGGAAAATACTGAGGTTGAGATTGAAATCAAGGCACCTTTCCTCACTCGAGCATTGGATTTTGAGACTGGTTTCAAACATATCCTCGCTCCTGCATTCCTCGGTGTCGTCCTCGGAGGAATTTGGGAAGCATTCGTCATGCCACATGTTGGGGAAATTAATTTGCCAAACCCTGTTCATGGTGCCTTTTTCATCAGTATTCTTCTCTCACCGTTGTTATACCGTCTTCTTCTCGATGATGAACCTTCACGTTGGAAAGAATACACACTCGGCCTTTCGATTTTAGGGCTTTTATTTTCTATGATTTGGCTTTCGGGATGGGGAGGAATCTTTTGTGGCGGTTACGGTGCATTATTGGTTTGGGTTTGGATCAGTACCGATTGGGGTCGTCACCATTTACCACCGTTCCGATATGGCCTATGGCATGCCTTTGGAATCGATTTAGGAACCTTTGCCGGCAGTGTGCTCGTCTACACACAATTCTAATCATGAAGTGTAACTTTCTTCATCGTTCGGGAAATCACCTGAACGGACATCTTCGCAGTAGTTTTTGATTGCGCCGTCGATTTCTTCAGCTAAATTGAGGTAACGTCGAAGGAAGCGTGGAGAGAAGTCCATTGTAATGCCGAGTAAATCATGCAAGACCAAGACTTGACCGTCACAATCAGGCCCTGCGCCAATACCGATGGTTGGAATGGTGAGGGCTTGACTCACTTTCAATGCCAATTCGCGTGGTATCTTTTCAAGAACGATGGCAAAGCAACCGGCTTTCTCCAGCAATTTTGCGTCTTCAATCAACTTTTCAGCCTCATCGTCTTCTTTGGCTCGTACCGTATAGGTTCCGAATTTGTAAATCGATTGAGGCGTCAGTCCTAAGTGGCCCATAACGGGAATTCCAGCAGTGAGGATACGTTCAACAGATTGAAGGATTTCTGCACCACCTTCAAGTTTCACTGCATGACCTTCAGATTCTTTCATGATTCGAATTGCAGATTCCAGTGCAATTGCAGAATTCCCTTGATAGGTTCCAAACGGCATATCGACCACAATCAATGCTCGGTCAACAGCACGTTGTACACATTGTGCATGGTAAATCATATGCTCAAGCGTGATTGGAACAGTGGTGACTTGTCCAGCCATCACATTCGATGCCGAATCACCAACCAAAATAACATCGACGCCAGCTTGGTCAACAAGTTTGGCTAAGGAATAATCATACGCCGTTAGCATGGTGATTTTTTCACCCGCTTGCTTCATCCCTTGAAGAGTATGCGTGGTGATTTTCCGCGCTTCGCTGTGAACTGACATGGTAGTGCGACGGTCATGTTTGCTTTGAAACCCTCGCCGGATAATCTTATTCTTCTTCTTCAACCATCGAAACATGATGGACGAGTTCTTCAACGGCTTCTTCAATCGTATCGCAGGCAAGGATTTGTTGCTTTGCTTCCAATTCATTCAGGACGAGGGCAGCGACTGTATAGGCTGAATAGGGGCTCTCATTAACAGAATTGCCAACCCGTTCTTGGATCCATTGTTCCAGTACATCTTCCTCTATTCGAAGGAGAGCACCTATACGCGTCAGTACATGATTCAAGATATCTTTGAGAATCTCTTGTAATTCTATTGAGGTTGAGTCATTGTGAGGATGGTATTCAACTTCACCACTGATGTAGAGTTTTGAGTGACCGACACCTTCAGGAATTAATTCGAGGAGTGTCTGCAAGTCGGGGAACAGGCCATCCTCTTCGATATGTGATTCAAACATCGGATCATTCATCGGTGGTAATGCCGGAGCAATCACTTTTCGAATGGTGAATTTTCGACGTCCTACAATTTGGATAAAGTGATTGCTACCTTTGGTTTCGTGATGCAATATTTCAACTTCACATCCATGTTGTCGAGGCCCATCCCACGAGTTAGTTGGTTCAAAAGAGTCATTCATCACCAAGCCAAAATTCTTCCCATCCAACAAGCAATCGTCAAGCATTTGCCGGTAACGTGGTTCAAAAACCCGTAATTCTTGGACCTCGCCAGGCATTAAGACCATCGGTAAAACAAATAACGGCAAGACTTCCATAATTCAAAATCACCTCTCTTACTTTTCAAGATATGTTTGTCAAACCGACTCTTCGTTTTTCACACAAACATTTGTCATCTCGGAAAAGAAATCGAGGGACCATTGTCCTCCTTCTCGACCGACACCCGAATTCTTTACTCCACCAAAGGGAGTGCGTAAATCTCTGTGAAGCCAGGTGTTCACCCAGACTATTCCAGAATCAATTTGTTCTGAAAAAGATCTTCCTCGCTCTAAATCCTTGGTCCACACTGAACCTGCAAGGCCGTATTCAGAAGCATTGACCATCTCCAGTGCTTCAGTTTCAGTGCTAAATGTATGCAGGGTCACCATCGGGCCAAATATTTCTTCAGTCGCACAGCGAGATGTGGGGGGTAGATCTCCGACAACGGTCGGTTGCAAAAAAGCACCAATTCCTTGCGGTCCAGTAAATCCAGTCATCTCACGCGTTCCACCTGCCAATACAGTGCCGCCTTCTTTGATTGCTAATTCGATATACGATTCGACTTTCAACAGATGTTCAGGTGAGATGACCGAGCCCATCACTGTGTTTTCATCCATCGGATCACCGATTTGGATGGCATTGACTTTCTCGACAAATTTATCCGTGAATTGATCTGCAATACTTTCATCAATAAATATTCGAGAACCACAGAGGCACACTTGCCCCGAATTGCTAAATGCAGCACGAACTGCACCATCTACAGCGTTCTCAAGTTCAGCATCCTTCAATATAATTGTCGCATTTTTACCACCTAATTCAAGTGATAATTTCTTGAACATTGGAGCAGCAGTACGTGCAACGATTCTTCCAGTCTCAGTACCACCTGTGAAGGAGATCGCCTTGATTTTTGGATGCTCAAGAATCGATTGACCAACTTCTGGACCCAATCCATGGACGAGATTGAATACGCCTTTTGGCAATTCAAGTTCGAGTAAAGTTTCAGCCAAAAGGTGAGCAGTAAGTGGGGTGATTTCACTTGGTTTGGCGACGATGGTGTTACCCATGAGGAGTGCAGGAGCAACTTTCCAAGTCAACAGGTAGAGTGGAAGATTCCAAGGCGTAATCAAGCCAACTGTTCCAACTGGTGAACGATGAACGTAATTCATTGCATCTTCCATTTCGAATGTCATTTCCGTCTGCTGTCGGCCAAATGAAGCGAAAAACCGAAAATTACTCACTGATCGTGCAGCATCGACTCTTCTGGCTAACGCAATTGGCTTACCCGTGTCCATTGATTCTGTTTGTGCAATCTGCTCAGTTTTTTCCTCAAGAGCGTCGGCGATTCGGTCCAACCAAACAGCTCGCTGTTCTAATGTTAAGGCGGTCCAAGCAGGTTGTGCAGATTGAGCTGCTGATACGGCGAGTTCAACATCCGCAGATTGTGAACGAGGGATTGTAGCAATGCATTGAGCAGTTGCTGGATTGAAGTCTTCAATGGTTTGACCATCAAGAGCATGAGTAAATGAGCCATCGATGAAATTCTGGATGTCAAGCATGTTCACACCTCGACATCATACAACCAACGATCTTGGTCAGGGTCCCATTCATCCCATGTTGGTAGTGTTTCAAGTTGAGGCAAATAGTGTTCAGGAACGATACCAGGGACAATGAATGCTTTTTGCCGGTGCAAAGGATAGGGATTTCTCAAATCAATTCCTAAGACGCCTAAGACGGCACGAGCCACATACCACATGGCTTGTGAATTCCATCCATGTGCAATTTTGACAACAATTCCCAAGCCTTTCGGATAATCTGGATGTTCAATGGCAAGTCCTAGCAGTCCATCCGCCCCTTCTTTGGCAATGACTTTGCCGCCACCGGCCTTGAGAACGGTCGAATCAAGTCGATTGAAACCACCAACCAAGTCTGGGCTTCGAACCATTGCTTCCCAAATCCAATCGTTGTCCTTATCCCGAACTAAACCGGCATAAATTTGTGCGAGTTCTGCAACCGTATTGGAAACTGTAGGGAGTCCACATCCATCCTTTGCAATCCGCAATGGTTTCCAATCTTTACCAAGATAGGTTCGTAATTCGACCATATATGCATCGAAGACTTCGTGCGTTGGTAATGTGTATCCTGCTCGATTCCATCCCTTCTTCCGGCATCCATGAAGAATTGCAGCATGTTCTCCAGAACAAGTGTGAAACCAACGTCGAGGACGACGGACTTGTCGGCCAAATTGAATCAGTGGAACATCCAATGGCGTGAGCATAAGGGGCCATTCTTCTTCTGAAAGAAGAGATTGAGCCGCAGCGACGTGTTCTGTATCACCGTTATGGGATGCAACAGCAATTGCTTTTTGTTCCCAAGAAGTATCTTTCAATTCTTCAGTAAAGGCCTTGAGCATAAATGGCTTCATCATCGAACGACCATAACATAACACGTTTCCACCAAAGGAATGTATCACTTCATCACCATGCGACCATGCAATTGCGCCGTGAATTGTGGTTTCTGATACACCGTTTCTGCGGTAATCAACCAAAGGCTCCCATGCCACTTCACGGCCTGTAGGGATTCCTTCGACTTTTTCACCGAGTGGTGAATCCGGAAACAAGGAACTTCCTGGCTTTCCTGGTTCAACAGCGGAAGGAGTGTCATGTTGAATAGCCATCTGTTCACCTCGATTCAAGTAGTTCTTCGACTCGAGGCACAACCAGCTTCATGTAAGCAGTCATATCTCTACAGACTCGGTCAGAGTCGTGATTAAAGAAATCAAACCAAGCCATGATCCGATCTTCAGGGTGGAACCGTTCGAGAATCTGTTGGGCTACTTCTTCGACGTTTCCAATCAAGGCGTTTTGAGCAGCATTTTCAACTTTCGAGGGGTCAATGGTTCCTTCTAAAGCATTCCAGTAGGCGCCGAGGGCTGCCTTTGCTTCTTTCCTTGCAGATTCACTTTGCTGTTCAGGTGACAATCCTTCCTCAGCATTGAGGAATACGAAAGAAGTACGAGGCATATCGCTTCGTTTCCATGCCCCACCTGCTGGATGAAAAGCCTCTCGCATACGGTCATGCGTAGCGTCAATAATTTCAGGTTTCGTGATTGATAAATTGAATACTTTGACCGGTAAGATCGTGTTGAGGAACACCTGTGCTTTGGGGTCATGTGTACCTGCAACCATCACTAACAGTTCACGACGGAAATGTTGAGGAATTATTTTCAAATCTTCAAACACATAGCGCTTAGGAATTTCAATTTCATTGGGGGCTGATTCTAAGTTTTCAAACTCAATGGCCGCATTTTGAACCTTTTCCCAATCTTCATCACTACGGAAGTTACCACGTCGAAGAACGGTTGAATGGGTCATTTCTGAATTGACAACATCTCCGCGTAAAAGTCGCAAAAAGATATCTCCTGCTTCCATGAAGATTTGGCCACGAAGTGCAGGCCAAGCGGCCTCTTCAATAGAATTCCGGGGAATGATTCCGTAAGGTCGTGCCATGAATTCAAATCGTCCTGCTGAAAAACCAACGTGGAGTTTACGCTTTTCATTCGGATTGAGTCCGTGCAATTGAAGCGTATTTGCAATTCGTTCTGCTTGAGCAATTGGTCCACCAGATGCTAATATCGAGACGACTGCACTTCCAATTTCAATCGATTGAGTTCTTCGGAATGATTCCATTGCCAATTGCGGGAAATCAGTACAAAGTCCAACTTCACCCAGCCAGTGAGGTACGACAGGTTTTGAGTTTGACTTTTGAATCTCAGTAGATAAATGGGCTTGTGCAATCCATCCGACGCCGAAGCCAAGTGCGTCTGCACACTCCAGTTGTTGGAAATAATTGGCAAACATCTCTTGCTCGCTAGGAATCAAACCCGTTGAATCCGGAGTTTGACTGATTGAGAAGAATATGTCATGCTCCATGGGTGGCACCAATCCTTCCAGTTGAAGCCACATCATAACGAGTGTGGCTCATCGCGATGGTCACTTTTTTGTTTTTTGCTGTATATTGGTCGTGTTGAAATCGGCAAGATCTTCGATTCGTTGACGAACTGCCAATGGGGTAGGTAGACCTACATTGAGGAAGGAGTGGAGGCAATCTGAAAGTTGGAGCATTGCCGTTTCGTAATCTTCTGCGATTTCTGCGATATCTGCAAGTCCCCACCGTGCCACGAGTTGACCTGACAAGTCTTCAAGTTCGACCGAAAGGTTGAGTGATTGCTCATACAATTCCTTAGCGGCAACAAAATTCCCAATCGTAGCTTGGGTATGGGCTAAATCGGCAAGCGCCTCAATTTGAGCTTCTTCGTCTTTCATTTGCATGGCGAGTTCAATACGACGAGTACCGTGAACTAATGCATTATCATGGTCGTTTAATTTCTTTGAACAGGTTTCAAGAACAGCAAGGCCATATGCAATTCCATTCAAATCATCGATACTTTCTCGAAGTCGAAGAGAACGTGTAGCGAAAGTTTGTGCTTCTTCATATTCATCTTTACTCATATGCATTAGAGCGATGTGATGTGATACTGCAGCAGCTAGCGGAGCGCCACCTTCCAACTCTTCGGATTTAGCGCCTAATTCTGCAAAAGCATCGAGACTCTTCCCAGTATGTTTGAAACCTTCAAAATCTGCCCAGCCACGTTCAAGTTCGTCAGTTGAATTCTCTTGTGCGTGTTTGAGTAAGCGTTCAGCAAGTTCGAGGTCTTCCAATTCGATTGCCAAAGGCATCAATCGGAGTGCAAGTGCTGTATTGATGTCATCCATCGCACCACCGGCGGTAAGCATATCGAGAATCCGACGGGCTTGTTCAGCATCCACTTCTCCGCTCATATCTGTGCGCTACCCGTTCGCGTCAAGAACCTATGTGTTTACTTCCCTCAAAGTTAAAATTTGATAACCCGAACTGCGTACCGGACATTATGGGAGACTATAACGGATATTTGCAAGGTTTGAGTCTTGCAGCAATTCTTGTACTTGCTCCTATTGCATTGCAATCACTTTTGACCGACGACGCTGATGTCGTCTATGTCTTCGTGCCGGGTGAAGATGAAACAACGACCGTTTACATTGAAAATAATACTTCGAGTGATGATGCTCGAGCTCCAGAACTAAACCGCAGTGAAGTAGCTCGTATTGCCACGTTCAACATCAAAGTGTTCGGTGAAACTAAAATGGGTAAGCCAGCAATTGTCGATATTCTTGTTGATACGGTTTTACAGTATGATTTAGTCGCTGTTCAAGAAATAAAAGACATGGATCAAACCGTGCCTTATGATTTTCTCGATGCACTCAATAACAAATCAAATTCTACATGGGACATGGTGCTAAGCCCTCGCAGTGGCCTTCAAGACGATGACCAATCTTCTCAAGAACAATATGCCTTTTACTACAATACTTCTGTTTTCCGTTCAATGGGGAATGGCACTCTACACAATGACAGCGTTGATGATTCATTCCAACGAGAACCCTTTATTGCTCAATTTGAAGTACTTGACCAAAATGGAACAGGAACAGGTTTTGATTTGAGTCTTGTAACGATTCACACCAAACCTGCAGCCGCTTTGAGTGAAATAAATGCCTTGCCTCATGTCGTTGACACATATCTTGAACAACATCCAAATGAATCGGAAATCGTGATCCTTGGTGATTTCAATGCAGCCTGTTCTTATGTTTCCTCAAATGAATTATCGAATTCACCCTTGGCCCATTCGAATTACACATGGTTAATCGAGAACAACGTCGATACAACGGTTTCAGACAGTTATTGTGCATACGACCGAATCGTTACGAATGGCGACCTCGATGGTCGCTTAGTTGGTACATGGGGCGTTGACACTTCCTTTTCAGACAACAATGTATCTGACCACTATCCCGTTTGGTTTGATCTCAAAAGGTAATCAGATACTTCGCAAACGTCCACCGTCGACCGCTAGACTGACGCCTCGAATGCCACTTGAGGCAGGGAGGGCGAGGAAGGTGATCGCTGATGCAGTTTCCAATGGTTCAATCAATCGTTCAATTGGGACTTGACTCATCCATCCATGATGAACTTCTTCGAGGCTTTTTCCAGTTCGCTGATTGATTGAAGAAGCCAGAGAACCTAACCTTTCAGTGTTGGTAAAACCTGGTAGAACATTGTTGATGGTGATGCAGGGTGCAAGTTCCCGAGACAAACTCTTGGCCCATGAAGCCATAGCTCCTCGAAGGGTATTGGAAAGTCCAATGTTTGGAATTGGTTCCTTGACCGAAGTGGAAATGATTTGGATAATGCGGCCATAGCCTTCTGATTCCATCGAAGGGACGAGTAATTGCGTCAAGGTATGAGCAGCATGGAGATGTCGCTTGAAAGGTGCTTCAAAGTCTTCGATTGAGTTACCGAGCAAGGGGCCGCCTGGTGGTCCACCTGCATTGTTGATGAGAACATGGACAGGTCCACGTTGTTGAAGCAATTCTTTCATGGCTGGTTCAAGTCCAGCCGTGTCTTCAAGGTCGAGGACAAGTGATGCATGTTCGCCCTTTCCAAGTACCGATAATTCTTGGCAAAGAGTTGTCAAAGCCTCTCCGTTTCGGGCACAGACCGTAACATTTGCACCTGCTTTGGCGAGCATTTTTGCTGTAGCAGCGCCAATTCCCTTACTGGCTCCACATACCAATGCGTGCTTACCTACCAGAGCGCTGGTCGAATACGGATAGTCACTGCCGAGGAGGTCCATGTGTGGGGCAGAAGGTACTCCTCAAAGGGTCTTCCGTTGCTCAAAGCCATTGTAGAATCGAATCTAATTCAACCAGCCAATCATCTGATGCAACATCGATAATCGAGTAATGGTCTCCAGGGAGCCATAATTTTTGCACATCAATACCCTTGGCAGACATGATCTCAGCGTACGATTCCGATTGCTCTTTTGGAACATCTGTGTCTCTTTCGCCATGTACCAGTAGCACCGGTACAATCGGTGGGTGTTCGATTGGATTTAACCGATCCCACAAGGTTCGATTATCTTCAGGACTGCATCCAATCCATCGACGAACAGCATCGCCTTCATCCGAAAGTTGTGCCGCATCTGCGCTAATTAAATCCGTAATTGGGGCTTGAGCGATGACTAACCAAGGTTTTCTGTCCGCATTTGCTGCCAACAAGAGGGCAAGTTGGCCACCTGCTGAATGGCCCATAACCATCGAACGTGTTATGTCAATTCCTGGTAGGAGTGCGAGTTGGCCCCAAGCGCGCAATACATCTGAAAGTGTGTCCATCCAAACTCCTTCGTCACCATCGCTCCAACCTTTGTATTCAATATTCCACGTAGCAACACCTGCTTCGGCGAGATCTTGGGCAATGGGTTTCATGAGTTCACTGGTCCATGAACTCTTCCAAAAACCACCGTGGATGAGCATGACGCATGGAAGGCCAGCGTCGTTCTCGTACGGTGAAGGGTCATCAGGCATATGCAAGTCTGCATATTGCCATTCTTCCGCTCCCCATTGCATGCGGTCGACTGCCATAATCAAACGGTAAAGGACACCATCTATCACCCTTACTCCTTCTTTGATGAATACAAGAATTGAAGAGGAGATGCCGAATGAGCAATTCATGGGCAATCCATTGGATATTGAATTTGAAGATATGAACGGCGAACATACGACTTTGCGTGCACTTGGCGATTCGAATAATGAACAATGGATCGTCGTGAATGTCGCAAGTGCTTGCGGATTTACCAAACAATATACACAATTGCAAGAAGCTTCAGTTTTGGATGGAGTCACCGTTGTTGGTTTCCCTTGCAATCAATTTGGGGCCCAAGAGCCTGGGACTCACCAAGAAATTTGTGACTTTACCTCTGCACAATTCGATGTCACCTTTCCATTGATGGCAAAACTCGAAGTAAAAGGCGAGAATCAACATCCACTTTTCACAGAACTGAGTCAATCGACAGGTTCAGATGAACACACGGGAGATATTCGCTGGAACTTCGAGAAGTTCCTTGTTTCAAAAGACGGCTCAGTTTCTCGCTTCTCATCGAAAGACTTGCCCTCAGATATGTTGTGAAGTTCCAACGTCTTCAAAGGCGTTCGGACGGAACACCCATCGTGCTTCATTGGCATCCTCATAGTAGTTCTTGACCAAAGGCTCGTTTGACATTTTTTCATGAAAGGCGAGCAATGATGGATAATGAGCGAGCATATCTGCTGTAATTCCATCAAATTGTCCTGAGAACATCATGAAAGTGTCCATGAAGCCTTTGACATCTGCAATACTCATCGACTCTGTGTTTGCCAGCCAGCCGGTTGTAGATTGCTCAAATATTTTCGACATGGCCCTCATTGCCTGGTCCATTTTTCCACCTTCTGCAAATAATGCTTGTCGTGCAGCAATCTTTTCATCGAGGTCATCGATTGAAAAAGTAGGTATAAAGGCGGATCTCCACCCGTTGATGACTTCGACAATTTCGTCTACTTTGGCTCGAACATAGAGGTCTTTAGGTTCCATTCCAGCTAAGGCGCCCGTATAGCGAAGCAATGCATTTGATTCTGCAATTGTTCCTTGAGGTGTGCGAATAATTGGCAAATAGCCCCAAGGTAGTTCTCCTTTCTTTTTGAGTTCAAGGTATCCGTCCCAATCGACAACGGTATTCTTCCATTCAAGTCCGGATATGCCAAGACAGAATCGGGATACTTCGGCAAAACCTGGCGAGTCAAAATAAACAACTTCATGCATAACTTTGACGCCAATCTCGGTCTATATGAATCTTGACCCAGATCTCAAGGACTAACTCGGCGACGGTCACGAGGGAATAAGACCGTTTCACGGACATTCTTTGAACCGGTGAGTTTCATCAAAATACGTTCAACACCAAGCCCCCAACCTGCATGAGGTGGTACTCCGTGCCGGAAACCAGCCACGTAGAATTCAAATTCTTCAGGATCTAATGCCATTGCTTTGAGGTTTTCAATCAAGACATCAATACGGTGTTCACGTTGTCCGCCAGAGGTTAATTCATCTCTGCCAAAGTTGAGGTCAAATCCACGGCTGAGTTGTCGGCCTGTGCTTCCATCTTCACCTTCGACATGATGGATGTAGAAGGGTTTCAGTTCCATTGGCCAGCGTGGTAGGAAGTAGAATTGTGGAAGGTCCTCGGCTAAGAGGTCCGAGTTTTCAGCATCGATGTCGGCACCCCATTCAATTGTTCCACCTTTCCGTTGAATGGTAGCAATAGCATCACAATACGACAGCCGAGGAAACGGTAATTCAGGTACAATTACTTCGATGGCTTCCTCGTCTTGTGTGGCTCGGAAAGCATTGATAGTGCTGATGTGCTTTTGGGATTCGGGGTCTTCAGCAACTGACTTCCACATGTGATGAATCATACGTTCAAGTACGCCCATGACGTCTTCATCGTTTGCCCAAGAACATTCGATGTCAAAAGAAATAAATTCATTCAAATGTCGATATGTATCGTGCTTCTCAGCTCGGAATGCTGGACCGATTTCGAACACACGCTCGAGTCCACCTGACATGCATAATTGCTTGTAGAGTTGCGGAGATTGATTGAGGAAAGCGGGCGTGTCAAAATACATCATTGGAAACAAATCAGTTCCGCCTTCAGTTGCTGTGGCGACAATCTTTGGCGTATGAGTTTCAAAGAATCCTTCTTTAATCAAGGCTTCTCGGCCGTATTGCAAAATCTTTCCTCGTAAATGGAACATAGCATTGACGTGTGAACGGCGCAAGTCGAGGAATCGATTGTCGAGCCGTGTGTCGAGTGCGACGTGTACTGTATCGGTAACTCCCAGTGGAAGAGGGGCGACAGCTCGTGCAATCAAATTCACTGAGGTCGCGATGACTTCGTAGGCTGGAGGAGGGACAGGTTCGCCTTCCTTGGCCTTTGGAGGCCTCTTTTCAGAAACAGTTCCGGTAAACTGAAGGGTAGATTCACGGGTCATTCGTTGAACCATGTCCAAGGCTTCGTCGCCAACATTGTCACCTTTCAGGAATATTTGTGTGATTCCAGTTCCATCTCGAAGGTCAACAAAACAGATTGCTCCCTTTCCTCTGTTTGCTTCCATGAATCCAGAAACTGTAACTTCTTGGCCAATTAAATCAGCACCAATGTTTTGAATTTCGCCCAATGTGTGAGTGCGGTATGCAGTCGGTACCCAAGTGCTCATGATTGGGGGGGGACAGGCTGAGAACATCAATCATTCGTTTGAACAACCGTGATTGAAACCTCCTCAGTGGGCTATTTTCTGCTTTTTTATTCCTTATGAGACTTATTGAGTCTTGAAATAAGCGGTTTATTCATATAGGCGGGGATTGGCGCCAAAGTCATGACTGGTGACCTCTTCTCATCCGAATCCGTAACTCGCGGCCATCCTGACAAATTATGCGATACCATCTCAGATGCGATTGTCGATGCCTGCCTTGCTGTTGATTCCAATGCACGTGTTGCGGTCGAAACATGCGTGAAAGGCAAAGAAGACATGGGGCTCATTGTCCTTGCAGGTGAAGTTTCTTTGAGTGGTTCCGCACCTGATTACGAAGCGGTTGCACGCGAAGCAGCAGCAGGAGTTGGCTACACATCTCATTCCATTGGAATGGACGCAACATCCTCAAAATTCACCGAAGTTCAAGTTCATATTACAACTCAATCTTCGTACATTGCTCAAGGAGTTAACAAAGATATGTTGTCTCAAGGTGCTGGTGACCAGGGCCTCATGTTTGGCTATGCTTGCACAGAAACTGAAGCCTACTCTGAACTTGAAGGCCGATTTTTTCCTCTTGCAGCAGCTCTTTCCCAACGCCTTACTCGCCGATTAACAGCAGTTCGTGAACAAGGGATTTTACCATGGGCTCGCCCTGATGGAAAGTCGCAAGTAACCGTGGAGTATGATGAGAATGGTGAAGTTTCAAATGTTCATACAGTCATTATCGCCATACAACACGACAAGGATCTCAAAGACCAATTCAACGGTTCTGAAGAAGCAGAACTGGAGTACGTCAATCAACAAATTAAGCAACATGTGGTTGAATATGTGATTCCAGCAGGTTTGCGTAAAGGTGACTACACCCTTGTTGTCAACGGAACCGGACGATTTGCCGATCCTGGCGGTCCCTATGCTGATGCTGGATTGACCGGACGAAAAATCATTGTCGATACCTATGGCGGCATGGGCCGACATGGCGGTGGAGCATTCTCTGGAAAAGACCCTTCGAAAGTCGACCGTTCGGCAGCCTATGCTTCACGCTGGGCCGCAAAGCACGTCGTCGCTGCCGGTCTTGCAAGTCGCTGTGAAATTCAATTGGCTTATGTGATTGGAATTGCACAACCCGTGAGCGTTCGAGTTGAAACGTTCGGAACTTCCGAACTTTCCGACCGTGTATTAGCAGAACGAGTGAAATCTACTTTTGATTTCCGACCGGGTGCAATCGCACGTGACTTGAATTTGCTTAACCCGATTTACTCCGTCACTGCTTCTGGCGGTCACTTTGGTCGAACTCCAGGAGAAAATGGAACTTTCCCTTGGGAGCGAATCGAACAAGAACGAATTGCTTCGCTTCTTAACTGAGGTAGAGCCTCTCACAACGGCCCTTGGGCCGATTCACTCAAGTGGTATGCACGGGTGGCTTGACTTGGTCTTATGTCGTCTCGTCCAGTTCGTGCCGTCGCCTTTGTTCTCGTATTGTTGTTTGCAAGCATGTCTCCTTTGGCGTTCCAAGCCAGTGCACATCAAAGCATACTTTTGTCCACAGACACCACTCACGTCGTGCTCATGGGCGGGGATTCCGGCAATGTTACATTGAATATCGAAAACAATGCAACATCCATTGAAACATTCAATATTTCAATCGATGTGACCGGCTTGTCTTCAGTTTGGAGTATTCTTCCAAGCGAGGAAACGGTCGAGAATGTGTTTCCTACCTGGTCTAAAAATACAACAATTGTTGTACGGCTTGTTGAAGGTGCAACGCCTTCAGACAGTGGTTCGTTTGATATCATCGTGACTGAGCCTGACCAGAATATCAGCAGTACCATCACCATCTATGTTTCAGTCGCTCCATCCTATCACTCTTCACTCGATCTTTCTCCAATGGGTGGTGCACTCACCTCCATGGATTCTGGAACGAATGCTACGTTTACGATCGATGTCAATAACTTAGGCTCTGTTGAAGATACCCTTCTTTTAGATGTCGAATATCAACCTGACTTAGCCTCATGGTGGGCCAATTATACCAACGGGTCAAGCAATAACGGCGGAAATAATTCGGGCAATAATTCCGGTAATAACAGCGGAAATAACTCTGGCAATAGTACTGGGAACGGAACTGGGAACGGAACTGGGAATTCTTCCAGCACCTTGACTGTCAATAATACGCTGATGTACGGTAACAGTTACACTTCGTTTAATTCGTTACATACTCTTCTTGAGAATGTCGGTGTCCAGAATGCAGATGCAATAACCGGTGGTGGAAAGAAATTATCTGCCCACTGGAATGAAGTAAATACTTCCGGACATGTCTCCAATACGACCTTACGTACGACGTTCGATTGGGATTATGTTGTCCTTCAAGACCAAAGCCAAGTCCCTGGATTCCCTCGTACTAACAGCGAATGGTTGGCCAGTATGAACGGTGCAGTTGGATTGTCAGGTGCGATTGAAGATGAAGGTGCAGAATCGGTTCTACTGATGACCTGGGGTCGTCGAAGTGGTGATGCTACAAATCCAATTCTCTACAGCAATTTTACAGTCATGCAAGAACGTTTAGAAGCGGGATATATCGATTACCATGACAACATGACTGCAGCTGGAAATACTGTTTGGATTGCTCCAGTGGGTCTTGCTTTTGCCTTCATCCATGACAGCGTTGAAGCTTCAGGGTCAAACCCAACCTTGTCTGGGAATACATTCTACGATCTCTACAACGCAGATGGCAGTCACCCTTCATTGGCAGGGAGTTATCTCGCTGCATGTGTTCTGTATGCTACCATGACTGGCGATTCACCGGTTGGTTCAAACGATACAGTATCGCTAAACAACACCCTCAAACTTGAGTTGCAACAGGCCGCTGCTGCAACGGTATTCAACGAAACTTCTCACTTATCGTATCCTTGGGAATCGGTGACCACATCCTCCAGTATGTTGATGCAATCTCCGAAAGGATTGGGTGGGGGGATTCCTGCCGGTTGGAATGTTCAATGGGTTGATGATGAATTCGCAAACATGCCTGCTGGCTCATCTCAATCTGCCAGTTTACATGTGAGTGTCCCGAGCAACGCTGCTCCGGACTATTACGGATTTAGATTGTTTAGTGCTTCAACAGGAGGCAATGTCTCAGCCTCAACCTTGCTTGTCGTTCATGTTGACGAAGAGCATAACCTGAGTGTATCTTTCCTTGAACAAAGTGCTTTCTTTATTCCAGGGCAATCAACCACTACATCTCTTCAACTCACGAATTCTGGGAACGCAGTAGTGGATTATGACTGGTCACTTGATGTTCTCAATGGGCCTTGTACTGCTGCTTTAGTCATGGCCACGACTCCTTCCTTTGCTCCTGATGATGTTGTTGATTTGGAGTTCCAACTCTCTGTTCACAGCGAAGCAACAAAATCGAATGTTTGTGACCTGCAACTGAACGGTATGGGGACTTCCTTCACGGAACAGCATTCAACCACACCATTCGATTTCACCGTTGACATCGACGAACTTGTATCCTATACCTTGCTTGCGCCTCTTGGAGAACTTCAACTCACTCCCGGTTCCCCAGTTTCGTATGAAATGAGGGTTCAAAATAACGGCAGTGAGACCGTTACATTCTATCTTGATCACGACTCGAGCAGTGGTTTGAGCACTTCGCTTCAATCCTCTTCGAGCGTCACTGTTTTGGCTGGAGAGGCCGGGATCTGGTCGCTCTCAACAGATGCAGATGCTGGGCAATCAGGTGTTATGACTCAATCCTTTTCGGTATCGTACGGTGGAGATTCAGTGGCAGCATCCGTAGATTTCGAGGTACTTGGAGTCAGTGCAGCATCCCTTTCAGGGCCTTTAGACGGTCGAATCCTTGTTCGGCCTGGTGAAACGGTTTTGACCTCTTTCACTTTAGAAAACACAGGGACTGCAGATCTTTCATTGGTCGCAAGTCTTCTTGGCCTGCCGGTTGAAGCAGAAGCCACTTTGAGCCATCCTTCGGTCACTCTCAGCGTTGGTCAGAGCGTTGTGGTCGATGTTTCTTTGACCATCGCTACTTCATCATCTGCGGGCACCCATGAAATCTCCTTCGCTTACGGAAGTTCAGATGTCTCGGTTGAACTCTCACTTTCCTTGCAAATTCAAGAACGTATTGCTTTACTGATGAGTTCAACAGGAAGCCGAATTGTTGCAGGGCCGAGTTCAAGTGCAGTGTATTCATTTGAAGTAACCAACCTTGGAACGAATTCAGATACTCTCCATCTTAGCCTCCTTGATAACGGTGCATCGACTTGGTTTGACTTTGAACTGTCGGCAACATCTCTCCTTCTCACATCAGGCCAATCTTCTCAGGTTACATTGAGCGTTCGAGAAACAACTCAAGGCGCTCCAAGCAGTGGTATCGAAATCACTCTCGTCTCACAATCATCGAGTGATGATTCAATTACTTCACACCTCAATGTCTCAATTGAATCGTTGGTTGCAGGTGCGGAAATACTCGTTCTCGCAGATGATGATTCAGCAGAGCCATCGCAGAGCATTCACGGGACCGTCGTTGTAACGAATACCGGAACGGGAACCGATCAGTTGCTCTTGAGTACTGTAGGTCTCGATTGTGGTGTCTCAACCGTTCTCTCACTCGAAGCTGGCGAATCATCGTCAGCCCTTCCGTGGTCTTGCGTTCTTGCTGACGATGCAGAAGCAGGATTGTCAGAATTAAAGTTCCGAGTGACCAGTTCTTCTCGAACCTCCTTCTCGGCTTCAAGCAGCGAAATCTATACCATTGAACCTGTTTGGGGAAGTTCCGGTGTTTTGGAAATTACTTTTGCAGAACCATCTCTTTCAATCCCTTCATCAGGTGGCTCAACAGTCATGGTTTCTGTCCAAAATTTGGCGAATGCTCAAGTGACAGGTCTCCTGTCCATCGAAGGTTTTGGTGACGGCTTGTTAGCAACCGAATGGCTCCGTCTTTCAGACAATACTTCAAGCAATGAATACACACTCAGTCCGGGTTCATCAGTCCAGTATTCCCTTACGCTCACTTCGCTGGTTTCCACCTCACAATCTGCAACTTTGCAAATACGTGGTGCGTACCAAATTGGAGAGAGCACTTCTTCTGATGTTTCAAATGATTTCGAAGTTGAAATCGAAGGGCCTGCAGTGCCTCCAAATGGCGTCCGATTGCCCTTCGGAATGGAGTTGAGTCAATCGGATTCGTTGAATGCCTTGTTCGGCGGCTGGGGATTCTCATTGCTTCTTCTTGGCGTCTTGTTTTTGGTTCGTGGAAGAAAGCAGAATACAGTAAACGCTGAGGGAGATGCGGAAGAAGAGGAAGAAGAGGAAGAAAAAGAAACACCACTCGGTTTTAATGAATGTCGGATGGAAGATGGAAAAGTATCTTGCCCTTCTTGTAGCGCACGATTAGGCGTCCCTCGCGGAAGCGAGCCACCGTTCAGATTCACTTGTCCGAAATGTTCGACAATGATTCGTGTTGTTGAATGATTCAATTCCGTCGATAAGCGACGAGCAAAAATGCAGTGTGTCCAAATGGACCATTGACAGGTCGCACGCCGCCCTTTGATGCTTTACCCCATTGTCGTTCAATGAGTTCACCCGCCCATTCGATTTCAAAACCAGCTTCTTCACAAGCAACCCAAGCAGCTTCAAGTTGGCTTGTTACGGGGCAGTAGCATGCGATGCGTCCGCCAATGCTGAGCAGTGGAGCAACAGCCTCAATGGCACTCGTGTGTTCAGGTAAATCAAGAATAATGCCATCATATTCTGGAGATGCGAGTTGGATTTGATCAACGACATCCTCGATTGCTCCTTCGATGTGGTGATGGGTTGGGAATTCTGACCATCCTTCCTTCGCACGTCGGAGATTTACAAGCGCAACTTCAGCATGTTCATTCCGTGGCTCAACCGTAACATGAACTCCTGAATTACCGAGAACCCGAGCAATATACATCGAAAGTCCACCACTTCCAATTCCGGCTTCTAATATTTTGTCACCGGGACCAATGCCGAGTCTTGAGGTCATGAAACCAGCATCTTTTGCACTTATTGTTTGGGCTCTGCGAAGCATGCCCTTACTTAATTCCGGTAACCGTAAAGGTACGCGTGACAATATTTTCTGTCCGACTAAAACTTCTTCACCAAATTTTATTTTAGAAAACGTTTCAAATGCATCCAAAACACCCAATCCCTTTATTTTACGAACGCCTGGTATGAGTTCGATAATGTGGATTTTTCCTTCGCCTTCAATGAAAGCGGACCACAGCGATTGGTTCATGTTTCGGGCACTGACTCGACGGCCTAAACTTTACCGTTGTATTGTAATCATTCGCTGTTCAAATGTACCTTCTTACAAATATGAGTTTCCTCACCGCAAATGGAGGGTTTCATATACTGTCTCTCTCGTGGTGT
>Ga0209502_10000233_pt1 | contig 62804 bp, 56 predicted proteins | sample ArcticOcean_MG_C_10_FD_187442 | JGI IMG/M metagenome (GOLD analysis project Ga0209502, IMG submission 187442) | Marine microbial communities from western Arctic Ocean - ArcticOcean_MG_CB11_90 (SPAdes) (version 2) | ecosystem: Environmental > Aquatic > Marine > Oceanic | place: Arctic Ocean... | reverse complement strand
AAGGGTGACACTGGTTTAAAAGGTGACACTGGTTTAGAAGGTGACGCTGGTTTACAAGGACCAAAAGGTGACGCTGGTGACACTGGTTTACAAGGTGATAAGGGTGACACTGGTTTAAAAGGTGACGTTGGTTTAGAAGGTGACGCTGGTTTACAAGGACCAAAAGGTGACGCTGGTGACACTGGTTTACAAGGTGATAAGGGTGATACTGGAAAGAGTGGTGAAAATGAGTGGTGGGTGTACGAAAGTGGTGAATTGCGTGTAAATGCAAGTAATATATATTTTTCAAATCTGCATACGGATGGTGATATTATTGCGCATGGTAAAATAGTTACAGATAAAAATTTTGAAATAGGACATAACGATTAATTTTATTCAAATGGTGTTACTTCTACATAATCTTCTAAGTGGTCCGCCTTGTTGTTTTCGATTGAAGATTGTTGAGTGAAAGCGATTGTGGGGTGTTGAGGTTTGTATTCCTCTATTTCTTCTTTTCCTTCGGTAAAAAATTCTTCGGATTCGATAATAGGAATATTTGTTTTATTTTTAAGGGAGGACATATTTTACTTTGACGTTAGTGTTATATATAGTGTATTTTTTCTGTTGAGAGTATAAAAGTAACCCATTTCTGATTTAAATGAATGATAAGCAATTAGAATTATCCGATGAACAACGTGAGGAAGTACGTCAAATGCTCGCTAAATTTGGCACTAAGAAAGCGAAGCAGAAAGATGTAAAGGATCAACAGCAGCAAGATATAAATCAAATAGATCCTGACCCTTTGGAGCTTTCTCCACCGGGGTCTACTATAGAGTGGTCTGATTTGACATCTAAGACACGACGATATTCATTTGTACGCGAAACTAGGGCGAGATTTGTACCTTACATACTGGATAAAGTTCCAATATCTGTGGAATATTTGAATATTTTGATAAAAAAAATTGGTATGGATGTTACGTCTCAAAACAATATGCTTACTGTTTGTTCTATCACGCAAGCGGATCCTATTCGTGTGTTTCAAATTCAGACGTCTGAAAAAGATGGCGAATTGGTCATTGAAACTATACGATATATTGTTTAGTAGGTTTTTGTCGAATTGGCCATATGTATATTGCTGAAACGAAGTGAACGACGGCGACGGCTAGGATGGAAATAATTGCAAATATCCATCCTATTGGTTTGTCGTATTGAGCGTACCAGTATGGTAATTTACCTGAAATGGAGCGGCCACCTGTGCCAACATATATGATGAGAAATAGGTTATATATCATTGTGTATGTAATAGGTTTCCATATTGATTTGAGAGGTATGTGTTTTATTTCGGATATGATTGCAATTGCGTTGAGCCCGTGTGTGACGCCTATAAAAAATATGTTGTTTGGTATCTGATTATGCATATAGACGGGCGCAATGACTGTCCAGAAACCTATGAAGACGACTATGCATGGAGCAAATATTGTTTCAAATATGTGTGTTTGCAACCGTTGTATTCTTTTGTTTTTGATTAAAAACAATGAGAAAAAGATGGTTTCTGAAATGAATGTCCACATTGTATAATAAATTAGTATGTATGCATTTTCGGCCGATGCGTCAAAGATAAGTACAATCGTGAATAAAATAAACCATAAGGTTCTTTGCATTTATAAAAGAGTGTGTTATTTAAATAGTTATAAAGTGACATAAGTCCATCTTGTATCTTCTACGAATGCGCGTAATGATGTGTATGCGCCGTTCATTAATTTTTCGACGAGTGGTGGCAATTCGTTTTCTACGAATGCTGTGAATTTTTCTGGTGGTACTCTTGGCACTTTTGAATTTAAGAAGAATGACTTTGTTTTTGGTTCTTGATACAGTGCGAAAAATAATAATGCGTGTTTTGCAACTCTATCTTTGTTTTCTTTTGTTTTTTTGAGCATGGTTTTGAGTCTTACTGATTGGTCTGTGTAGTTTGTCAAGACCGTATTTATTATTTCATTGCAGACGTCGTCCAGTGTGGTGGCATCTGTGTTGACTAAAATGTGGTACATTAAGTCTTTTTTTTGACGATTTAATTCTACAGTATATTGCTGCTTATATTGTGTCGTCATTTCACTTATTTTATGGTTAGGGAAGTGCGATCGTGTGAGTAAAATGGGATTTCAATTTGAGAGTATAAATCTTATTGATGTTTATATATATGCAAAACTTGGAATCGTTCGTTTACGTATTTTCCTTTTTCGTTCAAAGTTATTACAATACTTCTTATATTGATAACATCGATAAATCTATCCGAGACGATACTATTGACGAAAATACGCAATTAATGATCGATAATGTGAAGGAGTTCCATACAATGCGTCATCAATTGTGTAGTAAAATTTTTGATTATTTGAAAAATGATGAACTTTTGAATACTTTGGTTTCGTCGTCTGGGTTAGAACAATTTGATGTCGTCCCGAATAAATCAATATGTTGTATTTCTGGAGTCAAATTACCCCCATCTCATGGTATACTATTATATATACCTGGTTCTACAAAATCTTCTTGTGTGACTGTACATAAGCGATATAAACGAATTTTATATAACTTTTGGTATTTGGTACATTTTTCTGAAGAGATAATGGTGGATATTAAAATTTGGTTGTGCAAAAATCCACATTCATGTGAAAATAACGCTACTTTGGTTGAAAAAATAACGCATCATCAAGATAAATTATTTATCAAACAGGGATATGTGAAAGTGAAAAATATAAACGAATACATCCAATGTGAAATGTCTCAATTACCTATAAATCATAGTAGTTAAAAGTATAATGAAATGGGTAATCGGGTGGCCTTTGTTATTTTTATCGTTATTTTTGCCTGAACCATATCGCGAACAATCGCTTGCTGTACAAACAATTATTTGTACATTTTATCAAAAAATGTATACATTTCAACTTGTAACGTTTTTTTTTGTGTTATCGTATTTCGTTGAAACGAAATTGCACCATATTTTATCCGTACAAATATTGCACCATGTTGTGATTGTGTGTACAATTATTGTTCAATATATGGAACCTAAATACCAATACTTTTGTTGGTGTTTAGTTGGCTGGTCTACACGATGGCTTGGTTCTGTAAATATGTATGCGCAACCTGTAAGAACGTTATTAAAATGTATTGTGTTGTTACTTGTTTTAAAAGGTAAATGGCGTCACACTCGGCAGTGTAATTTGAAAGATGAATTGAAATGGTGTTGGATATTATTTGTTCATGAATCTTTGTGTGTTTTTTTACCTGTTCAAATATTATACGAGGTTTATTCTAATCGTGTCAATGTATTAATTGTTTGAATCACATTATGTTGGAACGGATCCGTATTAGGCACAATGTATTAGTACTATGAATTATTCGTCGTATGATTTACTGAAGATTTCTAAACAAGCTTCTCCTATTGAAATTTTAAACAAATGTAAACAGTATTGCGAAGAATGGACATTGACATCTATTCAACAAAAATTATGTTTGCAAATGCCTTCTGAAGAAGCTGCTGTGTGTGCTATTGATATATACGAAAACGGCAAGACATATTTGACTTCGATTGCAACTATGTTGTTAGACCCGTCAGCAAGACAATGTTATGATGCGTGGTTGGATGTCAGTACAAATGGAAAACCAGAATTGGTTGCGTTAACAAAAGCTAGGTTACAATGGTTCAACAGTACATCCAAAAACATACGCTTTTCGGACTTTATGTTGGATTCTTTAGTGAATACGCAAACAGTACAACCAAAACCTCCACCATCAAGGAAATTAAGTTCAAAACCTGTTTGTCGTCAGTGTCAGTGCGACTTTGAGTTCGACGAACCCTATCTGGTATTACATTGCGACTGTACTACACGGGTTGGTCATGTGGATTGTATTGAAAAGTTTTCGTCACGCGTGAATGAAAAATGTCCTGTATGTCGCCAAAAATTATTAAAAAGACGTCAAGTTTCAAAATATTTGTTCTGGAACGTAAAAGAAAAATTTAAATTTATTGCGTAATTGTTTCTATACACTGTTTGTAGATTACGTGTACTTTTCCCTTTTTATCTCTCACAGAATACGCGTTGTGCTGTTGACCAATGCAGGTTCCCTCCACAACACATCTAAATGTGTAAAAGCCCCCGACATTTGCTTTATTTGGTAGTGCAGCGCGTGTCAACAGAATTAGTTGTGTTCCGTCAGTAATCCCATAACCTTCAAGAGTCCCTTCACTGTGTAAATCTGGTTCATTTCCTTCTTCATCTGCCAAAGTTTTGGATGGAGTTTGAAAGAAAAATTCAGTTCCCGGTGTAATCCATTGCATTTCTACTAAATCTCCGATGAGACCCTGCATCGAGCTGCAACGAATAGCTGTTTGATGTTCGTCCATATGAACAATAATTGTTTTTTCATCTGTAATGGACTCACATAAAAACGACGTTAAATATTTCAAGCACTTTTCGTTTGGCGCTTTTCTCACATTTTTCCACTGTTGATACCATTGCAACAATTCTACATTACCTGTAGCACGTTGTTTTATTTTTTTAATCATGGGATTCAATATACGACGGATATTACCGATATATTTTCCCACAGTCGGTGGCAAACTGGACCACGTATCATGCATTAACGAATATTCTACAAAAGGTGAGCCACCCACTGCTAATAAAGCAATGACTTCACGTTGGTCATCAGAATCTTGCGAACAAAATATACCTGGACGTGCTTTAAAAAGCGATTCTCTATTTATCATTCTTGTAGAAACGTTCTCCAATGAATCAATGCATCGATATACGTCTTTCGAATATTTGACGGTGACATAATGCCCGTCAAACGCAACGATAAATCCCACAAATGTAGGATTTGCTTCTACTGCTGAGATGAAATATTCCGATGGGATTTTTTGTATGTCGATCCGTTGAGCCCACTTTCCTTTAGAATTTAACAAAGCTTTCAGAACTTCTACAGAGTAATCTCCATATGTACGGTCGTATTTCGGTTCCACGTTGTCTGCAAACGTGGACTCTTGTTGTTCTAAAAGTTTAGCTTGGTTGTCCATTTCTTCTCTTGTTACAATATGCGATCCGTACATATTTTGTAAACATCTCATACCACAGGTGAGATCACCATGTTGTTTGATCACATGAGATTCAATGTTTGGAAAAGTTTGGAATGGCTCTAATTCTTCTTCTTCGGGTTCGGAGTCTGTTGACGAGTACGATACAAACTCTTTCTTAGCTCCAATTTCTAAATCTCTTTCCAATCGCGCAAGAATTGCTTCGCGATCTCCCACCATAAATGACATTTTTATATATTTTATGTCCCATTTATACGTCCCATTTATAAGCTGTCATACCTTCACCTAATGTGCGTTGTTGAGCAATATCAGGAGGATCAAACATTAATCGACACAACCTGCCAAAATCCATCGAACCATATAATATGCCTCTATAATCACGTCTGACAATAAGCAACCATAATTGGAAGGCTTCGCTAAACTTTCCAGTTGGTACAAGGTTCACCAACCCTTTATGCATAACATCGTAGCGTCTACGTCGTTCAATGACAATGGGTATTGTCATATGTGGTATTTTTGCCCGGTGAGTCCATGATTTTTCAGAAGAACAGAAAAAAAAGTCCTTAAATGATACCGAATACGTCGACATAAAATGTGCATGCACCATTTGCAAATACAATCCGTCATTGATATCCGTATGAACAAACAATTCTTCCGGTTTTCCATAAGAAGTAAGATGGTTTAAAACATCCAGAATTGCCAGTGGACGGTTTTCGGCAACCGCTTGGTAGGCAGAAACGCGCGAACCGCGGGCATTATACGACGCACGAACACTATCTGACAAGCGACCGATATTTTCCCAGGTTAAATCCTGGACACGATCTCTAAATTTTCGAATCTTCAAATGGCGAGTTTCGGTTCTTACAAAATCTTCCCAACGTGTCTCGGGCATATCGGTCACTGCAGGAACCGTGTCCCACATGGTATATTGTGCAAACGAACGGCGAATGCTAATAAAACGCACATATAATTGATAGACGAGAGCTGGGTGAATTTGAAACTCATTTTCTCCAATTCGCACTCGATGTTTGCGAATATCAAAATGTTCTGGTCCTGCCGTATGCGCAATAAACCATGCTGCGCGAAATTCAAGTGCGTCCAAATAGATAAATATGTGATGTTCCAACGTTTTAAATTCATACCATTTCAATTCGAGTGTATCCAAAGCATTTAAAATGTCAGAAATTGTGAATGTGGCAGTATCGTACGACATATGAGTTCGTAAACAATTTTTTTTTAACCAAATGCGTGTGTCCATCGGTATAACTGTACAACCCGCCTTTGACGCCAGCCATCTACACATGGAAATGCAAGTATAGATGAACATGCCTTCACACCAACCTTTCAATTGTCCAGGAATCCTGTCGAACAACGAATTCCAAGATTCAAACGTATATATTTCCAATTTATTGGCCAATCGCATGTATGGTACGTCGTCGTTTTCATCCATAATCATGGAACCATCGGCATGAGATAATAAAATGTCGTAGGTGTCAAGCAAATACAAAAACAAATCGGCCTTCGACACATCCGAATCAAGAGAATAATTCATACATTCTGTTAACGTATGACATCGGAAAATACTCTTATAATTAGAACTATACATTTTTTGAAAATATTTGTAACTTATTAAAATATATGTAGCTTATATACCATTACCAACCTGATGAACCAAATCCACCAAAATTACGTTCGGTTGTGTTTAAAGAGGAAGTACGGTAAATATTTGGTGCAGAATATTGCTGTATTATCATTTGAGCGATACAGTCGCCCAATTTAATATGATAATCAGTTAAAGTAAAATTAAATAATTTTACTTTAATTGGACCACAGTAATCTTCATCAATAATACCACCAAAGGGAACAATACCGTGCACTATACCTAGCCTTGACTTACCCTCGATTTTTCCATAGTGTTGGGTGGGCAATTGAATAGCCAATTGTGTATCAATGACCACAGAACCATTCGCAGGAACATACACATTAATAGGCGAATACAAATCGTATCCCGCAGCACCCACTGTTTTGCGCCGTGGTGTATAATTCTCTGGAGCAACAATTCGCACCCCACCGTGCATAATTTGACCAAGGCCGTGCGTTTCAATGGGTAATGGACGCTGCATTTTCAACAAGTCTTTTGGCAACACCACATTTGTCAAACCATGTTCAGGATGTCGTTTCATCAGCATTACTCATATCTCAATATTTATATATATTTTAATATATTCTCTACTTTTATCTTTTTAACATCAATTTTTTTCTTTTCAACGGTGCTGCAATACGTAAACAGTGTATTCTCAATATTTTATGTGGGAAATCAAATTCAATATTTGTACAATAGGAACGACAGTCATGCATAATCGTTTCCAAAGATTCCAAACTCATGTTGTCAACTATGTGTGCATCCAACATGTACATTTCAGGCGTAGATATATCTATACGCACTTCAAATTGACATTCGATTTCGGGCATCGCATTCAAGCGCAATAACAATTGCTTGAGACATTTTTTATCCTTTTCGTCCACAGAACCAAGGTCGCATGATGTAACGACAGACTCTTTGGGTCTTTTCCTTTTCCTTTTCCTTTCAGGTTTCTTTCCATATCGCCATATGTCAATGCGTACAATCTCTTCTGCAGTAGAAATACGTATATCGCGAATATGATCATTTGTATCGCGAATGTTTTGGAAGTCTTCAATTGTCATAGAGGGCATTCCTCGAATTGCAATAATATATCGCGTCGGAAATTTAGTGTTTGTAGATAACACAAGCCCCGATTTCACCGCACCATTGATAGAAGATATATAGTGCAATGTCTTTTCTATAAATGCGTTTTCGTTTGTTTGGAGAGCAACAGGTCTTTTTACTCGAACCACGGATATCTCTCTGGATTGATTAGATGTAACTGATGAAAGGAGTAACTTGCCAGTGCTATTGCTACTGAACGCATCAACCATATTTTATTACTGGGTAGTGACTTTCTTTTATACTCAATATTAATATCAATATTTCCAGAAGAAGTATCAAGTCTTGTCTTTATGCCCGTTGCACCGTGTTGTTTTGCTATGTGTTTCCATTCATCAATGTCTTCGTCGTCAAACGAATCCACAAACGTCAGGCGTAATTTCAATCCAGTAGTATAATTTAAAATTCCGACGAACACAACGTCAAGATCTACATTGTTATCTGCAAAATTAGAGCGACGCAAATCTTCTATGATATTTTGTGCACTTTGTTGGATGTGACCTGCCAAATATGGATTCGAAACTTCCATTGTATATTGACCGAAAGATAACTATATACCCCATGGCATTAAATAAAACATGTTGGGAATATGCGTACAACAGAATTCGAAAGAAAACTTTGCATGTAAAATGGATTTCGATTCATGGACACTCAAATATAAAGTACGGGAATTTTTCAAAACCTTAAATGCTTTTGAAAAATTAACCATAAACTTTTGCAAAATCGCACAAATGCCGAAAAATCCAAAAATTGACGCTTTTAAAAAAGCATTACAAACATTTCATAACCAATACTATCATGAATTTTTATATCTTAATCCACACAGAACACCCGAATGTATAGATTTCATAAAAACCCTGCGAGAATTCGAACAAAACAAAACAGCCAAAAAATCAGACTACGTGGAATTATTCGAAATATTACGAACATTTCAAAAAAAACAACTCCCAGGGGGACACTACAACAAAATACCATTCATGTTTACAGACAAAGCCATCGACAAGTGGTTTCATGACGAAGTCGGCAATTCCGCAAAAGACCAAAAGCATGCATTATATGAACATGGAATATGGACTGGTCAGACCAATTGTCCATCAAATTACAAAGACAAACCCGACGAACATTTATTGTACATTCAATTAGACGAAAAACATAAAAAAACACTTTTGAAATTAAAAAAACACAACATTCAAATGCATAAGGATTTATTTGCACATATGGAAGAAGAAGACCCCTACAAATCAATTCAAATGGATTACCTGCAACGATCACACGAACATGTACACAATTTGAACGAAAAATATGAAACTTTAAAACACAACTACGAACAATTATGTGAACAACATCACGAACTCAAAAACATCTTTACGCTGAATCAACAAGTAAATCATCGCCAATTTGACGAAATAAATAGTTTGAGATACGCGTTGCAAATAAAAAACTACGAAATGGCTTACAAAGATAACGAATTATATAATTTAAAAAACGGATTTAAAAGATCCAGATATGCATAATATTTTTTTTTATTCAAGTATATATTCATGTATTTGTTCAGGTTTCAGGTATATATTCGGGTATTCGTTCAGGTATATAGTCAGGTGCTTTACATGTACAACATTTCAAAGCTATATTTGCCCATTGACCCCACTCACCTTTGTAGGGATTTGTTAAAAACTTGTCGTTAAAAAAAGCATGTAAGACAAATGATTTGTTAGGAATCATTTGAAATTGCGCTGCTGCTAACAAGACAGAGAATACCAATTTCCCAAACGCATAGATGTCCATGCGTTTGGATTTTATTGTATCGGAACAGTTCCATTTGTCCACACTCAATTTATCCACCATATAATTGACCGTGCCACAATATTGAAAATTGTCTAAACGTGATGAGAAGTCCCAGTCAATTAACTTGGGGATTCCTTTATGAAATACGACGTTTTCTGGTTTGATGTCTCGATGGGCGATTCCATTTTTATGGAGGAACTGTACGGCATTACGAATATGGACAAGGTGTTTCCGCATACATTTCCACTTGAAAGGTTTGTGCATATAATCAAACAGATCAGGACCAGCGTAATCCATACACATAAACGTTGTCAATGGACCTGTACGTCTAATATCGATAGGCTGTAATATGAAATCGGATTTTGGTAAATTCATAATTCTAAAATGTCTTAGTTCACTTGATATTGAAATATCTGTGGTGATTTCAGTTCTTTTTTTCCATAACCTACGTTTTTTATCCATGAAAAACTTACTACCTTCAGAACCGCTAATGCAAGACAATTGTTTCATTTTCGTAGGATGTTTTTTTGTCGAATATTTTTTTCTCATTACTGTATGAGTACATCCCATCCTACTTCGGTATTGTATATGTTTTATACTGCAAAAATTATAAAATACATTTTCTTTAGTTGAAGTTTTTTCCTATATATGTTTTATTTTTTTCCAAATAATGCGCATCATTGCGATATTTTATTTTACTCAACATACGTATAATTATGTCCAAGACCTGAGTTTTGTTTCATTTTTCAATCGGAATTCCGTTTCCGAATTGATGCTCGAATTTGTCAAAGGAGCCGTTAAAACAATGCGTGACCACCGTAAAATATTTGAATATCCACCCTGGCAACTCGTCTGTCATCGTGTACACGAAAATAATGCTGTTATGGTGACAGATAATGAATATCCAACCAGCGTTTCGTTCGAATTACTCCGAAAAGTACACGAGTCTCCCGAAATAATGAAAAATATATTGTCAAATTGTCAAGACCCGCGTACGGTCAGTAATATGTATAGAGTCAGGGCGCAAATAGATGAAACGATGGTTATTATGCATGAAAATATCGAAAAAATCATCAAACGTGGCAGCGATATCGACGAACTTGTCCAAAAATCGGAAACTTTATCAACTCAATCGCGCATGTTTTACAAGGTGGCGAAAAAACATAATCGATGTTGTATTATACAATAACTATTTTTTTACTGCGCTTTTGACGACTTCTTTCACTTTCTTCGCTTTTTTAAAAAACCATGATAAAATGGAATTACCGGATGCGATTTCGACAGAACTTCGTATAGGCATAGGTCGTGGTTTTTGTGGCGGTGGTTCAATAAACATGTTATGTGACCATATTATACTTTTATAGTCTTAACAGCAAAAGCCCACACATGCATTACAATATATTTCTAAACAATCGGAACATTTGACCAAATGTTCAAGACAGACTTCTTTCTCACAAAGAGGACAGTGTTCCATATATATTGGGTTTCTTAAAGCATGACACAATGGACAGTCTAAAACGGTGTAAAAAGATTGAACGTATGATTTCCAGGGTCCACACACATTTTCCGAAGTTTGTTTGGAATATTTATTCACTTGACGGATCTGTGTGATGTCCTTTGGCAAAAGGTACTGTGTCAGAATTGTGAGTACCGATGTTTTTGGTCCAAATGAAGTTTCCATTCATTTATTATCTTTTTTAGGTATGAACAAACCTACACATATGTTGATCTTGTATTAAAATCCTTATTTATGAAAATAGATCGTGTATAAGCTTTTATTTTGAATTGTGTAATGAATCCGTTGGAAGAACAACTTGCAAACCATTGGCGTGCAGCAAATGCTGGATGGTCGTACCAAAAAAAACATTCATGTTGTATGGAAACTTGTAATATACAACATGTGATCGGTGGTATATGGAAACATCAAAAGGAAACTCATATTTGTATTCGCTCACTGTGTAAAAATCATCCAAAATGGGCAAATAATGGAACTTTGAAACAACAAATCCGCAATTTGTACATGTGTTGTCGCACGGGTCAGTCTCATTGGTGTGACGAACAATGTAATTGTACATCTTTGGACGAAGACAGTGGACATATTTGCAAAATTTCTGGGATTCGTTATGATTCCATTAAATCCGACACGTGGTATAACGGACATCGTGTGACAGCAACGCATCAGGAAAACAAAGATCCTTTGAAATTGGTCCGCGATACTGATTTCCAAATGAATTCAGATTCGTCCGATACTATTCGTGAGCAACAACATCAATACATATCCAAAGCGCAAGTATCTGCAATTTTATTTTCAAATGAGCGATTATTTATGGAACAGCGCAAATACGTGGAGATGAAAAACGAAGCAGAAAAAGTGGTACAGAAATATATAAAGACGTGCGAAAAAAAGAATCAATATGTGATTTTTACAAACGTTGTACAGTTATACATTAATCAAATGAATCGAAGGCATATATTCAGAAACCTATTACCAACTGACAGGTCTGTCGATGATGTCATTGAACATTATGCACGACTGACGTGTAAATATTGGACGTTGATAACACGTCAATTTCCTCTGGGTATTCAAACACCAGCTCTATTCCCAATTAAAATTTTTGTGGTGAGTATTTTATATATCATGAAAGGTGGTCTCTATCTTGGAGGTATACAAGTAATTCCCAAAGATAAATATTTAAGTTCGATTTTACCAGAAGCAAATACATTAGATTCGTATGGAGTAAACAAACCGTCTTTTACAGCGTGTAAAAACAATATTTTCAAAGCATATCGTGAAGCTAGTGAACAGTATAAAATACCACCACAAAGAATGTTACTCCAAATGTTACTCCAGTAGATTAAAATCGTGTAGTGCGCCTCTTAAACTTTTTGTCTTTGTTAAATTCTGTGGCAATTGGCCATTTTGTAACACACCCGCCCTCAACAATACCGTAAACCATTTGCGCATCGAGTCTTCATCATCCAAATTAATATTTTCATATTTTTGATGAATTTTTTCTAAAATTTCTTGTTCAGAACCAAATGAAACAGTTCTTTTGCGTTTTCTCGATGGTTCCTGTGGTTGTCGATGAACGATGCTTAGTTGGTAATCATTCACTTTTCCCCGACAAAATGGACATGTCATGTTTGTTTCTATGAGTGAATCCGACCAACATTTTAAACACGCTGCTGATGTGCCACAATGTCCGAGAACAATCGCGTCTTCCGCCAAACAAATATCGCAACATTCGTGACCTTTTTTAATATCCCAACATTGTTTTTCTTGGATAAATTTGATCATTTCATGAAAATCCATATGAACTCCCGGTGGTACACGTAGTCCGGTCACTAATGTCTTGCGAACCGACTTTGGAAGACGTTTGGGTCGCAGGGTTTCAGTGGTCGCCTGACGAATCTCACATTCTTTATATTTGTCGAGTAGTGTTGGCAACAATGTTTGAATACGCGTTTGAACTTGTGCTCCTACGTTATTCACATTATGAATAAGCTGTGTTATATGTGCCCTGTGTTGTGGAGGTATGTGTTCTTCCAAAGCAGTCTCAGGTTCCGCCATCAAATGCATCAGAAACATACGTGGGTCAAAGACGTATTTTTTTACTTCCTTCACGAGTGCATTCATCATGGAACGACTGTAATTGTCTTCAATCGATGATAATATCATTTCATATCGTTTGGGTCGAATCAACACTGGTGGTGAACCAGATTCGCCACCGCCGCTACTAAAAAACAATACATAATCATGTCCTCTAATTGTGATGTCGACCATTTGACATCCAGAGTTTCGTGCATCCTGTATCCTGCGATTTGTAGAAGGATCAAACCGTTTCCAATCATTTGTTTGCTGTCTGTAAAAGTTTTCTGCTACTGCAATGGCCAACGGAATTTTCCCGTTGGCGTTCAAAAAGTCCGTAAATTGATAAGGTCCGTGTTCGGTAGCATCACACGTAGGGTCAAATGACTCGAACATTTCAATCAATCCGTGCCCGGCGTTGTTCACAGCGGTTTTGTACACCGCTTTCCGCATTCGTTCCCACCGCATAGGACCTTTGAATTCCCAGTGAAAACGTGTTCGTGTTAGTTCCTCAAGCTGTGGTTTTGTTAAATCGGTTTGATGCCAGTTGGTTTCCTGTAAAGCACCATCTATTTTTTCATAGATTCTGCCATTTTCAGCGACCCATTGTTCCGTGCCTATTTCGACGACTTTCCTTTTCACAAAAGGCTTCCCATTACGGAATAAAGAAGTAGTGACATCGTACGGTACATATTTGTCATCAATTGCGTACACAGGATGGTCAGATTTGAGTGGTCTGAGTCTGATCTTTGTATTGTATATTTCATTATCATCATGTATGGAAAAATATAACTTTCCAGGGTGACCAACGATAGTACCAATCTCATTGACCAGTCGAATCGGTTTTAGACTGGGTTCCGCGTCTAATTTGCGCAGTATTTTTTGATTTTCTTCAGTACAATTAACCCATCCACCACAAAAGAACCATTGGTGTGTACGCATTTTATTTTCAAAAAAAAAGAATAGGATTTAAATACTTGTTTTGAATAGAACTACCACCATTTTTTTATTATGGTTTGATCTGGTCTAACAGCTTTCAATTCCATGCCATGCGGATATTTAGGAAGTGTAATTTTTCCTTCTATAAATCGCGACCCATAACCCTCTGCTGGTTCAACAGGATCAAAAACAACCACATCTTTACTTACTCGTCGGTGAACACCGACAGTATCTTTGTAAATTATATCGTCTTTTTCGCGAAACCACGTCACAGTATATACTTTTTCGTGCCCGTCGTTCGTTAAATAGGTTACTTCGGCGTCAATTTCAGGTGGAACATGTATATCACGAATTTTACAACGACGCAATATACCTTGATGTTGGTCGAATCCTTTTCGCATGATGAACGGGAATTCTTTGTTCATAAACGGTAACAGTGCCGACAAAGATGCCAATGCTGTCGTATCTTGGTGGTCCCACGCTTTATTGGAGGTATTGTGGTCACATGGTTGACAACCGCGTATGGTTGGAGGCGCATCGATGCACCCCTTTCCTGTATACATACGCTGAATATCGATATTTTCAGCCCATCTAACGGGGTACATTTTTTTGCCACAGCATGACCATATCCCGTCTTCTTGTAAAAATCCAGGATGCTGTTGACATTCTAAGGAACCCATGGATTCTAATAAATTGTATGGTTTTTTACACGTGTAACAAATCCATGGCCTTGTTGCTTTTCTAAAAGCATTTTCGACTTCTCCTTGATCCGAGTACAGCGTTACAGGTGGTATACGTACTCCTGGTCTCGCCATTTTACACTACAAAAACACATATTTATATACTATGAAATGGACACATTTGTCCGTAGAAATGGTATGACTTCATTGTCCAATAATACAATTGCTTCTGAAAAATCAATACCCATCTTAGTCACCAAAGATTGTATTATTTATGACAAAAAATTAGAAACAGGAGATATATTTATAGAACCCGGTGTCATCATCCAACAAAAGGACGGGAAAATAAATGGATTTAGACCAAACGCATTTAAAATGTTTTCTTTCAAATGCGAATCCATACTAACACATTTTACAATGGATTCAAACAAACTTTTTGGATTGGACCAAGAGTGTACTGCACATATATTTTACACAAATGGCACAACTCCAGAAATGCACCAATTAAAGCACAAAGTATTAAATTGGTGTGTCATACCAAAGACTCGAATTATCATATCATGGAATTTACTAACAATGCGTGCGTACAATCCAGACGACAATACCAATAAATTATTAAACGAACATCGTGCTAGAATAACAGACGGTTATGCAGTTGCAAATATTTTCGCAACAGGAGATTCCACAGGAACTCTATGTATATGGTACGTCGCTGGATTCAAATGTCATCATAAGATAAAAACTTGCTCAGAAGCGATTGTACAGATTATTATTTACGCTTCGCAAGTTTATGTACGCACAAATTCTATGATATTTTGTTTCGATATTCAAACGGGAAAAAAACAATTCGAAATAACAATCGTTTCAAACTCGATTCATCATACGAATACTGGATTATTTATTTCTTCACCAGGGTGTCTTCGAGTATTCAGAGACACACAACAAATCCTTAAATTCAAACATAATGTAACACGATTTGTCACATCCACACAAACAAGATTTTGGTCCGTTCACAACAGAATGATTCAGGAACTCGATCTTAACAGACACATACTCGAATGGCCTGTTGATTGTATCAACTGGATACAAAATCCCACGTTTCCATTTCACCGAACATGGCCTACAAATCGTTATATGGACGTATTTGCAATGTCGGTGGATGAGTGGATGCCCAAAATTATGGATGATTGGGACCCACCAAGGCAATGGTTTCGACACACAGCACTAAGAGATGCCATATGGAATTGGTCTGTAGTTCATAACATTCAATTGGCTAATAAATGGATGTTTCTATCCAAAGAAAAACTATCATTATGGTACATGATGTGCGTGGATCAATTAAAAGTCAATGTCGCTTCTTACGAATATACTAGTAATACAGTGGCATTACTCTCACATACCGTAAGCAATATTGATATAAAAGAGAACAAAATACTTGACTGGTGTTGGTTTCACCATGATAAATTGAAAATGAAAACCATTTTAATGCAATTGTCCGAACACGACGATCACGAAACTCTGATCAATATCATAAACAAAAATAAACCATCACCAGACGCAATATTATGTGTAACCACATTGGCAGTTCGTCTATGGCTTTTACAAGGATATCTGTCGGTTTTTATAAGAATGCTTCGCGCATATCACAATGCATATCCATATGGACCGACACACGAAACGCGCAAAGTATTCGAATTGATTGTATCACATTTATTTTCAATGCTCGATTCGTCTAGATGCAATATACCATTACGAGAAAGTGGATATTGGAAACCGAAAGAAAGATTTATGCCCAGTGACAAAGGCAAATTTATCAAAACAGGCTCTGACGAAGGATATATTACAAACGTCGTTCCAAAAGAGGATGGGACGCGTGAAGTCATATGGAAGCCGTTGACAATAGACGTCATTTTAAAAGAAACAAACGTAAAGGTTTGGGAATATTTACACCCCGAAGGTCCACACACAATACTGGATTGTGCTTTAACCATGGTCAATGATTGGCAAAAAAACGAATCCGTCATCAAATTCAATTGGTTTTCTTCCGAAATTGGCGCATCTTTAGTAGAATCAAAATTGATCACTGTTTTTGATAAGCCCATGCGTGTTCTTTCAGCGTCATGGGACGAACGAGGAGCTTGTATAAAAACAACAACTCAAATGGAGATCTACGAGGAAGAAAACGTTCTGATTGAAATTGAAAGTCCCGCATGGTCTTATATCAAAGACAACAAGTACAATATTGCACCATTAAAACTGAAAATATGTAATAATATTTCAATGATGACAAAACCAGTGTCATCCAAAAATATAGATGATATATTAAACTGTTGTACATACAAGACAGTTATAATGGAACAGATTTGGTCCATGGAAAATATAATTACGGCAATGACAAGTGATTTTGAGTACTTTATAGTTGGATTTAAAAATGGCACCATATTTGAATACGAAAATATGTCGTCCTTTTCAAAACCAATGCGATATTTTCACGGACACGTCTCAAAAATAATGTCCTTAGATATTTTAGACGAATATCTCGTTTCAATGTCGGACGAAAAAATCTGCGTGTGGTGTCTCAAAACAGGCATTCTATATTTTTCATTTGAAAGCGACGTCGATTTTGTGTCGGTCGTTCCCATTAATTTATCACAAATATGGGTTATCGAACGCGAAGATTGCATAACAGCCACTTTATGGGATTTGGAATTGAAAACAAACACGAAGAAACTAACATTACCCTCAGATGGACATTCATTTTATGCTTTCAACATATTAAACATGCCCACACTTATCACGGATTCTGATATTATAGTTTGGACAAATGAAGACCTTAAATGTAAATACAACACAAATGTGTCAGGAAATACAACATGTGTTGTCCCAACTTCGCACGGTATATGTGGTGGGACTTCGAAAGGCGAAATATTTTTATTCAATTTGAAAAATAAAGAAATGCAGATGTCGACTATTGCATCGTCTATTAGTGCAATAGCTGACATACCGAGTACCGATTTAATTATTTGTGGTTCACGTACAGGTGAACTAACGTTATTCAATACGGAACAAAACAATTTGGATGAATGTGTCCATATTTCTAATGAACCAATTTTACACATTCATGTCGAAAACATGTTTGTGATTGTCACGTATCACTCCAGTGTCCGTCTATTGTCTGTCGTTCCAGAACGTTCTTCTCTTTCGTGTCATGCAATCTACAGCATGATGCAATGGTCACCACAATGGAAAATGCGTCTCATGCATCATGTCAAACAATACATACAACCAGCCGCCTTCTTTTGTCTAAACAGGAAAAAGTCAATGATGGTCGCACTCGATTTAATAGATATGTGCACAGAAGAGTATGCAGATCGGACTTTGTGGTGCGCAGAAGAAGTTTGTGACATATTACTGGACATGCCGTTAGACGTGTCACGTAACATTATAAAAAGACTGGTTTCGTTTCAAGGACCGAGAATTGATTGTGTTATTTGTAGCGACGACGAGAAAAAAGACACGGTTTCATATTTACCAGCATGTCATCATCGTTTTCACACAGGGTGTATTGCTGAACATATACGAAAAACACCCGAATATCACAACGAGATGCAATATGAATATGCTCTCTCCGTTGAACTTAAATGTCCAATATGTAGAGAGAAGTTTAAGTCCGAAGATGTCAAATTAGATAATATATTAAATTGCACATAAATTAAATTGCACATAAAATTAATTGTATATAAAAAAAGGATTTTTCATATATCATACTTAAGTATTTTAAAAAGTAACAAATGAACTTTTATTTTGTCGTTTTCGCTGCAACATTGGCTGTATCTATTATATTTACATACATAAATTTTAATTTGGCAACAATAGAAAACACAGAACAACAAAAATTCCAAAGCAATTATTTAATTGTGTATACACTGGCGTATTTCGCAGATTGGTTGAAAGGACCCTACGTGTACGCACTTTACGAATCACATGGGATGACAGAACACGAAATTGCCCTACTTTTTGTCGTAGGTTTTGGTGTATCAGGACTCTGTGGTCCTGTTGTTGGTGGACTCGCAGATAAATATGGAAGAAAAAAATTATCTGTTGCGTACTTTGTCATATATATCTTATCAGCATTATGCAAACCGTTTCCAAACTTTAACATATTGTTGTTAGGTAGACTTCTGAGTGGAATTGGAACTTCGTTGTTGACGACCACTTTTGAAAGTTGGATGGTTTCTGAACACAACAGACGCCAATATACACGCGAATTATTAGACGATACATTTTCAAAGTCTACTTTATGTAACTCGTTTTCCGCAATCGTGGCAGGAATTGTGGCACAAATGTCGGCGGAACGGTTTGGATACATTGCACCATTTTTAATAGCACTGAATCCACTCATAATAGGAATGTATTTGTGTGTAAAAACGTGGGAAAACGACTCTCCTAAAATAACACAATCCAAACTAAGTGGTTCCATAAAAATGGACAAAAACATGTGGGTTTTAGGACTTTCACAGTCCCTGTTTTTAGGCGCAATGTATACATTTGTTTTTTTATGGACTCCGACACTTGATATTTCTAACCCAAATGTACCGTATGGATTGGTGTTTGCAACATTCATGGTTATGATATCGATAGGAAGTGGTATTTTCAAATTAAGAGCGAGTCGAACAGAAAAATTACCGTTTCTCGTTTTCTCTCTCTGTATAGTTTCAACTTTGGTTACAATTGTGTCAATAGAAAACGAATATGCAGTTTTTCTATCTTTCTTGGTATTCGAACTGGGCTGTGGCATAATGTTTCCTACCTATGGTTCACTTCGGTCGACATATATTCCGGAAGAGCATCGCACCACAATTATGAATATTTATCGCATACCATCGAACTTGTTTGTGGTCGGCGTCTTACTAACGAAACAGTTCATGACACTGAAAAAATCATTCACGATCTGTTTAATGACTTATGTCGCATGTATTTTTATTTGGTGCGCGTTTACACCCAATCAAAAAATACACGACGGCAATAAATACGAAAGACCTGCCAGTGATTTAGACGAATACGACTTGGAGTCGGAAGAGGAAGAATGGGAAGAGATGTATTAATTTGGATTTTTGATTATAAGTATAAACGAATTACCACAAAACCCAAATGCATTGGCCTTCTATTTTATTGTACATGTTCAGTTCATTTATGATTGTAATATTCAACAAAATCATTTTGACGCAATATCATTTTCCATCCGTACCATTTTTAATGCTGTGTCAATCGCTGGCAGGGACCTTCTTTTTTTGGACAAAATTAAAACAAAAAGCGAATCGAGAATTGCTCCTCGTATGTTTTTTAAATGTGGGCAATATATTTTTTGGTCTCAATGCTGCGGGAACTTTAAACATCGCCATGTTCACAGCTTTGCGAAGAATCTCAGTCTTGATGACGCTCATTGCACAGTGGTGGTTTCTGAGTAAAAAATCTTCCAAACCAGTTGTCATAACCGTCGGCGTCATGGTGTTTGGTTCATTCGTGGCGGCGGTCGACGACCTTACATTTGATTTACTAGGATACATTTTTGTGATGATAAGTAATTTTCTAACAGCCGCCGCACAGATTGCTTCAAAATACGCATTCGATAAAGGTTGGGAAAAAGAAACGATTCTGTTCTATTCTTCACTGACATCGGTCGTATTATCAGGCATTAAATGCTATGATTTCGACTTGGATACTTTTCACGAATGGGATCAAACAGGATTTCAATTTGCGTTTGTATTTTCAATCGTACTCGGAATCACGTTAAATTTCGGTGCATCGTGGGTCATCGAAAAGAACGACGCGTTGACGTTGGCAGTCGCTGGAAGCACAAAATCAGCAGTTATGGGCCTCATGGTGTGTTTGGGATTGTTTGACCCGACGTACGTTTTCACCTGGGTAAATTTCATTGGGTTGCAAATTTCAACGATTGGGTCCTTTGTCTACGTTTATTACACACAGGCAAAACCCAAATATACACCAGTAGCTACAGAAGAAAACCAACAAATGAAACCCGTTTAATTATAATAATTACCATTAACATCTATTGTACCCGCTTCTCTATCATTTTCTGTTCTCGAAACTTTTTTCGTTTGTCTACCGCGTGTATAATACGAATCCTTTCGTCCGTGATTAGAAATGCGCCGATATTCGCCACCCTCGCGTATCCATAACATGTTATTAGTTCCAATATGATAACATTCTTCGTTTCGGACAATTTCTGTTCTTTTGTCGGTTCCTTTGACCTTTTTTTTGACAGGTTCCGGTTCAGAAGCACCATTTCCACTATGACCATGACGGCAACGGCTTATACCCCATAATATGCCAATCGTGCCTAAAAACAATTCTCGCGCCCAACCATGCAACAAATCGTTCAAAAAATTCATTCCCTCTTCCTTGCCGCGATTTTTTGCATCCAATTCGCGCAAATCCTTCTGAATAAAGGATACAAATATTTCTGACATCGTACTATATTTTCGCGATTCTGCGTCATAAAACGCATTTTGTGCCGCAGAATCGTATATGGAGAACAACAACGTCACGTCACGGACAATTTTATCTGTACGATCCGACTGTAACGATTGAGCCAGTAATGCGTTTATTTTATTTTGATGTTTGGTCGTTTTTAACAATTGTTCGTTCAAAAATTGTTGGTAATGTTGTACAATGACGAGTGCCTGTGTATTTGTACCGTGTAAAGTTGCCGAAAGTTGACCAGTTTCGCCCAAATTTTGAATACGCCGCCCAATGGCTTTTCCCGAAACCGAAGCATCGATGATGGCTGCTTTGTGAAAATCTGTGGATCGTCGAACATATTTTTTGGTAATGTCGCGAATAAAAAGTTCTATGTTTGTACCAATCAATGATGGTGCATTGTTGTTGTACCAACTGATGGGGTTCTTTTGAATTTCACGGACCAACTGTTTGGCATCTTTTTCGGAATATGGGATGTCAGCAACTTCCGACAGTTGACGAACAATCTTACTAGCACGAATCAGTTGTATTCTTTCAGAATTATCATTCAACGTAGCGTTCACAAATCGAAAATCAGCCCGCAGTGCGTGTAAAGCAAGGTCGTGAATAACAGGCGTTAAAATGGGTTTCATATACGTGCGTTTAATATCGCCGTCGTTCGCACCGTCTAACGGAGCGTCCACCAAGTCGTACACTTGTGATAATAAATCGCGGCATTCTGCAGTGGCACGTTCAACACGTTGTTGGTCCGTCGACAATGTTCCAAACGCCGCTTGCAACCATTTGTCCATTTCTAAAAATGATTGCATCGGCAGACGTTTTTCTCGTTGTTCTACAAGCTTTTTAGTCAACGCGCTGCGTTTTCGTTCACTATTTCTTGGCATTCTCTTTGGTTGGTCAACCATTGGCAAAGCACCTTCTTGCCGCATTTCGGCAATTACAAGTTCCTCCATGTTTTGACTTTCAACCGTGGAAACGCTCCATGCAGCAAATATAAAAGCTACTAACATCACAACTTGGTGTTTAGAAAGACGACCAGCTGTACGATTATTGTTTATCCACAGGATAGCGCGTCCACGAACTACTGGATTTCCTTTGTAGTGTTTCCATTCGTTCAATGGGTCAACCATACTATTTATGTGTCGCACTGTTTTGAATACGTTTTTCTGAGAAGGTTTTCTTGGTCTTGGTAAGGGTTTTCTTTGCATTGGTCTTTTATGAATATGTTTTTCTCTTTTTTGAAATTTCTTGGAGTGACCTTTCCGAGGTTCTGCTGCGGAAAATTCTTGTGTCATTTATTCGAATAAATCTGTCTTTATATAAGTACATATTACCAAAAGAGCAATACAAAAAAAAAAATCATTATTTTTTAAATAAAAAAGTCTTTCTACAAGCCGGAGCGGCACGAATACAATCATCATTCGCAGAACCAACCTCGTAGACAATACACTTTTTCTTTGCACGCGTCACCGCGGTATAAAAACGTTCGCGTTTATCACCCCATGAGGAAACCGATTTCACAATAACAAAATCATACTCCGAACCTTGGGCTTTGTTTACTGTCAACGCATAGGCTGGTCTCAAATATTCATTGTAATCGATAGGTCCTTCGTATTCCACCACGACGTCGGAAAATCGAACCCAAATAGATGTCGTTGTGATTTTATTTTGTTTTGAAGGTACGTTCTTTATTTTAATAATATCACCGATATCACCATTCGCAACTTGTAGGACCGTTTCTGTTCGGTTAGTACCATCAATAGGCTTGACAATATATTTATTGGTCACATTGATTACCGAATCGTTCATGGCAAAACGCCAATTCGGATAACGAAATGTCGCAGACGTAGAAATATATTCCAAATTGACGGGTGCAGAAGTTTCTCTGCTCATTGGCGGATTAAACTTTTCACGCAACTGTATATTTAAATTCGCGATCTCTTGATTGGTATTACAGAGAACCATGGGTCTGTAGCCTGTTTCTTCCGCAATTGAAACCGCATTAATGACAATTTCTTCGTCATTTTTATATTGACGAACCTCAAACGACGCTGGAGATTTGTCCAAGTCCGTATTGCCAACACGAATTTTTTGACCATTCGTTGCAATACAAGATGTCGTATCTGAACGATAAATATGCGTCAATTCGACTTGTGGAACACCCGATGCACACAAATCTTTCAAAAATTGACCCGGACCCACTGAAGTCAACTGACCCGTGTCTCCCACGAAAATGATCTTGTGAAAACGATATTTTTGCAAAACACGCGCCAAAATTTCCAAATCCTGCATCGACTGTTCGTCCAACAGCAAAGTTACCTTTGGTTCGAATTTTCGCGCATAAAACATACGATGCACAGTAAACGCGTCCTTTACACCCGTGGACTCCTTCAATCGTTGTGCCGCTTTTCCAGTTGGTGCGGCACACGTCACGTCAGAATACAAACTTTCCACAATATGACGACAAACGGACGTTTTTCCTGTTCCCGCTCCTCCTTGTAGGACAAAGAGTGGATGTTCGCAAGCTTGACGAACCGCGTCGCGCTGCGTCTCGTCCAATTGCACGTCATGATCTGGCATTTTATAGCGCGGTTGGTCACGATGTCGAACCATTTCGAATTCTTTTGCGATGAACTCCTCGATGTCGTTGAATTTGTTCAAGGTTACGAAATTATCGTGTTGTGCAATCGGCCATGTAGGGTCGACATTATGGAATTTCGCCAGAAACGCCTGCTTCCGCATCCAATAATCTCCCGTTTTTGTAATATGACGTTTTACGAAATCAACCGCCTGACAACGAACACGGCGTCGGTCCATCACCATGACGTGCATGTCTGCAGCAGCAGCTTCCGCCATTTTGGTACGACTAGCGTGTTTTGTAGAACTTAAAAATTCAGAGCGCGCTTCATTTACATATGTAAATGAATCGTATTCGGTGTGGTACACAATGCGAAACGGGTCCGCTTGGACAAATCGAATCCACTCCTCCAATTTTTCTTCTTCCGTGTGGTTTTTCTTTTCAGGCGTTTGGAGACGCGCGCCCATCCATTTAATGGCCGCGTCCAACTGAGGTTTACTCATATACTTGGCCAATAGTGGAAAATGTCGTGCAAGAGTTGAAGAACGTTTGATGATGGATTGGATGTCTAAATAAGCAGCTTCAATATTTTTGACTCTCTTTTTGCCAATCTTTTGAAGTGACATTATTTGACCCCAACGTTTGTGCTCAATCACGTCAAAAAGTTTCTTAATCGGCTTAAACGTCTTGAAAAGAATGTCTCGACATGTCCAATTAACACCGAATCTATCAAGGGCTGCTTTAAAGTGATGCGATATGTTATTCACAGGTTTACCTTTGAATCGAGTTTGGAGTTGATCATTGCGAGAGCGCTTTTGGGATAGTTTCCCATTGAAAACGTGTCCCGGGACAATCTGATGGCATGAACAGCCAAAGTTTCCTGCACAGACGCCATTTGTATCCGCGTTTCGAAATTTAACGAGCGCCCATTCGTCGCCGCGGGTCTGTAATACTTTGGTAACTTCTATTCTAACCATATTTGTTTTACTCCAAGTACTCTATATGTAAATTAGAATATGAGTATCTTATGTTTAGAATGGGATTTTGGATTATGAATATATATGTATTCAAAGTCGTTTAAATGTATAAAGACAAACCAATAAAGAAAAAAAAATATTACGGACTTGTAGTATTAAGCATATTTTGCATTGTTTCTTATTATATTGGACGTTCAACATGTGCCAACAATCCCAAAAAATTACTCCGAACAAAAGTAACCCCAACAGAATTACCGACACAACTTCCAATTGCAAATGAAATACGTGAAGGTATGAAAAACGCGTTTAATTCATATATGCGAGATGCTTGGAAAATGGATGAATATAAACCAATATCAAAACGTGGTGAAAACACATTTGGTGGAAAAGGATTAACGATCATTGATTCACTTGACACGTTATATTTAATGGACTTAAAAGACGAATTCGCAAAAGCGGAAAAATTTGTACGAGACGAATTTGTATTCGGGGGAAAAATAAATGTTTTTGAAATGAATATACGCGTATTAGGTGGATTATTATCCACATATACTCTCACAGATAACAAATTATTTCTCGAAGAGGCCAGAAAAGTAGGAGATAAACTGCTCTTAGCTTTTCAAAAACGAATTCCTTGCGGCGTAATCGACGAGAGGGGAAATTGTGGATATCAACATAGGGCAGGAGGCAGAGCCATCAACGCAGAAGTTGGCACACTTTCGCTTGAATTTGAAACATTATCACATTTAACAAATGACCCCACATGGTCTCACAAAATACAAAAAATCAACGAATATTGGGACAACAATCATAAAGGATTGCTACAAATGTACATAAACCCCAACACAGAAAAACAAGAAGGTAAACGTACAATTGGCGGTGGTATTGATTCCACATATGAATATTTTTTAAAATTATCATTAATGAATAGTGATAAACTAGCAAAAAAATTATACGACACATTCGAAAGAAAAATATACTTGTCAATGTTCACAAAATTTGGAAACACAACATTCCCAAAACAAGACCATTCAAATGTCGTCGAACATCTAGGATGCTTCTTAGGTGGAATGTTTATTTTAGGTGACAAATTTGTCAAAGAAGGTTTGGAATTCACAGAAACTTGCGCAAGAATGTACACTTCAACGAAATCAGGAATTGCTTGCGACCATGTGACAATTCAAAAAGATGGAAACATAGTATGCAAAAACGATATTTATTTCTTACGACCAGAAGTCGTCGAATCAATATTTTATGCATGGAGACACACACACGACCAAAAATGGAGAAACTACGCCACAAAAATATGGAACGCTATTAACAAGCACTGTAAAGTCAACACAGGAGGATTTACAGTCATCAAAAACCTAAATAGCATCAATCCAACTAAATTAGACAAACAAGAATCCTGGTTCTTAGCAGAAACACTCAAATATCTCTGGTTAATTTTTCAACCAGACGACGTATTACCACTAGACGAATACGTATTCAACACAGAAGCACATCCTCTAAAAAAATTTAATATCGTTCATTAATCAAATATCTCTCCTCCGTCTCTTACGTCTCTCACGATAGCCTTAATTTCACAACAACTCAAAGGACACCATTTAAAACTCCACATATGTAAATCCTCCACAGAGTTAGTTTTGAAAAGAATAAATCCAGTTCCTTCCGATAAATTATGCCAACGACCTAAACTTTTATCACCAAAAGCATCCTCACGGTGTTGCTTCTCATTCATGGTGGCAAAACATTCGAATGCCACTGCCTTTTTACCTTCGTAATATTTATATTTGATCATATACAACGACTCTTCTTCTGACGGTTCGTCAAACACATTGTCGTACGGTACCTCAAATTTTACATCAGAACCCGTAATAATTTTACGAGCCGAATTGTCGTCCACAACTGGCCACACGTTAGCTTTATCAGTCCATTGCTGTAACCATTCGTTGAGTTGGGAAACATTTTTGGCCGTACAAATGCAAAATCCAGACAATGAACCCACATTTATCCAACTGCCTTTCACATCAATGCCTTCCACTTCAGGACGAGTAGTTGTTCTTAATTCGTATTCACAATAGTAAGACATTTACATTGAACTAACAATAACTTATATTCATTTAGTTGTAATTTTGGGATTTTCATTCGTTTTTTTACACTATAAATAGTTCAACAGTGTTATTTAATAATGCTAAAATTATTAATCGCATATTTAACTATAATTTCAACACTCCTCCAAATTCAGGCTTCAGGCGAATACGACAAAGGTGCACCTTCAACTATAATTTCAACACTCCTCCAAATTCAGGCTTCAGGCGAATACGACAAAGGTGCACCTTCAACTACATTGGATCAAGCCCTACGTTCATCAGGGCAAACATTACTCGCCAGTGTGGACCTTGATATGGAGCAGGGTATTTCCTCCGAAACGACCCTCGGTTATGACACAACGAATGACGACAACATATCTGTACCAGTGACGAATGACGACAACACATCTGTACCAGTGACAAATGAACCAACATCTGTACCAGTGCGAAATCTCAACGGAACAGACAATAGTATCCCAGTAGCAATTATTGTTTCCTGTGGCATTGTATTGTGTGCATTCGCGTACGTCTGCTATCCTCGAAAACGTGCAATTGAAAAATCTACGAAGGTCTCTAAATCAACCTCGGGCAACACATTAAATTTGAAATTAAATTTTTAAGTTTAAAATATAGTGAATGAATGAATACTCGCCTTTTTTCCATATTTTATTTATTTGTACACACTTTACTACGATTTTTGGTTCTTTTTGTCGTCAAAAAGATCAACTTCCTTTTACTCTGTAGGTACGTTTTTTGGTTCTTTTTGGCGTCGTCAAAAAGATCTACCTCCTTCGTATCTGATGGATACGGTTTTTGGTTCTTTTTGGCGTCGTCAAAAAGATCTACCTCTTTCGTTGCTGTTAGTACGGTTTTTGGTTCTTTTTGTCGTTAGCAAAAAGATCAATCTCCATAGTATTGTGTTATGTAGTATTAATATATAATAATAATAGTCAGCACTGCTTATTTTTGTTCGGATACCACGTTGGATCTCTTTTAGAATGAGATTCTCTCCTCCGTGGCTGATCAACGGCATCCCCGTGGTGCGCTCGTCTGATCATTTGACTGTACTGTCGTGGGCATGAGGGCTGTATATGTATGATTGTCCACTCCCAATGTTTGTTTTTGTTTTATCTTTTCCCACAGGTATACTCCCCGCGGTGAGTTTATTGTGAGACAAACAATATGAATCCCGGACACACAGTCCTTACTGGCGGGTCGACTTGACTTCCCAGCTGGATTTTATTTCATATTATTTCTCACATTCGTCTTTATTTAGTCTGCTGCACCGTTTCTGTTGAAATAGAAACGCTTCCCATCTTTTCGCATTAAGACTCTTAAACCACCACTGTGCTGCGTGTGATTGTCGAGCCAGTACTTGAGATGTTTCCTTCCTGCGGCGTTATTGGTGGCACTAATGTATTGAGCACCTGATACTTTGAATACTATTGGTTTGACAACTAACCATGAATCAAAAATTTCATTGATCTTAACCAACCTACCTTCTGGTGTTCTTGCACCTGACCAGATAGCATATAATTTAGGCAACTTGTTACGTTTGCTCTTTTTTGTTAGTTTGGGACGTTTTGGGATGGCATCGTGAATTGCATCGTACACGTCTTGCCCTTGGTTATTTTTTTCGTTCTATTCAAAACTTTACCATATTCAAAACTTTACCCTATTCAAAACTTTATTAAAATGATCCCAGCAACTAAGACACCCCCAACAACTAAGACACCAACCATACAACCATCAATGAAAACATCGCCAAACGTACAGAAAACGGCTCGCGGTGCTCCTACTGACATGATTATTCGCTCATTGGGGTCACCTTTTTCTTTAGAGAAATTAAGTCGATACAGTCAGTTTTGGAAAGTGTTCCAAGACCTCGTCAACGTTGGAAACGACGTTGGAAACAATCCAATTGTTGGTGACCATTTGCGAGAAGTGTTCCAAACGAACGATTGGGAATTTGTCAGTGACGATCATCTCGTTATTGACACACCAAATCAATATTATGATATGGCCATTGGATGTTTGTTTCAATTGATGTCAACACCCAATGATGAACATTTACGGCGCTGGTTTTCGTGCCGCTACGACGTGTACCCCATGATAGAGCCACTCCTGGAAAAATTTAACGTCGACCTTGTTGTTCGTGACAGATACCATGCCATTTTTCCATTTCTCCGTCAATTCAAACACCGTGGAAATGCCAATTTAAAATTCTACTCCGAAACGTCTGTAGAAGGTAAAACGACACGTTGGACAGGTTTAAACCTTCTATGGCGTCAAATGTACCGAGAAGACGGACTGACATGTAAGAAATGTTACAAATCACATCGATGGAGAGCTCCTCTTAACAATGACGATTCTACCATATGTAAATGTAGTTTCTGGAGAACAGATGAATATGTGCTTTCGTATACTAACCCCTATTACCATGAGGAGAATTCTAGCCAACGTCGTCGAGATAACGAGGACACATTACGACGTTCGGACTATTAGCTGGCTATTCAAAGTCGTAAATAATAGGCCAGACTACAGGAGACAACCTGTAATAACAACAGGCAGAGTGCCAGTGTTTGTTCGTGTAGTGGACCTATTCCTTTTAAAATAATAGCTTTAATACGTTTTGAAGCTTTAAACATTTTATAATTTAGGATAATATATACAAAAACAAAAATCCGAAATTTTTGGGAAATTCAAATATAAAATACTTTTTTTTTAAATACAATTTTGTGGATAAGGTGTATTGAATGCACCATGTATACCCACTTTTTTTAGATGTTTTATTCTAGAGGGTATATCGTCGGGTGGCAATGAATCTTTGAGACCAAACCATACAATATAAGACGCATAAGCATGGCCTAACCATATTTGATCTAAATGTGATGTATATATATTGGTAGGCGTTTTATCTTTAAAACATGTTTTTTCAGCAATGTGCCATTGGTGTGTTTTATCCTTTCCATTTATCAATATGTGGCGTGAAATTCAATGTAGACAGTGTTATGAACAACATAAAAACATTGTCTTTAAGACGTTGCATGATAATTACAAATAGTAACCCTAACCTTAAAATATAGTCAAGTTTAAAATATATTTTTAATAACGTGAACAATATTTTTTATTATAAAATTCCTGTATAAAACCATACTTGCATGAACAAAAATGGCCGACGACGATTGGGACTTACCAGACGATGGAGAAATTAGCAGCGATCCTGAAGACATTACGTTAAAACCCAAAGTTTTGCCAAAATTTCAATTGAAACCAAAGAAAAAACAACCCAAAAAATCTTCAAAAAAACAAACACCCCCACCCTTTAATTCTATTTTCGAATGTACTTATCCTTCAAAGGAATGGGAAATTATTAAAATACAACCTGTCGATGGTAAACCACCTCAAGATGTACAATATGAACTTGTGAAGGACGGTACATATTTTAAATTGCAAGTTGTTGTGGGAATCAAAGTGCAGTGTTATTGGTTGTGTACGGAAATTAAACATGGTGTATTTGATGCTTTGTCGTATGAGTGTGAACGCATCATTTTTGGTAGTCGATTTTTTAATCCTTTTACGGGTGAAAATGATGATGGAATATTTGGTCCAATGGTGTATGGAGATATTGTATTTGGTCATAAGTGGGAGTTCGTGACTCCTCTATTTAAACAGCATATACAAATGTTATAATTTTTTTGCTAATCTTAGTAGTTCTACAGTGGACATTTTTTTCTGGTTGTAAATGGGAAGAATTTCAGAATGCCTGTGCTCCAAGTATTTGAATATTTCCATCATTTCTTTGGCTTCATCAGCTTCATGGTCTTTTCCTGCAAATTCACATCTTCGAATGAATATTTTAAATGCAATTAAAGAAGGCAAAATATCATCAGAACATACACTTCGCCAATACTTAATGTGATTTCTGTACGTAGGAGCACCATAACTTATTTTTGATAAAACATTATCGGTTCTTTTTGGCCTTTTCATGTCTATATTTTGAATCGCTGGGTGTGTGAGTGCTAAGTACATCATGTGTGCTGTTTGATTGTCGCTTTGTTTATGTGCATTTTCCATGACATCTAAGAAAAATCGAAAGTTTTTTTCGACGTCTCTTTTTTTGACTTTTTTATTGTCTCTTGTGACGATCAATCGTATGGTATGCATAACACCTGCGTCTAATCTGTCTTGCATATTTTCTGCAAAAAAATCCGCGCATAACCCCTGTGTGGATTCTCGGCATTTGTTCACAACATCGTAGAGACGATTGTCGTAATCGGAATGAAATAAATTACAAAATAATCTTTTTGTCCAATGTACAGGTGGAGGTGGGGTCATTCCGTTTAAAAACAGATTTAATCCATCGTCCGACAGAGTGCGCTTTCGCATTTAATATTTTAAAATGGATATTTAAATAGGCTATTCTAAAATTACAATATGGAAGTTGGTGAACGCGTTTATGCTCAAAAGACCACGCCACATGAATGGTACAAAGCGTACATAATAGAAATACGTCCAGCAAAACGACCTACGTCGCACTCTTATGTGGTGCATTATTGACATCGTCACTTGTTGTTCGAAGTTACCGATGGAATACGTTGTTATGTATGAAGACCAAACCACACAAATAGTAAATATTGCACAGATTAGTGAACGTCTTTAAAAATAAATTGCTCAAATAAATTTGATTTAAATGAATAGTAAGGATAATCTTATTGAAAAATGTTCTCAAAAAAACCTCTCAAACTCTTGATTGGTCAGTACCCGCAAAAGCCGGTGGTCTCACTACACCCACTTCGATTTTGTTATAAATTCAGACCCTTTAGATATTCATAAGAGAGCACAAAAATATCTGGATCGCTTTATCTGTAACTTGTAACTTCGTTCGACTGATCGATAAAATATTTCTGAGCATTTTTCAAAGCTTCCATTTTACTCCACTTTGTCGGGTTGCAACACGCGTGAAATGTTATTCTTGATTTTTTTCTTTTTTTAAGACGGGGGTGAAAGCAGGCGGAATCGTATTTTGACGACAAATGATGTACTTTATTCCACAATTCTCCAAAACTTTGTCTGAAACAGGCCTGGTCATAGACATTCTGTTTGTTACCATTTATGAAGGTTTTTAAAAGTACACGTTTCATATCGTTATTTGGTTTCCATAATAATTGGCCAGCGTTCATATTTTGATGAGCATGATATTCTTTCGTGAATTTGCCGTCTTTTTCTACCTCCTCGTCTTCAATCGATGCAAGTTGGAAAAAAAGTACAGCATCTGGTTTAGTAGCCTGAATTTCTATTAAATCAGGCACATGGAAGAATAAAACATCGGCGTCAAAAGTAAATACAGATAGGCCGACGTGCATAAGAGAGAACGCCACTTTCTCCTTAATCCATGTGAGAGCATTGTAATCACTCTTTGATTTTTGTCCACTTTGTTTTTCGTAGTCCGATGGACGCATCTCTGTTGGGTAAGAGATGCAATGTTTAATATATTTTGAAGCTCTGCATAACGCCAAAGTTTTTTTATCCATGCATTCGATTAATAGTCTATTCATAAAACACTCGCGGTTTTTAACATTTTGTAAATTAAACATCAACATATCCCAATGATATTCATTCGCATATGAAGAATACACCGTTTTATCGGGAACACAATTTGAAGATAATTCAGCCGCAGCGATTCCAACATTATTTATTTCGTTAAACCAATGACATTCAGCCGGTGATATCAAACTTCCAGAAATACTATCGGTTCCAAGTGCATCCGAGTATTCAGCTGTGATGCCAGGAAGACACGTACGTATGCCAGAAGGCGTTTCTCGATATTGAAACTCTATATTATGACCGGCTACTGGACTATATTCGCCAAAATCACAGGGTTCTTCACAACAAATTTTTGTACTGTCTGGGCGAACGACAACTTCGTAATTTAACAACTTGGAATACTGTCTGAATAGCTCTTTGTAGTAGGATACCCTTGTTTTTTCCGATAGATACTGTTGTGCAAACGCTTGGCCATTTTTAGAAATATCTTGCATATGTTTGTCGTTTTGTTTAGTAAACTTTAAAACCTCCAAAATTTCCGATTCGTTTTTTTCCCAAAATGTAAGATAATGCTTTCCACTTTCCAACATTTTGCTAAAGTACGTCTTAAAAAGTAATTTCTCACTGACTACGACGGAATTCATTCCTAATTTCTCTTCTAATTGAAAGGAATGGCCATGTCCATCCAAGTGTAACAAATATTTAAACTGCATTTGTTTTTCTAGTGGTATTTTTTTGTATAATTGAACATCCATAACATCTTTGTGTTGTTGTGCAAATGAAGCGAAAAAACTTCTGGAACGATTTTCCGCGAATTTGTCTGTTCGAGTATAAGGTGTAAACCTTCCGAACAATATTTCCTTTTTTGATTCCCATGGGTAATCTTTATCAAAATTTTGATTGTATATTTTATCGGCGATGGACCGGTATCTGAATCCAAATCCTGGATGCAAAATACAACCGTTTTCATCGGTTTCGTGCTTACAATAACATAAAACGGGCATTTTTTTCGTTGTTGGTTGATTATAATCAAACGATGACAACGATATTTCAAAATTTGGAAGTTTGTTTCCTGAAATAACTTGGCATATATCTTGAAGATATGTATCAAGGAGTTTTGCGTGATGACCGTGTGTATCCTTACTATGTGTGGGCGATAACAAATAAAGTTGACCATCCACATGTGAAAATCCGACGCCTTTACGTCGTTCAACTGCGTGATACTGTATAGATGCATCTACATCTTCTTTCGAGATATGATCAAATTGTTTTAAATCTTCTTCTATTTGGTCCAAAAGTTCCCTCTTTTTTTTTGCAGGGCAATTTATATAGTCAAGAGCTTCTTGCTTGAAAATTTCATGTCCGCGTCCTTCATGGAAAGAATACGCAAGTTCACACATGATATCGCGTATATGGGAAGGTAGCACTGCCTTTGTGTTAAATGCAATTGTAGTTATGAGCGTTGCCAATCCAGAATCCGTTATATTGTGCCAATTTTTTTTATTCTCTGAGATAGCATATGTTTCGTGGACATACCGGAGGCGTTTCACCATCGGGGCGTGTTGAACCTTACTTAATGTTTCTGGTAAATTTTGAAGGCGCTCGTCGTGTTTGTCTATAACAACCGCGAATTTGTTGTAATCGAGGATGTCATCGTATGGATATGACATACTTTCTGCTGTTAAAACAGGTACACAGCCCTGTGCAATGGAATCAAATAAACGCATGTCATAACCTCCTCCTCCAGCTGCTAGACAAAATTTTGCAGTGGACATTGATTTTGCACCTTTAAATCTTCCAGTTGAACCTACCTCAAATCCCGCCGTATTCATGAATTTTTGACTAATATATTGCCGCACGCCTTGACTGTACAAATTTTGACATGACTCTGGTCCGTAAATTAGTTTTTCTCCAGAACAAGGATTATAACGATTAGATCGAGTACTGCCTTTAAAAAAGAACAACGGGCCATTTTTAAACTTATTGTCAAAATGACTTTCGTTGAATGGATTCTCTATGAAACTAATAGCTGGTGTGACAATATCTAATCCTTTTTCAAAACATTTGACTTTTTGTTGTTCGTTCATATAACTAGTATGCCATCCATACGTTGTCAATACAACTGATTTATTAGGCAATATATTTCGATTTGTCGGACCTTGACATAAACCACGGTCTTGGGAACTTACGAAAAGATACCAGGCGTTATTCTTGGGCAAATGGTTTAATACTATATTGAATTCACGGTTTAAGTTTCCCAGATTGCTACCTACGTGTAAGGGTATGAATGGGACAAATATATGAGTTCCCCCAGTTGGTACGACTAAATTACCTTGAAATCGCGGTTGTAATAAAGTTTCCGCGAAACGTGTGCGACCATTCAAATAACTATACCCGTCTGTGACAACTGGTTGTCGTACGTGGGAAGTTAGCTTATCGTATATTTCTATTTTCATGCCAACGTCTACAGTTATTGGATTTAAATTGGACCATTGACACCATGGTCCATAGTAGTCTTTTTGACAATTACAAATACGATTTGTACATTTACCGTGACCAAAACAGTTGTGTATGCATAGAGATGATTGTTTGTCGTTCAAATGAAATTCATATCCACTGGTGAGTTCTGGTCTTTTGATTTTTTCGCTTGTTCTCCAACTAATTATGGTTCCGTTGTCTAAACAACCTGTTTGTTCGTGTTTGCGTTGAAGTGCTATCTTTTCAAACTCTTCTGTGCCAAGCTCTTGTTGTAGTAATTTTTTGCACTGTAAAACACAGGTACATGACTGCAATGGTAAATGTATATTGACACCATGTTTACTAAATAAATAAATGCATGAATAGAAATCAGTTCTGTTGCAGGCAGGAATTAAATCTTTTTGGCACGATTTTCCACCATAACCGTGTTGGCATATGCACGAACCATCGGAAGCTGACTTGAAACCATGTAGGCACGACTTTGCAATCATAGATTCAAATTTCATATTGTACGGCCTGTAAAAATTCTCTAGCATTATTCTTGTTTTGTTTAACATGGGCAAATATTTTTGTTTATTATGTATGCTTGAAGCTAGGTAAACTTCCCAATCATTGGGTTTTGATACGCTGAGATGTTTGAAAACAGCTTCAAGTGTTTTCTGTTTGTTTGTTTTGTAATCTTCATATTTGATGAATAGTATTTGTTCTCTAGGATAAATGTCAAACCAGTCCTGTACATATTCAGAATAAAGTCCTTTTACAAGTTGTTGTGAACCGTGGTACAATTTCCTGGCGCATTTGTAACTTGTATGTTCTTTTAGACATTTTTTCATGTTTTCCACATGAGTTAATGCCCAATCGTGAAATAATGTAGGTGTATACTCTTTACTATGGGGATAATACCAATATGCTGAATATAAACGGTCGGTTGGGTTTCGATAAATAACAATCAAACGAACATTTGGTTGTACGTCGTGCATAAATTCGGCGATAGTGGGCATAAAACTTTGTTGTCGCTTTCCACGAAGGCCTGTTCCAGTGTATGTAAATGTATTGGACGATGCTTCTCCAGTAATATACTGGTAGTTTTCGGGTAGACGTTTGGCTGTCTCGGAAAACAAATGAGTATAATCATCAAAAGTTCCCCCTTCATTGTCATATTTACGTTCGTCCCACCAATGGAGTCCTTTATTTATGGCTGGTATCAAATCAGGGTGTTTGTTTATTCCGTTGTATAGATCTGTGGTACCTGATTTACTCACCCCTAAAATATTAAAATATGGCAAACATCGAAGTTTTTTATTGGACTTCCAGCATGGATTTTTATATTTCGAAATAAATTTGAGTGGTATTTCCTTGTATAGAATGGGGTCTATGTTTTCATAATTTGCATCCATGATCATTGTTATGGTTTGATAACCTGCAGTGATCATTTTAATTGGGAATTGTGATATGATTTTTGAATAGTCTTTTCCCAGTGGTTGTCTTCCATATACATAAATATTTCGACGGTCTTTGGAAAGTAGTACATAAAAATATTCTCCTGCTTTCACTTGGACAATATTTTTATTTTTTGGATTCTTTATCCCCCATGTCATAACTGTACCATTTGTACATACAACAATTGTGAACGACCTTCCGACCGCTACATCTTTTGGTTTGCATGTAGTTGGTATGGGATTTAATAAATATGGATTCGATTTGTGTCCCAATTCGCCATTTTGATTGTTTTTAGTAGATAATCTTCCGGCGTATCCGTTTCCTCCTATTGAACATGTAAGTATTTCATCGGTCGTTTGTACAGCAAAATGTCCATACCCGACATCAACGTGTTGTATTGATGTGTTTAATGTAATTTCTCTTATTTGGTATCCATTTTCAGGTTTTGTGTTTTCGTGTTGGCACTTATTCCACCCAAACGTAAACAATCGTCTGTCTTTTGTTAAAATGAATGATACGTATCTCCCAGAATAGATATCAATAGCAATATGGTTAAAAGGAACGACGCTTGGTATTCCAGAATGACAACCTTCGCCACTATAGCACGTATTATTTTTATAATTTATACCCATCCTTCCTAATTGGCCCATGTCATTTCCACCCCAAGAATATACATTTCCAAAATCGTCCAATGCGAGAACATGTGTTCTTCCAGCGGCTGTTTTGATAAAATAATTGTTAGATATAATCGGCGTGGGTACGTTTTTCTCCCCCCCGCGTCCTAATTGACCCGTAACACCCATTCCTCCCCAGTGACCTCCTCCGGAAGCACCTGTTTCATTTCTCCCCCATGTAAATATCCGTCCGTCTTGTGATACAGCGACGGTAAACCCGACCCGACTTATTGCAACGTGTCTCCATTTTTGCTCTTTGTCCAAAATAACGGTGGGGTCTGTACCGTACGTTCCACCTAAACCAACTATAGAATAGGGTTTTCCAAAGTTAACCGGCCGCCCGCAAGAAGGAGGTGAAATTTCGTAATATTTTGGTATTGATTTTTCAAGGGTAGCTTCAAAGCCCAAATTGTATAAATCATTGACGCGGGCTTTCAGAAATGTCGCGTGTTTTCTATTGATAAAATTAAAATATTCGTACACTTTTGAATCGTTCATTGCATTTACGTTTTTCAAAAAAGTTAAAAATTGTTCTGAGTAATTCTTTCCGATTGGCCCCATGTGACACCGATAATCAAATAACGAACATGTACGCGGCTGCTGGTCTATATGGTGACCACAATCCCCATTTTTGACACAAGATATTCGGCCACGTGCAAAACCAACACGACATATTTCATGTTTCTCAGTACCAGGGAGAAACATTGAGTTTATGTTCGGTTTGTCGTCGTGATACAGAAATGCTTGGTCGTTGTCGATGGCTGTTAGTTGTCCTTGTTTTGTTATAAATAAGTTTTGTGGATGTCTGTCCATTTGACCTGTTAATAGATCAAACAATGCTATTTGTTTGATTTGTTCGGGTACTATTTTGTTAAGTCTGAGTTTTTGTTCTTGGAAGGACAATCTTTCAAATTCATCTCCTAGCGCGGCGTCAAAAACAGCCATGTTTACATCTTGTTTGAAACCTTGTGCAAATGTTTTTGCTCTTATAACTGTGACATTTGGTATCACGTCTATTAAACCGGCATCTTTTGCAATTTTATCAAGTGCTAATAATAGACGCTCGTTACATATCCAACCGTCTGAATGAATGTTTCCATGACATCCGTCTTCTAAAGAACGGATATCATTACATTCGTTGTGCTTTTTGCTATATTGAGAGAAATTTGCGTGTAATCCACACCACACCTTTAGAAAGACGGTTTTATTATTCAAATTACCTTTATAAACGACAGTACCACTTGCACCACCGGCTAATAATTGTAATTCAACATTACAACCACTACACTGTTTGCAATGGTTTCTTATTTTTTGTGAAACATTGTGTTCAACGCATTTTTCACATGTATCACAAGTATCATATGTAGCATACATTTGTTTCGAAATTTGTTCTACTTGATTGTGACGTTTATTATGAAAGAACACATATATAAAAACGAATTTCAATAGAACGAACAACACAATGACATTCATAATGTTGATATATTCAGACTTATATATACTCAATGTTAAAAAAAAATTTGATTTAATGTACTATACTGGTTGGTTTTGGTTTCTCTATTAGTTCCACCACCTACAAAATTAGTTCCACCACCTACAAAATTTAATTCTACTCGTTTTGCTTTATCTGTAACTTGTAACATGCGCATTTGTACCAACATTTTTCTTTGAATGACCAATTGTTCTCGGAACGCTTGATACACGAATAGTTCAAAAGTAACGTCCGCGTAATTCCACCCCGTCTCTTCTGACGACGCTTCTCTGTTCAAATCGCGATTTTGCCAATGTTGTGGAGCATAAATACGGTCATATTTCTGTATAAAATTGTCAAAAGCCTGTTGCCATGTATCAAATTCGTTATGCAATTCGATTTGTATTCTTTCGAAATCATTGGCAGTTTCTCTCATGGGTTCTTTTAACGATTCTTTGTCCATGCCACAGCATTCTAACATTTTTTTGGGCCACAATACATATTTGCGATATTTAGTAGCGAATAGACCTAATATAATTGTGTATGTGATAATGACAAATAATGTTGTGGTGAATGCTACTGCGGTATACCCAGGTTCAACATCTGAAACATCTTTGGCAGTCGCGTCTGTAAATCTATCACTCGAATCTTTGTAACTTCTATCGTCTTCACCTAAAATATACAATGATTTGCCGAGGCCAATGTAAATTACGCTTAAAAGAGCTGTCGAAAAAAACATGAACGACATGAAGAATGTAAGAATGGATGCTGAGTATGATTTAGACAAACCTTTTAACGAGTCCAATGCAAAGATGCGTGTCCCTGTGTCTCGATGTGGGAAAAGTCCTGCTGTAAATTTGGATTCTTCGGCGTATATGTGAATGGATAAGAAAAACGATTCGATGACGGATACGATTGAGAAGCATATCGTTAATACGCATGAAATGACGTACATGTTTACTTTCCACGATGGTTGGTCTTCTGTGTTTCCGAGGATTGCGCCAAATATGGCGGTGGCTACGCCCAACATGAGTGTGGCCACTATCGAAATTTGATTGAGAAGGGATGTGTAATCGGATAGAATGCTGGTAATACGTGATTCTAAGTGAATAAGAATTTCTTGCAATTTTTCCAAGTGCATTGTTTGATTGCCAATGGTTTTAAATGCTCCTGTAATTTCTCTTGTAAATTCTTCCCGTCCCAACAGTAATTCTGTCGCAGCGGCATCTTTTTTTGTTGCTGCAGCGTCTCTTTCATCATATCTGTCCGCCTTTTTCTCTACCCTGCGTGTGTTTTCATTATACAGCAAACTTGCGGCTGATAATACAACACTAATGACGGTGATAGGATCTGGCATTTGTTGGTTACGTGTCATTTAAATACATTCTTATATTGTTTGTGCATTCTTTTAAATCCAAAATGTTTTTTGGAAAATGCACATACTTACGTTAAACTGGTTTCATTGAAATGGTGCGCTTTGAACATTTGTTTTTTTGTATGGTTATTACGTTGTCGGTGACCACGTTTATATTACATTGGCACACACCTGTCGATAAACAGAAACAGAAGTATGTGCATTTACGTGTCTCTGTGAAAAAATGCGACATTGATGCAACGTGTGATACGCTTGAAACATGTCACCATAATATGTGTGTACATTTTTGGCCAGTGCCTGCAACGAAAACGCGTGCCTGTCATTTGGGTTGCGAGCAAGACGCACGATTGTATGAAGATCATTTCTATCTGAAAAATATTACCGATGTAAAAGCCTTTGAAGGGATTTCGAATGATACTTGTGTAATTTCGTACCGTGTTGTGGGCACAGCGCCAGGACTTTCGGTGTCCGAATACGAGAGGCGGAAGCGTGGGTCTGGTCGGAGGACGGAACGCCTGGACGATGTAAACGTTGCGCTTTGCACAAAAATGAAAAGTAGTGGAATTGGAAATAAACCAGTATCCGTTGATAGTGATTTTACTCCTAAAATGGATATTACCGTCAATGCAAGGCAAATAGTCACAGTACATGATAAATCAACTAAAAGCAAACTTTCCAATATTTCTGTTCTATTAATTGGGAACGATTATAAACAACAGTTCCCGTTACTCGGGTACGGCGGAATCGAAGCTCACGTAGAATCAGTCGCGGACGGTTTACACAAATTGAATATTGATTTCGAAGTCATTGTTCCAAAAATCACCTCTGGCCATAAAGAATACCCATTTAAAGTTACTCAGGTGGAAGTAATGCCAGGCAGCAGTTCAGTACGGTTTATCAAAGCTGTTCGACAATACATACAATCACTTAGTAAAAAACCTGACATTATTTGGTCTCAAAGCTGTTGGTCAGGAGACCATTTACACGATTTAAATATACCGATGATTGTATCTCACGGAGATAGTGGTGAACCAATAACTTTAAAGTCCTATAAAAATGTGTTTCATCGTTTTATGAGTCACAACCAAAGAAAACGATGGTCAGAAAAGCAAAAGTGGCTTTTGCACGAATCCGTGGCCATTTGGCAAGGTTTTCCGGACCATGAATTCGACCTGGAAACTGAAAAAGTCCCCAAAACCGTGTTATTCGTCGGTGGATTGGACAAACATAAAGGATTGTCAGAATTTGAAAAGTTGGCCTCCCAGAACCCTGACTATACTTTTTATGTTTATGGTGTTGGTAACTTCACTCCCAAAACAAAAAATGTGAATTTCATGGGTGAATTAAAACGTGGTGCTGCACATGCAGAAGCATTTAAAAAGGCTGAATATTTTTTCATGTTTGTTCAATGGGAAGAAGCCTTTGGTAGAGTGATAATAGAAGCGATGTCAAAGGGCACTCCGGTATTGGGTTCAAACCGTGGTTCATTGCCCGAATTGATTGGTCCCGAAGTTGGAGTTTCGGTATCGTCTATCGAAGAAATCAATGATATTCTCGGTAAAAAGTTTGACAATCAGTATATTTTTGAATTTGCGAAAAGAGAGTTCAACAATATTAAAGAAGTGTCAATTTTGTACGATTTATCTCACAATATACTGTTTACAACGAGGCAAATAGTCAATGCAACGAATATACTGTGGTCTCGCAACTGGCATAATTTAGTCACATGTTCGGACATTCCAGACTCTTATTATAATACAGGGACAGAATACCGCCACTCTGCAGAGAAAATGATAACGTATTTTTCAAAGTGTGGTGGCCCCTTATGGGTACGTTTGAATTCTGACCATATAAACACTACTAACAATGATATAACAACGTTTGCGACGTACGTTTTACCTAAAATGACGAAACCATTTATATTAATTACGTCAGATGGTGATAACAGCGTTCCTAGTCACATCAATAAAGCGGAGAATATACTTGACAGTCCATTGTGTAAAGCCTGGTACACACAAAACTATGACGGATCTTTGAAACATCCTAAATTTAAGCCCATTCCCATTGGATTTGATCTTCACACACATTGGAAAGGTCTGTGGTCTAATAAAGTTTCCGAAAACTTAGAAAAAATGTTGGAATTACGCCGTGCAGCACCGCACCAAACAAATAGAGACATGGTACCGTTTGTGCCACCGTGGACTATCCGTGGAAATGAACGTATTACTGCTGACCGTACTCTTGATTGTTTGCATCATAACCATGGACATCACATGGACATCGATAAGTTGTGGAAAACATACGGTTCAAAAACGTTTGCCCTGTCGCCCCAAGGGAATGGTTTGGATTCCCACAGGACGTGGGAATTGTTGTTTTTTGGCGTCATTCCTATCGTAAAGTCAGTGGGAGGATTGGATGCCATGTATAAAGATTTACCTGTGGTTATTGTGAAGGATTGGACGGATGTGTGCGCGCCTAATTTTTTTGTGGAACAGCGCGAACGGTTGAAAGATAAATGGCCCATGCCTTTGGACAAATTTAAATTGGACTATTGGGTGGATGTTAATACCATGCCCAAAGGAAATTTTATTATTATAGCATTTGGAGAAAACTATGCTAAGAAAATACCCCAAACAATCGAAAAGTGGGCCCCGAAATTCAAAGGGTATCAGATACATGCTTTTGACCTGTCCGAAGCAAGGAAATCCATGATCAAATGGGGTGAAGCAGATGCCCTTCGTGCCTTTGATAAATTAAATCACAATGTGATGAAAGCGGATTTATTCCGTTTGGTGTCCATATATAATATGGGCGGGTATTATATTGATGGAGATAAAGACTTTCAACCTGGAAAGGATGTTCGATGTTTGGAAAAGTTGTCTTCAAAAAGTTGGTTTCCTATAAGCCCATCCGGGAATATAGAACAATGGAATTTGTTTAGCACGAAAGGGTCAGAGCTGTATAAATTTGTAATAACGCAGATGGTAGCTGAAATTCTAAGCGGTCGTCAGCCAATTGGTACAACTTTTGCTCAAAAAGTATTTGATACAACAAGTCCAGTGGCGATTCGACGAGTTTTAAAGAAATATCCCGGCGAATTGAATTTACAACCAACGGAAAAAGATTGTGTACGGTATGTTGGTGGAAGTTGGGGGCGCCCCGGCTCATACCATACCATGTCGAACGACACACCGGTATATGTTATTGAGAAACCACGATGGTTCGATGCCATACATGTAAACATGGAAACAGATGTGCTTCTGATGCGTTTTACGGAGTATGAAGAGTTTGTTGACGAGTTTCATGTGTTTGAATCGAATGTATCACACCAAGGTCGTTCCAAACCGTTGTATTTCAAAGAACATATGCTAACCCAACTTCGTGATGCGGGGTATAATTTGCACTATCATTTAATACCAAAACAACCAAATAAACATTGTCAGAAAGCTAATTCTTGGGCGTGTGAAAACTACGACAGGGAGTACGTCGGCAAAACCATGCAAAGTCTTCTTAAAAGTACAGACGTCATGATTTTTTCAGACGCTGACGAAATTATCGATGCGCAAACATTGAAAGACATTAAAGAGGGTAGATTGGAACTGCCGATAAAAATAGATCCGCCAATGTACAAATATTCGTTCCATTGGCAACAGATGGAAGACCACAAACTTGGTCCATCGATTGGTACGGGGAATTTTTTTGCAGGAATTAAGAATTTTGGTGGTGAAGTTCGATACCCAAAGGATACATCGATTTACAAACATATTCTCAAAGATCGTGGGTGGCACGTGTCTACATTTGGAACACTACAACAAATTGACACCAAAAGCAAGAGCAACATCATTGAAGGCGTTAGTCGGGTTCACCACATGACAGAACTCAAGCGACGCGTGTATAATGGAATCAGTATGTGGAATGAAAACGCTCGATTCACGTATAACCCACAGGCTCCGGTCCCCATACCGCGTTTAGCAACCGTCAATTCACAGGCTTTTCGAAATCTAATGTTATACGGTAGGGAATTAGGAGGCGGTATTCCTGCTACCATTATACAAACAATGCGTCCTCCAATCCCTCCGTGGGTGAAAAAGGCTTGGGTTGAACTTAATCCAGGATTTGAGTATGTCTTTTTCAATGATGAGGACGCCTCCCAATTCATAGAGACAAATTATTCTCCCGCACATATCGAACTTTTTGACAAGTTAAAAGAATACAAACATAAGGCGGACTTTTTCCGCTACTGTTATCTCTACAAGAATGGCGGTATATATGCAGATATTGATTTACAACCATTAGTCCCATTAAGAGAATTTATTCATTCTGAGACGCAATTCTTTAGCGTAATCAGCTCTGGGCGTCATATTATGCAAGCTTACCTCGGCGTTGTTCCAAATAGTCCTTTTATGAAGAAAGCTATCGATAAAATGCTGCAAATCGGCACGTCGTTTGAGCGACATGGACCACCGTGGCGAACGCACCCCACAAATCAATTGTACGAGATTTTGAATGACGCCATCGAGCCAGATAATATACACGAAGGAACATTTAATACGGAGGTGGGTGTTATCCAATTAAGCATAGAAAAATGTCCGACATATTACGAATGTTACATCGAATACAACAAAACGAAGATTGCCAATACGCGCTACAAAAAATGGAGTTCCGGCAAAGGCTTTAAATAAAATATGTTTATAGATAATTAGAGCATGGGACGTGGACGGGATGTCCTTAGTGGGTGCAATAAAATGGACGATGCCAATGTGCCGTCGTTGTTGTCGATTCCACAAAAATACCAGTGTTAATTTTTTTATTATTGAACTGTCTATCTACGTATAAATCCTGTCCAGCCTGTGCTATGTATTTTTTTTTGCCAACGGCAGTTGCAAATTAGGCGCATCCCCACCACGATAATCAAACAAGTTTTTTCCATATACAGATGTAATGTTTTGTACTAATTCATTGTACATGTTCTGTGGGCATAACATTTTATTATTTTTCAAATTACTCCACTCCATTGCAAGTCCTTTTGCTGGATGTTGAAAGAAGTGTGATTTAAAGGCTCTGCATTCCGCTGCTTCAATATCTATTTTCATGACATAATCTGTGAGCCCATATATAACCGTGTCCAACAATACTTTTTGCACACCTGTGTTTTTGTTATTCATATCCACATGTGTGCCTCCTGCGTTTTCTTTCGGACTTTCAAAATTTAAAGTGCCAATATCATCGTCCCAAACAACAGCTTTGTAAAGCTTTATGTTTTTAAACTTATTTCTTATAATACTAGAACAAAGGCGCTGTATATTTAAATCAGCCCCTTCAACAGCTACAACATTGTATCCTCGATGCAAAGCTTGAAGGGTGAATACACCTATATTGGCTCCAATGTCTACGAACGTATTTGCGTTTAGGGAATCTAAAAACATAAATTTATCATTTTCCCACACACTGTTTCTGTAAAACGTACCACTGACGTGTATATCGATGTTTTTAGGATGTAAGTCTATCCAGAATCCATTAATTTGTTTCCAATTTGGTGTAGGACCCTTTGCACAAGCCTCATAGTCTGTAATTAAGACGTTCTGTTTTATCGAATCCCCGTTTGACCATTGTGCACCAGCAACACTCATTTCTTCTTCAATATCATTTATTTTATTTGTTGAATTATAATTCTCTTGTACAGAAGCGGTTGTTGTATTAGACGTTAAACGCAACATCGTCGTCTTTTCATTCTGCAAATGGACAATATGTCCATGCTCAACCTTGTCAATATCAACGTGTTTGCCCGATTCTTTCCGAGCCGCAAACAACATCAACACAATGACCACACCAAAAATGACAAAATAACGCTTCATCTTTCATCAAATGGACAACAAACTTATATATTACATTAGTTTAAAATTTGGATTTTACTCGCCTCTCAATCGCACTCTTTAACTTATTTTGACTGATTCTTTTACGTTTATGGTGTACCGACTTCGCTTCCGTACCTCCATGCATATAAAACCCAACTTGACGAATTGATTCGTGCATCTCATCCAAACGACCATGCAATGGGTTTTGACGACACATCTCCAAAATATCAGAAATAATACTCGGTAAATACGAAATACCCGCCAGAATGATAAAGATAATGACACTTTTACCCATCGTTGTCTTTGGGGACATGTCGCCATATCCAACAGTAGACAACGTCACAAATATAAAATACACAGTATTGCCGAAATTATTAAATCCATCGTCACATGTTTCATACATCACAGAGCATGGCTTTTCTGCAACAAACATCATAGCTGCCCCAGTCAACGTTATAAAAATAAGTTTAAACACAATTAAAATTCCAACAAATTGTTTTCTCTTCATCAAGTGTTCAAATGGTATAATAGCATGCATTAATCCTAAAAAACGGATAGTCCCCCCTATTTGATACATACTGTAGTGGCCTTCAGGGACAATTGGAATCAAAGCCACTGAAAAACAGGTCAATATATCCACGGCCAATAAAATGGAACACGACATGCGCCTTTTTTCTTGTATCACGGACATTGCTGTAAACATCAAATGAACAATTAACGCTGCAAAAGTAACAGTTTCCCACGTCATAACCCATTTTAACACATCTTGGTCCTCCGTAAATTGACACACTGAGTCTCCAGCTGTTATAAATGGCAGAGCATAGTGGCCTTTCGTGTGTATAGGACACTCGCACGTAATATTTCCTGCCAATGGAGCTCCTAGTGTTATTATTTGTCCGCACTTTTTTATAATTTGTTGACTTGACACCGACTCCACCCAAACATGACAACTGCGCGCATACAATATTGCTATCCAACAATTGTAAGACCAATGATTCAAAGTTGTCGATAATTGTTTATGATAAAATAGTAATGCAAAAACAATTGAAACTGAAACGGCAATCGAAACGCCTGTCCATACAGAATAAAAATTCTGCAAATCTGTTCGATCCCATTCAATCAAAATTGAAAAAAACGACCACGACGTTAACGAAATAGAAATAATAAAAAGGATCCAATCAATATACATTTCATTTTGACAACACGGATATATATTACCATACGTAAAATCCTCTATCCCCTATATTTCTTTATGATTTTGTTTTTATTTTTGTTGCTCTTTTTCGCGGTCTACTTGATCTTTCATCCACTACCTGTTGTGCCTGTTGCAATAGAAGAGCCGCAAACGTGGAATGACGCAGATACTTATGCAAAGAAGACTCCGTTTAAGGGCGCAAACCATCCAAATATATATATCTTGGAAAGACGGGTCTTGCCTCATGGGTTCAAACCATCCAAAAATAATGTTGAACACGGCTTTTTTGGAAAAATTAATAATGGGCTTTCATAGATGTACGTTTCCTAAAATAATCATGAGTATGTACCAAAATTGAACACCGAACGTGGTAATTCCCATTCGCATTTTAAAGTATTTCTATCGAATGAAAACCAACGTAATGGTGTACATTTTTCTAATGTAAGTATCATTTTCATCTGACGGCTCCATTTTTCACTTGTTTCTTCAGTCACTTCACTCCCCCATTCGCGGACAACTTCGCCACTTTCAGGACATATTGCAAGGCAAGACCCGTGTCCCACATCCCATTCGATGTTTTGTTTCAAATCTGTTTGAATATTCTTCCAAACATTATACTCGGTTGCAGGAACTTTTGGACACGCAACGTGAACTTCGTCGTACTCTGGAAGTCTTTTTGTCATGTCGTTAACAGCATTTGTGCACATCGCGTCAATATGTGCTAGCACCACTTTATTATCATGTCTCAATGCTAATATAACACATGTTTTGGCATACTCCGAAGCAACAAAACGATTACCCGTGGCAAATATAGATTCGCGTTGATACACGGGTATAAAAGAATCCATTAGTAACTGAAAAATTACGCTTTAAATATTACGTTTATTTTAAAAAATCTTCACTCTTTAAATCTTGAAAATTTAGTATGGTTTTAGAATCCGTAAAATTGTTCTTTATGGGCAAAAGTATATATAACGTTTATTTGTTGTTACGATGATAAAATTACTTTATTGTTTTGGTTTGATTATAGCTCTATTTTTTTCCATAACGTTGCTGATCCACAAATATTTAGAATCTAAATATTTAGATAACTGTTTCAAACAAATCTTGGCACCAGTCTCAAAAGGTCAACAACAAACAAATGACAAATATAATTTAGTTATTTCATATTCTTTTCATATTGAACAACCACATCGAAAAGAGATCGACTACTGTATTCTGCGCAATATGTTGCAGATGCCTGTCTGGATATTATTAGACAACTCAAATCCACAGGATGAATGTTTAAAACTGAAAACAGATTTGACAACATTATCGATAGAATTGGAGATACCTTTTACTAAACAACATTTCCATTGTCAATATAGAATTGGCCAACAGCCGTCATACTATGATATGGTGAAATATGCAAGAACATTATCTTCAGAGTATGTTATTATATCAAACGCAGACATTTTTTTCGACCAAACCATCGAAAAAATTCAACTTAAAGAGGGGGAGGCATATGGCATTTCTTGGTCAAAAGGCCAGTCATTTATGGATAATCACATTCCACATATATTAAGAGGCTCTGAAACTCATAATTCAATGTGTTTAACACCAGAACATCCAGTGTGTGCATTGGAACACGATTTCTTTATAGTTAATTGTTGGCCGGATAGGTTATACAGTATAGATTCTTTTGTATTCCGAAGAAAAACATTGAATAATATTTCTCCGGATGGATTTTACGAATACAATACAACGAATCAATACAAAATGAACCGAATTGGTGCCGAACATTCATTTATAGGTGCTTTGATTCATCAAAACATATCTATAACAAACCCTTGTCGTTTTATAAAAACGTATCATGCGCACGAAGCTAAAAAAACATCTAAAAATCATCCCCCACAGCCGTTATTTTCGAAATATGGCATCTATTCCACTCGTTATTATCCAAAGATGCACAATAAGAAAAAAGTCCAACATGTTTTAGATCCAAATCTTTTAGATCAAAATCACGATTTTTTTTTACCGATTGGTATATAAATGTCGGACATTATATAAATAAATGCATCATCAAATAAATAATATTTTTATAGATCCCATGAGTCAAATGTATAATTGTGATTTACAACATATACATGTTGACCCCCCCGTCCCTCTCGGTCATTTTTATGAAACACTTCCAAAGTTCGGTGTTACGGATAGAAATTCCCCACTGGTCAAATATTTTTATACACAATGGGATAAAACAGACGTGTATAAAATATTATACACTAAATTTTTGGTCGAAATCTTACCAAAATTATTTCCAACCGAGTCACACTTTATCTGTCAAAAAACACCGAATATCAGAATTCATATCCCGAATCAAACAAATATAGGTATATTGGAATCGGATCCACATCAAAATGTGATAGGATTGCACAAAGATGGAGATTTCGGACACCCGATAGAAGAGTGGAATATTATCATTCCTCTAACACCGATGTTCAAAACAAATAGCATATTCTACGAAGAAACACTATCCTCTGAGCTACCATTTGACCAATGGAAACCTGTTACAGTTTCTAAAAACCAACTATGGATCGGTCATTTAAATTCATTACGTCATTTTAATAAGATAAACAAGACTGGCGTTAGTAGGGTATCGTTAGATATCCGTGTTATTCCCGGTAGTAAACATGTTTCTTCAGATAGTAAGGTCTCAGTGACGTCCCAAAAAAAGTTCACAGTGGGAGAATATTACATGCGGTTGGATATCGAAGAACAAACTTCTGGTCTTCGGTAACCAAAACATTCCCATTCATGTCTATATAAATCAGACATGCACATTTTGATGATTGTAGCGGCAGAAATATATTCATTTTTTGGACGTGCATTGTGTTTTCTAAGTTTAATGGATACATTTGAAAAAGTAGGACTTATATGGTTCAATACATATAAAACAGAGTTTTCAAAATTTTCAATAGTGCCTATAAAATCATATTTAACACCGGCCAAACGGTAGCCATTCGGTATCATATGTGAATCAAGGAACACTGAAAATAGATTAGTTTTCTGTGAATCCTAATTTTATTTCTATTCTATTGATATTTAAAGTCCATAATATTCATAAAATGAAATGGCGTGAGAGACAAATATATCGGAACCAAATGAGGTTTATCTCATTTTTAGTCGTTGTGGGTATGCTATCAACAATAACATTTTTAAACCGTTGGTCATCAAAAAATATTCACATTTATTGGATCAATATGGATAATGCGGTTGACCGTCGACAGAAAATGAACAAACATTTGGAGGGGGTCAACATTGGTACAACGCGCATACCCGCAGTAGGAATAAATTATGTAAAGCAACATTGGGATCAGATCAAACATGAAGGTGTTACGGTATATGACCCATTACCAACGACTAATTCGTGGTTAAACCATGTGAAACATCATAAATACATGTATGTCGAATTTGCAGTAACGTTATCACATATACGCGCTATTCGACAGGCATATAATGACGGTTATCAATATGCTTTAATTTTAGAAGATGATGCACGAATCACAAATACATTTCTATCTGAGTGGAGACATTTCATTCAAATGGCACCAGTAGGTTGGCACATGTTGAATCTTTACACGACAAACATGAAATCCATCATGCATTTAAACGCATTAAAGGATCCCTTTGTAAAATGGAAAGCTTATTTTTGGGGTGCGTCGGCCTATATTTTGAATAGGGAAGGCATCAGACAAATATTAGATACATTTGACAAAAAGAAGTTTACTGAAAAAATGGTTGTGGTGGACGAAATTATTGCCACAATGGCTGAGAAAACATATCAATGTACCCATCCTCTCATTACAATTAGTGGTGCTGTTTCAACTCAACAAGTTTCAGAAATATCTCTTTTGGACAAATCTTTTGGTACACGAATAAATAAATTACTACGTGCTAAACGTTATTCGGGTGAGCTGTATCAAAGCAACTCCTATAAAACACTGATAGTCAATGAAACGTGTTCTTGGCATGTGTCCAAAGCAGTTTGTGGTTCTGACGTTGTATCTGATTACGACTATGTATTATTCAAAAACAACGCACTAACATTGGACGGTTTTGCATGGCAAACATTTTTAGAGTTTATGACAAATTTTACCATCATTGGAGCATTCCCAGTCCCCGATAAAAGTTTTAATTTGAGAACGTGGATATCAAGTCGGCCCACATCCGTATTTGATTTACGCACATGGGTTTCAGTCCAAAATTATGGTGCGTTCGGAAAATTTCGCCCTATACCATTTGATGTTATTCCCAAAACATTTGCACTTGTTAATGCGTCTTTTCTTGAATGGTATTTGTCCAAAAATCAGTTAGATCCAGAGAATTGGTGTGGGGCCGCTTTTGAGTGGGCGGGTCAAACGAGTTGTGCCATGATACCATTGGCCGTTGATCAGAGGTCAGAAATATCAGTTTTAAAAAAGCCAAAATCCAACACCAAAACAATAATGCCGACTGTGTTAAAATATTCTTACAAATTTAGTAACACAAAATTAATGTCGCACTATTGGAGACAGGTCAAGAATGGAAACGAATATCCCGAATTTTCATTTTATAACAAATGTAACATGATTATCGCAGCAGGAATGCCCAGAACTGGATCCACTTGGGTTTACACAATGATTAATGCCATCATCCTTGCTTATGGCAAAAAAATTGCTTTTAATAGTTATTGGAAAGCACCTGAAAGATTAAAATACTCTCCAGAACGTACACAAAGCTTTTACAAGCGTGAGAACGCCGCATGGGCGAAGTATGGTTTAGATGATTTTTTTATTTATAAATCACACGAATTTAAACCGGAACTTGTGAATAGGTGTGAAAATACTCTCATTTTTACATCAAGTAGATATATAGACAAAATAGCACTGTCTAAATTAAACGCAGGGTGGTTGACCGACCCTTTGGCGGCAATACTTGGAACACAACAAGATATGGTAACCTTTCATAAATGGAAGGCACACGGTGCTATTGTTTACAATTATGATACAGCTATAATAAATAAAACCGAAACTTTGTTATCTCTCGAACAAAACATAGCGAACAAATTTGGGATCTTGTCGCAACCAAACAATCAACAATTAATCAAAACGTTGAATCGAGAAGCAAATCCACAAATACGCGGCTCCTCTAAATGGGATTTGATAAATATTACCTATGACGTTATGGTGGGAAAATTATTAGTCGGAAATTGCCATCTTTATTCTCCAAATCCGACGTCAAACATTCATAAAATGTTAGATTGGGCTGCCTCCGGTAATTATCCCATGGTCTCTAAACATCCCCAGATGTCTCGGTCGGTGTTTATTGGCCAACGTTCCCAAGAAATATTTAGATTATTGGGCTTGTTTGGACTGAACAAATTTTCAGAGCATAAGTCTATGATTATAGATTTCGTGGGAGAAGGTCAGGATTACGCTGAAATTACACAAATGTCGCCCCAAATAATATGGATAGTAAATGAAATTACAATTTTGCCTACCGAATTGGCGAAACAGTTTAAATTATTGGATGAAAGTCTACGTCCAGATGATTTCGTGTTGTTCGAAAAAATGATCAATTTCACATCAACCCCTAAAGATGAATTGATATTAAATATCATCGAAACACGATTGAAAACTAAATACGATTGAAAACTAAATCCCTAGGGGTAGTTTAAATTGACCCTTTTTTGCGACGCGGTCATACACAATCTCGTATCTACGTTCTCGCTTCGGATAATTAGGATTATACATGCCGTACTTTGAGAATAATATTGGCTCCGATTTCAGACGAAAGCTACCGGTGTGTCCTTTATGTTGGTGTTTAGTTTTTATATATCTGCATGCGTTCTCGAAATGTATACCTTGATTTTCAAGGGCGCCTATAAATGAAAATTCAGCAGCCATACGATTCATAAAAAATTGTTTTTTTGTTGATAATTCGCGAAACCCGTCATCCGAAATATGTTGAATAGATTCTCGCCTAAAAACATATGAGTCTATTGAAAGTAAACTTTTGGGCCAACAATTAATACCCCGACGACATGTCTTACACATGGTTTCTTCGTTGCCAGAAGAAGAGGACCAAGACAGTGCATAGGCTTCCGAAGTTGCAAGTGTTGTGGCCAAAAATATTGTTTTATCAAACAATATGTCCGCATTTGATAAAACGACAAATGTTGATGGTAGACTAGCTACAAATTGTAACATCTCAAAATAGGAAGGCTTGTCGATTTGATGTTGACATTCAACATCGACCATTTTTTTTAATTGTTCACATAGATCCACTTGTCCGTCTAATAATACATACACAGGCATTATTAGACTATTTGAATGGGCGGTCTGTAACATTTCTTCGCGGCGTTGGTAGGGAAGGTCAAAAGAAAACGAGATAGCCAGTGAAACCCTGATATACTTCAGTTTGTCATGTTTCAATTTTATTTGATGAGAATGCCAAAAATATAATAACAATAAAAAACACCACATCAAATGCCTGACCATTTGTTATCAATTCGTCGACTAAATCCTCCTTTTTGTGATATAATAAGGATTTATTCCGTTTTTGATACTCCAAAATTAATATTTTCACACTGTGTTTCGTAGAAAAAATAGACGACAACCAATATATTATAAAAAAATATTACATGTATGTATTCTTTTTTATGTATGGTTCTAATGCTGAATTCGAACTGCCGTGTTTAGTGCGTTGACTGGTAATATATTGCACAGCTTGTGGACCACAAAATTCCAATTCTGACCATTGACGCGCTCCTGGTTTTCCTACAGCTTTGAGAACCACTGATGGGTCGTTAAATACCCAATAGTTTCCTTCTGTGTGTGCTTGTAAATGCATACCCACGGTGTTCATGTCTATTGTACGACCACGAAATATATGCATCGAATTTGGATGAGCAAATTGCATCAACGAGAATGACTTTAAATTCCACAAGACGATTGCTTCCAGACAAACGCGGCGATAATTACGTCCAATTGGATGTAGTTTGCCGTATAAGACAGGGTGTAGTGCGACAACACATAAGCAAAAAACTTCGTCTTTGAGTAGACTGGTTGGGATCCGAATCTTGTCCCATTCTTTCCACACCATTTTGTAGTCAATGCCCGCCAATAAACGCAGAAAATAAAACGACGCCATTTTCTCGAACGGTTCGACCATACCTGGTTCAATATATAATCTGGTTGCCGATTCTTTTACCAAGGTTTTACATTCTGGACGAGTCAATTTCTGTGCACAATGTTCGTAAATGTAAATGGTTGCAGGACCACCTGTAGAAAACCCCAAGTTTAAAGCCCACGATTCATACGTGAATGGAATCTTCCAGTCAGATACGACATAATATACAACTGTATTGCCTTGATAATCTTCTTCGTGCGTGGTTGTGACCCATTTCATATCTTCAAAGGGTTGCATCGTTTAAATAGAGTAATCACTTGTCAAATAGAATAGGTATTATATAGTTTAGATTAGAAATATAGTTTAGAATAGAAAATCCTTTAAATGTGATGATAACTCTATAAATGACTATAGTTTAAATTAAAATGTTTCGCAAATTAAGTACATTGAAAATAAGTATATTTATTAAAATGTTTGCCTGTTGTGTTTTAAGTTGGATAGTCATATCAAATTGGTTGATTTTTATTTTGTTAAACGACTCAAATGAGGGAACGTTCGACGTATGTATTGTTGGCGCTGGACTTTCTGGTGCGGTTATTGCGGAACGGTACGCAAATGTTTTGAATAAAACAGTGTATGTAATGGAAAAAAGAAATCATATTGGTGGTAATTGTTATGATTACATTGACAAAGATACAGGTATACGTGTAAATAAATATGGTGCACATCTTTTCCATACAAAATACAAACGGGTTTGGAACTACATCCAACAGTTTTCGGAATGGACACCATATGAACATAAAGTATTGGCATACGTGGATAGTAAATATGTACCTGTTCCTGTGAACATTGAAACAGTGAATATATTATTTGGGCTGAATATTAAGAATTCCGACGAAATGGACAACTGGTTAGTACAGGAACAGGTAAAATTTGAAATCGAACCACGTAACTCCGAAGAAATGTCTTTGTCGCGCGTTGGAAAAAGACTATATGAAAAAATGTTTAAACCATACACAATTAAACAATGGGACAAAACACCAGCACAATTAGGGCCAGAAGTAATGGCAAGAATTCCTGTACGAAACAATAACGACCCACGTTATTTTACAGACGAATGGCAAGCGTTACCAACAAAAGGTTACACTGCCATCTTCGAAACAATGTTTAACAACCCAAATATTAAAGTCGAAACAAATGTTGATTATTTTAACGTGCGTGGTTCTTTAAAATGCAAACATACATATTTTACAGGTCCAATTGATGCATACTTTGCGCATTTGGGATGGCCAAAGTTGGAATATCGTAGTCTTGATTTTCACCGCGAAGTACATGAAACACAATTCTTTCAACCGAATTCTGTTGTAAATCACCCGTCTCCAACGGTTCCGTATACCAGAATAGTAGAATACAAACATTTTCTAACACAAGTATCAGATAATACTGTGATATTTAAAGAATTCTCAAAAGATGGTGGAGAACCCTACTACCCTGTTCCAAATCCGGAAAACAAAGCATTGTTTCAAAAATATAAGAAATTGGCAGAAAAAGAAACTTCTGTTACATTTGTGGGTAGATTAGCAAATTATAAATATTTTAACATGGATCAGACCATTTTAAATGCACTGGAATTATTCGATAAAGTTATTTAATTATTAATGCTGTTATTACACATATACATTGTATAAACAGTGCGATTGAACAAAGTTTGACTTCTGACATTGGTCCACAAATATGTAGGATATTGTTTAACAGCGTCCCCTTGCCTGTAGGTAGCAACATGTTATTTCGAACATCATATTTTGGCATTCTATGTCTTGGACAATCGCCAAATAACTCTGGTAATGAAAACATAGTGTTTAAAATTTGAGGTAGCATCATGATGGCCAATGTTTCGGTCTCGTGTTGCGCAACCGCCACGAAAAATGCTCCTGATAAATAACACCAAGAATCACCCACAAATATAGAAGCTGGAAACCAATTCAAATAAAGCAACACCGAACACACACAAATATATCCAACCATACCAGGGACAACAAAATATAGCCCACATGCAATAATTAAACATTGACCAGCTTCTATACCATTGATTCCTGCATATATATTTATGGAATTTCCACACCATATGCACCACAACATAATGTATACGTGGTAGAAAAGTCCCAAATCTATCATATATCCAAATAATAGAATGGATGTATTCTGTTGATACAGTGGTAAGTATGTGAATGCACTCATAATAAGTTTTGTTCTCCATCGGATATCAATAATGTCATCCAATGCACCAGTCCAAAGACCTAACAACATACAATAAAAAATAGGTCCACGTGTCATAAACATACAAAGAACGAGACCCGCAATTAGACCCATTGCTTCTGGTACTTCTGGTTTATGTTGTTTGTGAACGTCCTTTCCAGTAATACCAATGCCTTTGAATATTGGTTTAAAAATTGAAAGAGCAAAATATGTCGCAACAGCTTCCATTTATTTTATTTTGCATAGTTAAATACTTTTTATTGTACATGTTCAATTAAAAATATTTGGTAATTGCCTCCTGAACGAGTTGTTCCCGTTTCTTTGTCTATGCACGCTTGTATATGTTTGCAACACGTTCTTGTGTTTGCGCGATCCCGATGTTCGAAATCAGGACACGTACAAGACCAAACGATTTCTTTCGTTGTGCCGTCGTATCGAATGAGATACGCTACTTTCACGCCGTATTTGAAATACGTTACTTTGAAATCACGCTGTACAAGACCAAACGATTTCTTTCGTTGTGCCGTCGTATCGAATGAGATACGCTACTTTCACGCCGTATTTGAAATACGTTACTTTGAAATCACGCTGTAAATCGCCCAAATCAATAAATGGTCCACCTGTATCAATAAATGGTCCACCTGTCGGGATCTGAAATTGTCCACGTGGTGCAGTTTTACAATCGTGTCCTCTGGGGTTGTGTGAACTAAAACAGGCATTAGACATTTTTATAATGGAAGAAATACTTTATATGTTCTTTTCGCAGATGCATAAAATGTCAGTATAAATGCAAGAATGATTATACAAATGAACGATGATGACGAGTTGCTTCCACTAAACTTAGACCCCGACCAAAGTCCAAAAAGAAAAGTTTTAGATTATTTGAAACGCGACATGCATTTTAATTATGACCCAACAAAAAAAGAAATTGTTGATAAGTTTTGGACATCCATGTTAAAAGATTTGAAAGATTACAATCACCAACTTGACGATTCAAAACCATTTGAAAAAACATGTTACTCTTGCTGTTCCAAAAATTTCATCAAAAAATGGGACAGAAATTTCTGGGAGTTTAAAATGGTCGGATATCGGAAAAGAATTTACATTTCAGAGTACAAATATCCTACAAAAGTAATATCAGTCGTACTTGTATTCATCGCTGGTATTTTTAAATTGATACGTGCAAATCAAGATGGAAAAGCATCGTTCTACGGAAATATAATACAGATATTAACGAGTTTATTAGTACTGTTATTATTTTACAGAGAAGGGGAACGTGTCATGCTTATTCCAAAGATAGGTGCAATCATCGTTTCAACAAGTATATTGTATGGTATCATTTCGAATGCCGAAAATGGTGAAATTGGAATATAAAAAGGTTTTATTTATGAGGAAAAAATATGTTATGTATTGTTGTACCATACCGAGCAACAACACAGCCCGAACGCAGGGAACATCTGATTAATTTAATATACTCTATGTCACTTCAACTTCCTTATGCATATATTTATATTATTGAACAATACGACGACCAACCTTTCAACAGAGGCGCACTCTTAAATATAGGTGTTAAAATTGCAGGATTGACGGATAACGATGTCATTTGTTTCCATGACGTCGATTTATTGCCACATCCAGATATTATTAACGAATATAAAATTCCGTTGCCATTAGGAACCGTTAGACATATTGGTCATGCTTGGAAACGATACGACACTGATACGTATCTCGGTGGTATACTAATGATTAGGGTTGGTGATTTCGTGAAAATAAATGGTTATCCAAACGACTTTTGGGGCTGGGGAGGCGAAGACGACGAACTTCGTGATCGTATTAACGACCATGGTATGCAGATACAACGTTCTACAGGCACAATCTTAGACCAAGAAAATCTCACTCTTTCTGAAAAAATGATTAAATTGAAACAAACGAAGCAAAAATGTCCTGACAAATGGGAACGTCGTGCATGGCACAGAAGACACCCTGGAGTTTTCGGACTCTCACAAGTGTCCGAAAGAATCATCAACGATAGGGTCACTTATGGAGAAAATTGCATACATTACAAAGTAGTAATCCAATAAATTATTCATAGATCTTGCATACATACAAAGAAGAAAAGAAATGCTGACTTATTATTTATTTGTAGGCTATTGTGCATTCACCATTGTATACACCGCCGTGAGAACATATTGTCCTATAAAACTGCATAAATAGTATTTATACGAGTGTATTCTTATGAATGAAATTCGTTCATATTCTTTGTTTCGTTGTTCTAACCTTTTGTTGGATATGGATGTTACCTTTACTAATAGTGGGTGCTGTGTTCAGCATTCCACTTGCCCTAATAACCCTAACACTCTCTGTCATCATTTCATTGACATTACAATGGTGTTTCCATGGTCAGATTATTCCAAATAACATCCTACGGCGATGGTTCAGTTATTGTCCATGGCACGAGTGGTTCCCATGTAATACCATTCACATTTCCGAAACGTCTGTCGTCGCCGTGCACCCACATGGTGTACTATGCTGTGGCGCATTGGCAGGAATTCACTTTGTTCCCGAATCACAAACGGTGTTTTGTGTTGCTCCGATATTATTTTTTGTTCCTGTATTGGGCTGGTGTGTTCGAGCACTCGGTTGTATACCAGCACGATACGACATCATGCTATTGGCATTACGAAAAGGATATTCTCTCATCGTTGTCCCTGGGGGCGTACCAGAATTAGTCATGTCAGAAGTAGGAGATGATTATAAGACTTTTGAACGTTCAGGATTCATACGTTTGGCACAAGAAGCACAAGTTCCGATCCAAAGCGTATTCGTTAAAGGAGAGTGTCAAACGTACCATATGTGGAAAGCGCCTTTCCACGATAAACGTGTATATTTGTCGTGGAAATTGAATGTTCCGCTTATTTTTCCATTTTTCCGTGGATGGTATGGGTCATGGTTACCGAAAAGGATACCACTTGTTTTGAAAACACAAAGAATAGAATCCACAACAAAACAAGAATATTATTCCTATTTAAAACGACTTCAACAAGAAACATGAAACCATCAAAAGGACTCTTAGGACTTTTCCGAAAAGAATGCGACAAAAAATGTAATAAATATAAAGTTTTTGCACATCAAATACCATTCGTAGCCATATACAGGTTAAAATACGACGATTGTATGAAAAAATGCGTAGATGAAACCGTTAAAGAAGAGAAAAATAAATTATAAATTATTTATATAATCCACATTTAGTACAATCATAATGACTTCTCCCACTTCTAGCAGACATATCTTTTCTCCACACGTGTGTGCAGTTCGACTGTTTCTCTATGCGTCTTTGATCCAATATGTCTTCCAACCTTCTTAATTCATTTCTGTGAAATCGGCAAATCTTACGTATTTTGCTTGAAGACATTGGTTCCATGTTGGTTCCATTTGGTTCCATTTGAACTTACACAGTTGGGCTATATCAATTTTCACTTATTATGTTCTTTAGAGATTTACGCCACCAAAGCATATGATATATGGCTGATGTAACTTCCCATGTTCCATCATGGTTCCAATGATTTGGATGAAGTTCAAATCGAAATAAACCCAAATCATTGTCTTCAGGTGTGAGAGGATTTTCTTGTTTCATTCTTATACGTTTTTCGGCTTCTTCAGTTTGTTTCATCTCCGCGGCTTTGTTTTCTTGACGTATTTGTTCACATTTTGCATCGAATGCGTTACACCCGCCCAATATATTAAACGTAGTCATCAAATTGCCAATACGTCGAATATGACCAGTGCGCAAAAATATAAGACAATCTACAAAATCGTTTCTTTCAATCGAGAATTTTTTTAAAAATGTCATGTTTCCGTTTTCGTCCACTTCTGGAGGTGCGAATCCTTCTACCACGCCTAATAAACGCGCCAAAACTGGTGGGACGTTCGCCAGAGATGTAGGGTCGACGATGAGTTTCTCATCGTTTGCACAGAGTATTTGAATTGACATTTTTAGAATAGGTTTGTAATTGTTTTTTGGACATTTTTAGAATAGGTTTTGTGATTGTTTTTTGGACTGTTTCTATTTTTTTCCGGCATTGTTCAACATGTGTGGCCATTTCATAGGTGGATCTTATCATTGATTTTCCACAATAAACACATTTTCGAACGACTGGCATTTTCTTTTACTTTGTTTCTTTTTATACGGAACTATTGAACGTATATAAAGATCATTTATTTTTTTAAAATGTCCAGAATCCGACGTAATATTATTCGACGAGATCACGCATATACATTGTTGACAAAACTTGAATCAGAACTTTTGTCCACAGATATGGAACTTTTGTCCACAGATATGGAACTGAAATTACTGGCAATTTTGAGAGATATACCGTCCAACAAATTTAAGTCAAAATCTTCACCAGAATGGGAAACGTTCGAGTGTGTTTTTAAATCTGCTCATCTGCTAGGAATTGTGAACACTGAAGCCGCCGATGATATGGAACTAACACATTTTCGGCAAGTGTGGAAAACTATTCGGAAAAATAAAACGTCCAAGTTGATAGATTTCTTAAATGTTACACAAAGTTATGTTTAATCGTTCTAATTTAAATTATTGCGAACAATACAACAGAACCAAACCTTTGTCACTCCTCCTCATTATCTTCTGCCTCACTTTGCACTGCTTCCATAAATGCAGGTGGACATCTTGGATGTTCAATTTTACACCATTTTTGTAACAAGCGCACAACTGGCCTTTTAGTGCCACATCACTACTGAATCCATACTCATCACGTTCGGGGTAACGTCACTACTGTCAGTGTAATGTTCAGGTTGTTCTCTACAATGCCAATATTCTTCATGGTCAGGATTCAGTTAGTTTGCATGTTTGTCTAAATTGGCTATATTTCTTATGTACATGTATATTTTATATTTCTCATGTGTAGTGTAAAGAGGAATTATGATTTTCTTCTTAACTTTTTTTTTAATACGAAGTTGTCTTCTCTTCCGACGAAGAGTCATTTTTGATACCTTTCACGTATTGGTGGTATTTGGCTTTGGCTTTTTCAACGTCGACTTTGGCCTTTTCAAGGGTCTTTTCGGCTTGGTAGACGTATTTCAATTTGTCTTGGCGTTTGGAATAATAATGCAGTGTGTGACGAAATTCTCCATGACCATTTCCATTTTGTGCATATTTTCGAACGTACTTGTACTGTTTTGGTTTTAACGAGAAGCCATTGATTTCAAACGCTCTGTTATAACAGTTAAAGGCGCGACAACCGTTCTTAGACTGAATATGCACCTTTCCTTTGGTCGGAAAATGACCCTTCTTGTTGATTCTGTCGAGCACGGCGTACAGTACAGACGCGACTGCAAGCGTGCAAATGCCCGACGCCTTGCCCAAGTAGACCAAATTTATTGAGATTTCCGACGGTGTTGATACGACATTCACTGTGCGCTCGCTTATACCGTTACCGTCTGTTTCGTTACGAAAGTGACCGTACTCTCGCAGCCATCCATTTACACCATCTTTACTTTTTCCAGACATATCTTCTGTTATGGACGCATCTTCTGTTATGGACGCATCTTCTGTTATAACGCAGCGAAAGTCTGGCCAGAATTCTGGCCATATGTAAAGATATACCTCATCATTGACCGCAGTGAGGATTGTTGGCGGTCCGGTGGACGGAAGCGGTCCGTCTTTGACACTACATGTCTTATTTTCCAGTTTGGATACCTTCATTTCTGGTTTGGGATATGTCATCGACGTGGTACCATCAAACATACCAGACATATTCGTCACCTGTGATGTATTCAGCGTCAACGGTTGATTAAACGCAGTGGCATGTGCAAACATGTAAGCCATAGTCGTCACATTAGACGTATCAAACGTCAACAGTTGATTAAACGCAGTGGCATCGTAAAACATACCGTCCATAGTCGTCACATGTCTTGTGTCAAACGTCAACGGTTTATTGAACGCCTTGGCATGTGTAAACATGTCCTCCATAGTCGTCACCTGCGACGTATCAAACGCTAACGATTGATTAAACGCTACGGCATGTCCAAACATGTTCTCCATAGTCGTCACCTGGGACGTGTCGAACGTCAACGGTTGATTGAACGCTCTGGCATGGCCAAACATGTTCTCCATAGTCGTCACCTGCGACGTATACAGCGTTAACGGTTGATTGAACACTGTGGCCTTATTAAACATGCCACACATATCCGTCACCTGTAATGTATTCCATGCACTGATATCTTGATTGAACGCTCTGGCCGCGTAAAACATGCTATTCATATCCGTCACATTGGACGTATTCCATGCACTGATATCTTGATTGAACGCTCTGGCCGCGTAAAACATGCTATTCATAGTCGTCACATTGGACGTATTCCATGCACTGATATCTTGATTGAACACTCTGG
>Ga0209502_10000230_pt1 | contig 63194 bp, 62 predicted proteins | sample ArcticOcean_MG_C_10_FD_187442 | JGI IMG/M metagenome (GOLD analysis project Ga0209502, IMG submission 187442) | Marine microbial communities from western Arctic Ocean - ArcticOcean_MG_CB11_90 (SPAdes) (version 2) | ecosystem: Environmental > Aquatic > Marine > Oceanic | place: Arctic Ocean... | reverse complement strand
ATCTTACATCAGTTAGGAGCTAATGATGCAGAGAAAAAAGAAATAGCTAGGTATTTTGAGGAGCAGACAGTTACTCACAGTGCAGTAGTAGCTAAATTTAACGAACTTAGAAATAACAACTAATTTGAGTCAATTTTATTCTAACGGAAAATTACTACTCACAGGAGAATATCTTGTATTAGATGGTGCTACAGCCTTAGCAGTTCCAACTAAATTTGGACAAGACCTGTTGGTGAGTAAGATTACAGAACCTCAATTAATTTGGGGAAGTTTTACCCATACTGGAGACTGTTGGTTTGAGGCTGTTTTTGACTTGCCTAAACTAAGACTTGTCTCTGCCACTTTTAATTCTGATACCGAAGAAAACGCAGAATTTATAGCTGAAACGCTACAAGATATTTTATTAGAAGCTAGAAAGCTACATCCAGAATTTTTACAATCAAAAACGGGTATTATAGTGAAAACAACCCTAACATTTCCTAGAGATTGGGGATTGGGAACTTCATCTACCTTAGTAAATAACATTGCTCAGTGGGCAGCTATAGATGCCTATCAACTGTTACAGAATTCTTTTTCTGGAAGCGGCTATGATATTGCCAATGCACAACATAATTTGCCAATATTGTATCAGTTAAAAAACAAAAAACCGCTTATAAAAACAGTAGACTTTAGCCCTCAATTTAGTGATCAGTTGTATTTTGTTTATTTAAATAAAAAACAAAATAGTAAAGAAGGCATTGCCAAATACAAAGAAAATAATGATGATTTTAAAAATGAAATACATCGAATTTCTGAAATTTCTTTAGAAATGTGTTCTGTAAAATCACTTTTAGACTTTGAAAGATTAATAGAAGAACACGAACAAATTATTGCATCCATTATAAAACTAAAACCCGTTAAAGAACTATTATTTCCTGACTATCTAGGAGCGATTAAAAGTTTAGGTGCTTGGGGAGGAGATTTTGTTTTAGTAACAGGAAATAAAAGCACTTTACAGTATTTTAAAGAAAAAGGATATGAAACAATTCTTTCCTATTCAGATATGATATTATGAAAAAAGTAATTATTATTGGAGGCGGTGCAGCAGGTTTTTTTACTGCAATTAATGCCAAAGAAATGAACCCTAGTCTTGAGATTATAATTCTAGAAAAAGGAAAGGAAGTACTACAAAAAGTGAAAATTTCTGGAGGAGGTCGTTGCAATGTTACACATGCTTGTTTTGAGCCAAAAGAGTTGGTGAAATTTTATCCACGTGGTGAAAAAGAACTATTGGGTCCTTTTCATCAGTTTATGACAGGTGATACTTTTGAATGGTTTGAAAATAACGGAATTCCTCTAAAAACAGAAAAAGACAATCGTGTTTTTCCTGAATCTAATACATCGCAAACCATTATAGATTGTTTTCTAGGAAAAACTAAGGCATTAGGAATACCTGTGTTAAAAAACCATGGAGTCAATTCTATCAAAAAACAAGGAGATTCTTGGCTGGTAACTACCAAAGAACAGCAATTTGTTTGTGATGCAGTGGTAATGGCAGCAGGAAGTAGTAAAAAAGTATGGGATTTGTCACAATCTCTTGGTCATGCTGTTATATCTCCTGTACCCTCATTGTTTACCTTTAATATTAAGGATATTAGAATTAAAGACTTGTTAGGAATATCGGTATCTAATGCTACTGTAAAATTAATAGATACTAACTTGGAAGCTTCTGGGCCATTGTTAATTACCCATTGGGGCATGAGCGGTCCTGCAATTTTAAAACTTTCTGCATTTGGAGCACGAGTTTTGGCAGCTAAAAATTATGAATACAAAGTGCAGGTAGATTGGCTGTCTAGACCTACTAATAAAATTGTAAATGTGTTGTTGAACTTAAAAAAGAAACAACCAAAAAAACAAGTAATTGTTCGTTCTCCCTTTGAGGAAATTCCAAAAAGACTCTGGGAGCGTTTTGTAATCGCTTCTCAAATTCCTAGTACATTTAATTGGGCAGATTTAAGTCATGTTCAAATAGATTCTTTGGCTAATCAACTTACTAAAAGTGTCTTTACTGCCAAAGGGAAAAGTACTTTTAAGGAAGAGTTTGTAACAGCTGGTGGAGTAGATTTAAAAGAAATTAACTTTAAAAACTTTGAAAGTAAATTACAAGATAACGTGTTTTTTGTAGGCGAGGTTTTAAATATAGATGCTGTTACAGGTGGCTTTAATTTTCAGAATGCCTGGACTGGTGGTTGGTTGTGTGCTAAAGGCTTGGCAAACTTGTAACTATTATTATCGCTCTTGTTCTGAAGCAGAACTCTACAATGGGTTAAACTTTTTATTTAGTTGTTTTTAACTGATCTAGTAGCTGGTCTAATTGAGTTCTATCAAAATAGTTGCCTTGCTTTATCACTGCGTTAATCTTCTTAGTATTATTAATATCAACTAAAGGGTTGGCATCTAGAATCACTAAATCTGCCCAATTGTTTTTTGCAATGCTTCCTAGTTCGTTTTCTAAATTAAAGTACTCTGCAGGATTTTTAGTCGCAGCTTTTATAGCCTCTAAAGGAGATAAGCCAGCTTCAACTAAAACAGCTAATTCTTCATGTAAGCTTCGTCCGGGAGTTAAAAAGTAGATTGGAGTATCTGTGCCAGCCATAATTTTAATGCCTTTATCATGAACTCTTTTAGTCATATCAAACATCCATTTGGAATATTTTTCATTAAATGGAGTTACCTCTGTTTTCTTCAAATTATTAATATAATTCAACCACTGCTCTTGAACATTTTTTGGTAAATAGGTAAAACTTTCTTGCCATTCTTTAGTGGCAAAAGGTCTTCGTTTAGAGGCTGTATTTAGTGTTAGAGTTGGAATTTGCCAAGTATCATTTTTTGCCAACACATCTAAGACTTTATTAGCTTTGTCTAGATCAAAATTTTCAATAGCTATCTGCCTTTGTTCTTTATGAATTCTAGAGCGTAAAACACCCCCTTTATCATCTTTTCCAGAAGCTAAGAGTTGTTGTCTTTGTAGTAATAATTCATCTGAATTAGAGGCACAAGAAAGTTCTAAGTTTCTAAAATGTTCCATGCTGTTTAATCCTGCATTGGAGGCGCCAATTACATCCATACTTAATGGTACATGACCAGTTACTTTTAGTCCTTTTTCTTTGGCAAGTTTTGTTACCTCCTTAAATTGTTCTGGAGTTAACATTTCGTAGGCTTTAAGAAAATCTACTGCTAAGTTGTCTAATTCGTTAATTTTGTTTGTTACATCGTCAACGGTTTTCAATCCAACGGAAAGAGGTGGGTGGCCAGGATCGCTTCCATCATACACATTAGGTGATCCGTCTAAAAGAGGCCCAGCTACCATTACTCTTGGAGCACTGGTTGGGTTGGCTAAAGATTTTTCTTTCCATGTATTTACAAAATTAATATCTCCCCCTGTATCTCTCACACTAGTAATACCATAAGCTAAAAATAAATCTAGCATGTTAGGAGCCATTTCTTTGATGAAAGAAAAGTGAATATGAGCATCCCATAACCCAGGAATCATAAATTTATCGGTACCATCTACAATGGTATTTTCTTTAGCTAATTGAAGGTCTGGAGAAGGAAAAATTTGAATTATTTTTCCTGCTTTAATAATAATTGTTTGGTTTTCTAACAATCCAATTTCAGGATCTATGGTAGAAATATTTTCAATACAAAGTGCGTCTTCAAAAAACACCTCAGAATTCTGACAGCTAAAAAGTGTACAAAATAAAACGAGTAGTGTGTAATATATTTTATTCTTTTTTTTATTCATCATCTTTTATTGAATCACTAAATCAATGAAATTTTAATATAAGAATTTATTTCTTATTTTATATAATATTTTACCATTTGAAAAACTTTTTACTTCAACAGAGTTATTTTTGTGGTCATACAAATATTTGAATTCTGAAATATTAGTTATCGTTGTATCTTTTTCTGTAATAACTTTTATAGTCCAGCTAACAATATCATTGTATTTATTATATTTTTTTTCAGTAATTCTTCTTTTTTTGGTTTTATAATCGAAGCTTACATTTAAGATTGGATTGCCTTTTTTATCATATTTAAGTTCTCTTTTTCTTCTAATGCTTCCATCTGAGTCATAATATGTATGACCAATTTCATTCCATTTTTTATCATAGAAAGTTGTTATTCTACCAATGTTTTTTTCTTTGACAGACCCATCTTTATTATATACGAAATCTGAGGCTCTTGAGCTTTTTTCTATTGTATTATAGGTATAATTATTTGATTTATTTCCATCTTTATTGATGTACTTTAGTTCTAATATTTTTCCATTTTTGTTATAGGTGTAAGTTCTATTTCTATGAATAACACTATCTTTTCCGTAATGGATATACTCTATAATATTTCCCTTTTTATCATAGATGAATTTTTTTTCACCTTCCACGATGTTTCCAGCCCTATTGATATTAGGTTGTTTTAAAATACGGCCTTTAGAATCATAATAAATCAACTGTTTACCATACCAAAATCCTTTTTCAACATTATAATAAGATATTTCAACCATTTTTGGTTTTCCTTTCCATCCATCATAGGCATTCAAATACTTTAAATTTGAGCATTTAGTAAATAATAGAACTATTAGGATTGGGGCTATTTTTTTCATGGGGTATTGTTAAAATAATTCTCCTCTTTGAGGTTTCAAAGCATCTCTATACACTTTCATATCAGATTCATTTACTACAATAAAGGCAGCACACAACATTGGGTTAAGTTCTGTAACCCCAATCTCAATACATGGAAGATTTTCGATCTCAGCAAATTCTTTTAAATGAATGGTATGGTGTTTTGCAGTTTCTAGGGCATCAGGTCCTCTAAAATCCCATAATAATTTTATTTTTTTATTCATGTATCAAAGATAAATAATTCCATCTTTTTAAACCGAATAAACAATTAGTATTCTGTAACCCAGCCCCAGTTTTCACCACTTTTTATTCTGTAAAGCTGCATTTCAGAAACTCCAAATTGTTTCGCTATCATTTTCATTCTAGTTCTCCTGTTAGGATCATTTATTTTTCTTTTGATAAGCTTTACTCTGGTTTCTGTAAGTTTAGCAAAGGAAGGGCTTCTGCGGTCTCTATTTATAAATTCTGGACCTGTAAATTGGTGAATTTCCTTCTCTTGCTTGGTAGCCCACTGTAAATTTTCAATGTGGTTATTGGTTTTGTCATAGTCTAAGTGAATGACACAAACAACACCTTCTTTTTTTTCCAGAAAACTTTCTGCCACTAGTTTATGAACATACCTGCTGGTTAATTTCCCATTTACTTTTTGACGTAGCGATAAGTTTTGATATCCGTTAATAAAATATTTTTTAACAATAAACTCTTCTTCATCTTTACAATTTAAAATTCTCCCATAATTAGAGATTTTAAATAGCTCATTTTCGCAGATTTTTTCATCAAAGACAATATCTTTCCATTCTTCTTTCCAATGATCCCTTAACATCTTAAATAGTTTAGATTTTTATTTTATTTAAATAATAATCACAGCCTTTTTTTAAAATATAGGGATACATAAATTTATGATAAAAATTATTAAGATTTAATCTAAACTAATTGATATTTATAGAGATTTATAATCTTTTATTTTATCTAAATTTAATTAGTGAGGTAAAGATTTAATTCATTAATTGTATGAGTTTATTTGAAAGCTATTTGTTAAGTGATGATTATTTAAAGACTAAATGTTATCAAACAAAAAGGATTGTTTTTCACTGCTTTTTAGAAAAGGAGTCTGTATAAGTACATCATATTTTTATTTCTTCATCAATGCTTCAATGATAAATAATTATATCTTTGCTTTTTAAACTTAAAATCGCTTGAATACACAGCAATTTATTCCACATTCACTTCAGAGAAAATTAGAAATATTTTCATGTACATGGAAAACACCTAGCAATATTGCTTTGGTTAAATACTGGGGGAAAACAGCTCCTCAGATTCCTAAAAATGCATCTATTAGTTTTACGCTTAGTAAAAGTCATACCATTACTACTATTAATTTTACACCTAAAGATACTTCAGCAACAGAAGAAATTGATTTTGAATTGTTTTTTGAAGGAAAAAAGAAAGAAGATTTTAAGCCAAAAATTGCTAAGTTCTTTGATAGAATTCAAGAATATTGTCCGTATCTTTTTTCATACAATATGATGATTAGTTCAGAAAATTCTTTTCCTCACAGTAGTGGAATTGCCTCTTCGGCCAGTGGAATGAGCGCTATAGCCATGTGTTTGATGAGCTTAGAGCGTTCATTATCAAAAACAGAACTCAGTGATGAGTTTGTAAATAAAAAAGCATCATTTTTAGCACGCTTAGGTTCTGGAAGTGCCAGTAGAAGCATAGAAGGCCCTTTGGTTGTTTGGGGAAATCACCCAGCAATTGAGGGAAGTTCAGATCTATTTGGAGTTCCTTTTCCTTATAAAGTTCATGAAGTTTTTAACAACTATCAAGATGCTATTTTATTAGTAGACAAAGGAGAGAAGCAAGTAAGTAGTACAGTAGGGCATGATTTAATGCACAATCATCCGTTTGCTACTCAAAGATTTCAGCAAGCTAATGAGAATTTAGCAACCATTACTGATATTTTACAACAAGGAGAGTTAGATTTATTTATTAATTTAGTAGAAAGTGAAGCCTTAAGTTTACACGCAATGATGCTAACTAGTTCTCCATATTTTGTATTGATGAAACCAAATACTTTAGAAATTATTAATGCCATTTGGCGTTTTAGGAAAGATACTGGGAGTAAGCTTTGTTTTACGCTAGATGCGGGAGCCAATGTTCATGTATTATATCCAGAACATGAATCTGAGAATGTGATTCAATTTATTGATAATGAGCTTTCTATCTTCTGTCAAAAAAATCATTATATTTGTGATACTGTCGGTTTAGGAGCCGTTAAATTATAGTCTATACATGAAGACCTTACTTTCTAAATTTTCTTTTTTTAGCATATTAACGCTCACTTCATTTCTTTTTTTATCATTTACACAAGGTGTTGTTTGGTTAGATGAAAATCACAATCAAGTAACCCAAGAAAATGGAGTTTTTTACAGACCAATTCCGGAAAAGAAACGAAGTATCTATCTCATTGTAGATTATTATAGAAATGGTGCTAAATACAGAGAAGGGAAGGCTGCTTCCTTTGCTGTTAAAAAAGAAGATTTTAAAGGCTATGTCACTTATTTTTATTCCGATGGTGCTGACTATAAAAAGGAAAAATATAAAAATGGGGTTTTAGATGGTTCTTATAAAGAATATTATCCAACAGGAGAGCTAAAAATTGATGGAGTGTATGTCAGAGGAGTTAAGGAAAGAGCCTGGAAAATATATTATAAAACTGGAAAAATTAAGACAAAAGGAAAATATAGAAATGGAGAAAAAGTAGGCGAATGGACTACCTTTTACCGAGATGTATACTATCCTAATGACGAGTAATTTTATTGTATATTTGTATTAAAATTATACCCTATGAAAGGACCATTGTTCTACGCTAAAATTCTACTATTTGGAGAATATGGCATCATTAAAGACTCCAAAGGTCTTGCCATTCCATATAATTGTTACAAAGGAGCACTAAAATCTGCCTCTAATCTTTCAGGAGAAGCAAAAAAATCAAACGAAAACTTAGTTAAATTATATGACTACTTAAAAAATACAACAACAGATTTAGTGTCTTTTAATTTTACCGCTTTTAAAGAAGACATTGACACAGGTATGTATTTTGATTCCTCTATCCCGCAAGGATACGGTGTTGGTAGTTCAGGAGCATTGGTTGCCTCAATCTATGATCAATACGCAGAAGATAAAATTACCATTCTAGAAAATTTAACAAGAGATAAGTTGTTAAAATTAAAAGATATTTTTTCTCTGATGGAATCATTTTTTCATGGAAAAAGCTCTGGTTTAGATCCTTTGAATAGTTACTTAAGTTTGCCCATATTAATTAATTCTAAAACAAATATTGAGCCTGCTGGTATTCCATCTCAAAAAGAAGGAAAAGGAGCCGTTTTTTTATTAGATTCTGAACAAGTTGGTGAAACTGAGCCCATGGTAAACATCTTTATGAACAAGATGAAGAATGAAGGTTTTAGAAAAATGCTTAACGAAGAATTTGCCATTTACACAGATGCATGTATAGATAATTTCTTGCATGGAAATGTAAGCTCTTTGTTTGGGAATGTTAAAAAATTATCTAAACTAGTACTTGCAAATTTTAAGCCAATGATTCCTAGTGCTTTTCATAAAATATGGGAGCAAGGTATTCAAACCAATGACTATTATCTCAAATTATGTGGTTCTGGTGGTGGAGGTTATATCTTAGGTTTCGCGCAAGATTACGATAAAGCTAAAGTTTCTCTAAAAGATTATAAATTAGAATTAGTTTATAGGTTTTAAATTCTTCGCCAATGGAGAGCGCTAAAAAAGTTTCTATATTTTATAAAATTTTCAGTTTACTTTCTGTTGTTAGAGGCTATAATATATTGGTTCTTGTGATTGCTCAATACCTAGCATCTATTTATATTTTCTCTCCTAAAAAATCGATCACAACTGTAGTGTTTGATTTGCACCTTTTCTTTTTGGTGTTCGCCACAGTTTGTGTAGTTGCGGGAGGCTATATTATTAATAATTTTTATGATGTAAAAGCCGATAAAATAAATAGACCCTACAAAGCAGGTCTAGATAGTTTTGTGAAACAGGAAACAACATTATCTATTTATTTTCTAGTGAATTTTATTGGAGTAATTGCAGGGTTTTTAGTTTCATGGAAAGCCGCCTTGTTTTTTTCAGTATATATATTTGGCATCTGGTTTTATTCTCACAAATTAAAACGATATCCGTTAACCGGTTTAATATCTGCTACATTACTAACAATTTTGCCATTTTTTGTGATTTTTGTTTACTTCAAAAATTTCTCTAAAATAATTTTCATCCATGCTTTCTTTTTATTTTTAGTCATTATGGTGCGCGAACTCATTAAAGATTTAGAAAACATGAAAGGTGCTGTGGCTAGTAATTATAAAACCTTCCCGGTGGCATATGGTGAAAGAAACACCAAACTAATTTCTATTGTATTGTTGTTTTTTGCTTTGTCTACAGTTGTTGTTCTGCTAAATCACCCCGCTATCTCATACATGAAATATTATTTTTATGTAGTAGTAGTTTCTTTAATTATTATTGGTGCTGTTTTAATAAAATCATCTAAAAAACAAGAATATACAATCTTGCATACTACTTTAAAAATTATGTTACTAATTGGCGTGCTTAGCTTGGTATTTATAGATACCAGTTTGTTAGTAGATAGGGTAATTGAAACGCTCAAATAATCAAGTCAATTAAAAGAGTAATCTCTTAAATTTATAATGTTAAGTATAGCTAAAGTTTAATAAACCCCAGGCGTTTTACTATCATTTTGTGTGGTGAATTTGATGTGAAAAAATTTATGATTACATTTGCCGAAATTTTAAAAATGAATTCAAATAATAAATCGTCGGGAGGACGACAAGCAAGTAAAGGCAACACTCCTCAAAGAAAAAACAGTTTCCGTAAAGACTTTAAAAAACCATTAACAACTCCTAAAAAAGTTGATGTAGGTGGTATTAGATTAAACAAGTTTATTTCTAATTCTGGAATTTGTTCAAGAAGAGAGGCAGATACTTACATAGAACACGGTAGTGTAACAGTAAACGGTAACTTGGTTACAGAAATGGGGTATAAGGTGCAGACAAATGATGATGTTCGTTTTGACGGAAGTTCTATTACTCCTGAAAAAAAGAAATATATTTTGTTGAATAAACCGAAAAACTACATAACTACCATGGACGATGAACGTGGGAGAAAAACAGTGATGGAATTAGTATCTAACGCAGCAAATGAAAGAATTTATCCTGTAGGAAGATTGGATAGAATGACTACAGGTCTTTTGTTATTTACAAATGATGGTGAAATCGCTAAAAAATTAACCCATCCAAAACATGATGTTAAAAAACTATACCACGCTTCTTTAGATAAAAAACTAGATTTAAAAGACTTACAGAAGTTACGAGGTGAGGTTGTTATTGAGGGTAAAAAAGTATTTATTGATGCAATTTCTTATGTAGAAGGCCAGACTAAAACTGAAATTGGTATCGAAATTCATTCTGGAAGAAATAGAATTGTTCGTAAAATATTTGAACACGTAGGCTATAAAGTTGTTAAATTAGACAGAGTACTATTTGCAGGCTTAACAAAAAAGAATCTACCAAGAGGAAGATGGCGAGACCTAACAAATCAGGAATTAGCAAACTTACAAATGATATAAATAACAAAAAATCCGAACATAAATGTTCGGATTTTTTTGTGGTACCTCCAGGAATCGAACCAGGGACACAAGGATTTTCAGTCCTTTGCTCTACCAACTGAGCTAAGGTACCATTGTTCTTAGCGGACGCAAATATAAAGCGAGTTTTTTACAACTACCAAATAAAATTACAAAAATCTATTGTATTTTTGATATTCACTTTTAAATGAAGAATGAATCTAGTTATAGACATAGGGAATACAAAAGTTAAAGCAGCTGTATTTGAGTCAGATACCATTAAAGTTGCGTATGTTTTTGATGAAGTTAACTTCTTTGAAGAACTTGAATATATTTTAGAAAAACATAAAATAACACAATGTATCTTATCTTCAGTAAAGGAAACAAGAGAAGATTATATACAAAAACTTAAAAAAATTCCTTTTTTCATAGTCCTAGATTCTTCCATAAAAGTACCTTTCAAGAATCTTTACAGCACACCTACAACCTTAGGTATAGATAGAATAGCTCTTGCAGCTGCAGCAGTTTCTTTATATCCTCAAAAAAATACATTAATTATTGATGCAGGAACTTGTATTACGTATGATTTTGTAAATTTAAAAAGTGAATATCTTGGAGGAGCCATATCTCCGGGTATAGATATTCGATACCAATCTTTACATCATTATACCTCAAAACTTCCAAAATTAATTAAAAGCGAGGCACATAATTTAATAGGCACATCAACTTCAGAAGCAATTCATTCTGGTGTAATTAACGGTGTAATTCATGAAATTAAAGGTATAATTAGACAATATGAGCTTGATTATCATGATTTAACAGTTGTTTTAACAGGAGGAGACACAAAATTCTTGTTCAAACAATTAAAAAATAGCATCTTTGCGAATCAAAATTTTCTCTTACACGGATTAAATAAAATATTGACATTTAACAATCAATAATGATTAAGAAAATCATCTTCTTTTTAGCTGTTGTCATATCAGCCCAAGCTTTCTCCCAAAGATCTACTTCTTCTCCGTACTCTTATTTTGGAGTAGGTGAAGAGTTTGGAACAAGAACAGTAGAACAAATAAGTATGGGGAGTATTGGAGCTGCATATAGTAGCAATAGATATTTAAATTTTGTAAACCCTGCTTCTTTGTCAGAATTAAGATTTGCTACCTATGTTTTTGGGGTGTTAAATAATGAGTTAACTATCAAAGATGCAGACATAGAACAATCTACAAACTCTACAAATTTAAGCTACTTTAGTTTTGCGTTTCCGGTAAGTAAAAAAATGGGAGTAATTTTTGGAATGCAACCAACATCATCAGTTGGGTATTCTTTAATTAATACTTTAAATAATGAAGAAGGAGATCCAATAGAAATTACTCAATTTTCTGGAACTGGAGATGTAAATAGAATATATGGAGGTTTTGGCTTAAAACTTTTTAAAGGCTTTTCTGTTGGTTTAGAAGCAGATTTTTTATTCGGTAATATTCAGAATAATGTTTTAAACGCTCGAGAAGAAGTTACCTTAGCTACAAAAAATATAGAAGATTCTAATATAAGGGGTGGTTCAATAAAATTAGGAGCTCAATATAAAACAACCATTACCAAAGACTTAAACCTACATGTTGGTGCTTCCTTTAAATTAGGCAATTCTTTAAATTCTACAGGAACAGAAAATTTATATTCACTTTCAATAGGAGCGTCAGGTTTTGAACAACCAAGAGATACTATATTCTCGGGTCCATTATCAGCAAACTTAGAAAGACCACTAGAAACTGTATTAGGTATTGGTTTAGGGAAAACAAATAAATGGTATGCAGGAGTAAATTATAAAACTCAAGATGCGCTTGTAGCCACTGGTTATTTTGATAATAGCGCTCAAAGCTTTCAATATGGAGAATCTAATAGAATATCTGCTGGAGGGTTTTTTATTCCAAAAATAAACTCTATCACAAGCTATTGGCAAAGAGTTACCTACAGAGGAGGTTTAAAGTTTGAAAAACTAGGATTACTAGTAAATGGAACCCCTGGATCTAATACTTTTACAAGTATTGATGACTTTGGCATATCTTTTGGTCTAGGATTACCGCTAGGGAACAGATTATCTAACCTAAATTTAGGTTTTGAATATGGTAAAAAAGGAACTACAGATAATGGATTATTGGAAGAAAAATACGTTAATTTCAGACTAAGTCTTTCCCTTAACGATATCTGGTTTAAAAAGAGAAAAATTGATTAACAAATACGATTAAAAATGAAGAAACAAATTATTTTATTAGCAAGTCTATTTCTTTTTTTAGGGTTACATGTTATAAATGCACAGGCAACACAACAAGAATGTACCATTAAGTATAATCTTTTCAAAGGAGATTATCAATCTAAAAAGTATGATGATGCCTTCCCTAATTGGATATATTTAATGGATAACTGTCCTACATTATCTATCAATATTTATAAATTAGGTGACAAACTAACTGAAGCTAGGTTTAAAAAAGCGACCAACAAAACTGAAGCTTTGGTTTTGATTAAAAGAGTATATACACAAAGGCTAGAATACTTTCCTTCTAAAGATCCAGCAAAAGTACACAGTGACTACGCAACGTTTCTAGTAAAAAACAACTTAGCTACTGATGACGAAGTTTTTGAAATATTAGAATTAGCTTATAGCATAGATCCTACTAGAATGGGAGTAAAAAATATTTATAGATATTTTCAGGGAATAACTGATGCTAATAAAGATACCAATCCTCAAAAAGTTTTTGACACCTATGATGATGTGTTAGAGTCTGTAGGAGAAAAATTAGATGACTATGCGAAGAAATTAAGAGACTTAAATGCCAAAGTTGAAGCTGGTCAAGCATTAGACAAAAGGCAAAAACAAAATTTAAGAGCTTATACTATAAACTCCAAAGCGCTAGGGCAAGTAGAATCTGGATTAGATAATATTATTATAGTACTATCTACCTGTGATCGTTTAATTCCATTATATGAAAGAGACTTTAAGATTCATAAATCTGATGCTAAATGGTTGAAGAGAGCTGTTTCTAGAATGTTCAATAAAGAATGTACAGATGATCCTCTTTTTGAAAAATTAGCAATAGCTTATGCAGAAGCTTCTCCATCTGCAGATGCCTACTCTTTTGTAGCTGGTGTATTAGAGAAAAAAGGAGATGCTTCAGGAGCCCAAGGGATGAGAATGAAAGCATTTGAATTAGAGACTGACCCTTTCAAAAAAGCTAACTTTAAATTAAAGTTTGCTCAAGCAGCCAAAAAAAGAGGTCAAAAATCTAAAGCAAGACAGTTGGCTAGAGAGGCTATCGCTATAAACCCAAATATGGGTAGAGCGTATCTTTTTATTGCAAGTTTGTATGCAACTTCTGTAAACAAATGTGGGTCTAGTGAATTTGAGAAAAGAATGACTTATGTTGCTGCATATAACAAAGCTTTAAGAGCAAGTCAGGTAGATCCAAGTATGAGCTCTGTAGCTAGAAAGTTTACAAGAAATTACAAGGCAAACTTTCCTTCCAAAAAAGTTGTTTTTACAGAAGGAGTTAAAGAGGGAGATCCTTTTAAAGTAAAATGTTGGATCAATGAATCTGTAAAGATTACGTCCAGCGGTAAATAATAATGAACCAATTATTTCATATAACAAAAAAAAGCATTGCTACAATCATGATTGTGGGAATGCTTTTTTCTTGTACAAATGATTCAAAAAAGGTGAGAGACTTTTTAGCTGAAAAAAATCTGCCCATTGCTGTTGCTAAACACGCGCACCATATCTATAAAGATTCAGGAAGAATAACCTCTAAATTAACAACATCACTTTTAAATGATTTTAGCAACAGGAAGAAACACCCCTATAATGAGTTTCCAGAAGGGATTAAAATAATTAATTTTGAGAATAACGGAAAAGACTCTGTCACAGTTTTTGGAGACTATGCTTTATCATACTCTAAAACATCTATATCAGAACTGAAAGGAAATGTAGTTGTAATTAATCATACAGATGCATCTAGATTAGAGACAGATCAATTATTTTGGGATCAGAAAAATAAATATTTTTTTACTGAAAAAAGTTTCATACTTACCAAAATTAACGACACTGTTATAGGTGTTGGTTTTGAGTCTATGGAGAATTTAAAAAAATATGTTGCCAAAAAAACTGTAGGAAACATTGTAACAAACGAAAATGAATTATGAATAATATCTGGAAATTTTTACAGTATGGATATTTAATTATTGCTCTTATTTTACTTGTAGAAGCAATAATTGAATGGAAAGATGATCAAAATAAAGCATTATTTATGCTTGGTTTATCTATCTTTATCTCATTAATATTCTTCTTTAAAAGAAATTTTAGAAAAAAAATAGAGAAGAGAAATAAACTTTAAATGGAGGTTGATATTACCATCATTCTTATCTCAATTATATTCTCTGCTTTTTTCTCAGGAATGGAGATCGCGTTTGTTTCTGCAAACAAACTTCATATAGAGCTAGAAAAAAAGCGTAAAGGTTTTATTCCAAATATATTAAGGAAGTTAACTAAGAATTCTTCAAAATTTATTACCACCATGTTAGTTGGTAATAATATTTCATTAGTATTGTATAGTTATTTTATGGGAAAATTAATTGTAGAGTATTATGGGATTAATAGTATCCTTATTCAAACAGTAATCTCTACTATTTTAATTCTTGTAACAGCTGAGTTTCTTCCCAAAGCAATCTTTAGAGTATATGCTAATGAAACACTAAAAATACTTGCTTTACCAGCCTATTTTTTTTACGTATTACTGTATGTTTTTTCATTTGTCATTAACGGAATTTCAGATTTCTTTTTAAAATTTATTTTTAGAACAGACAAAGACGCTCAACAGACTGTATTTAGTAAAGAAGAGTTAGGAAATTATATTACAGAACAATTAGAATTTGGAAATGATAGTGAAGAAGAAATAGATTCTGAAATACAAATTTTTCAAAATGCTTTAGAATTTCAAAAGGTAAAAGCTAGAGAAATTATGGTTCCTAGAACAGAAATATTAGCTATCGAAATTCACGAGAAAGTTTCAAAACTTAGTGAATCCTTCATTAGTAGCGGATTTTCTAAAATATTGGTTTATAAAACTTCTTTAGATGATATTATTGGTCATGTAAATGCTTTTGAGCTATTTAAAAAACCCAAAACAATCAAATCTATTTTATTACCAGTTGAAATTGTTCCAGAATCTATGATGATTAATGATGTTTTAAATAGTTTGATGAAGAAAAGAAAGAGCATCGCTGTAGTTGTTGATGAATATGGTGGAACATCTGGAATGATTACTGTTGAGGATGTTGTAGAAGAACTTTTTGGAGAAATTGAAGATGAACATGATGTGCAAGAGTTAATAGACGAAAGAATAACTGAGACAGAATTTAAATTTTCAGCAAGATTAGAAATCGATTATCTAAACGAAGAGTACAATCTAAATATTCCAAAAGAAGAAGCCTACGAGACTTTAGGTGGTTTCATTATAGATTACACAGAAAATATCCCTGAGAAAGGAGAGGTCTTAGAGATCTTAGGCTATGAAATTACAATACTTGGAGTAAGTTCCTCTAAAATTGAAGAAATTCGTCTAAAAATTTTAGATAGAGAACAAAATTAACCCCCTTTTTTCTTTTATAATTTCATTAAATACTAAGGCTTCTGGTTGCTTATTTACTTCGCAAATTGTATATTCGCCCATTCAAATTAAATTATTAATTTTATGGCAATTTTATCTAAAATAAGAGATCGTTCTATCGCATTAATAGCCGTTATAGGCCTTGCTTTATTTGCATTTGTGTTAGACCCATCAACATTAACAGATTTCTTTGACTCTTCTAAAATAAATGAAGTAGGTGAAGTAGATGGAGAAACAATCTCTAGACAAGAATATGCAGAAGCATTAGATACCTATAAAACAAGAAATAATAGTAGCATGTCTAATATGCAAGCTGCTAAAACTGTTTGGGAAAATATTTTAAAAGATAAGATATATACCAAACAATTAGAGGAGGCTGGAGTTACTGTTGGAGAGTCAGATGTTTTAAATACCATTATAAATTCTCCATCTGTACAAAGAAATCCGCAGTTTTTAAACGAAGCAGGTTTGTTTGATAGAGACAGTTTTATGCAGTTTTTAAAAGACACTAAAGAGAGTGATGATCAAAATCTTTGGAGCGCTTGGAGCAACTATATTAATGAAGTTGGATCAAATCTAAAAAGAGATACCTATAATAATTTAATTAAAGCAGGTCTTGGTGCCTCTCTTAAAGAAGGAGAGTATTCATATCTAGAAGATAATGATTTGCTAAGTGCAGATGTTGTTTATATACCTTATTCTTCTATTGCAGATAGCTTAGTTTCTATAAATAATAGCGAAGTAGAAACTTATATTAAAAATAATCCTTCTGCTTACGAAGTGGAAGCTTCAAGAGATATTTCTTATGTGAAGTTTGATATCTCACCTACAGACCAAGATAAAGAAGATATTAAAAATAATGTTGCTAGTTACTTAGAAGATAGAAACGATGTTAACAAAGCAACAGCTCAGGAGATTATTATTTTAGGATTAAAAAATGCAACAGATTATTCTATCTTTTTTGAAGAAAATAGTTCAGACATTCCAATGCAAGAATCTTATTATTTAAAAGATGAATTGCCTAAAGCAATTTCTGAGGCAGTTTTGGAAGGCGAAGTAAACAATACTTTTGGTCCTTATGAAGATAAAAATTATTTCAAGATATCTAAAATCACTAAAGTTTTCTCAAGACCAGACTCTGTAAAAGCTAGTAGTATTTTTATTCCTTATCTAGGTTCGCAAGGAGCTACAGCAGCTACTACAAAAACTGAAGAGCAAGCAAAAGCTTCTATTGACAGTATTTACAAACTAGTAAGAAGAAGCAAAAAGAGATTTACTCAAATTGCAAGTGAAATTAATACAGATGCAAGTAAAGACAAAGGAGGAGATATTGGATGGAATACACATAGTAATTCATACAATTCTACAAGATTTGATCTCGATTTAGCAGCTTTTATGTTTGAAAACAACACAGGGAAGGTTGGTGTCGTAAAGTCTAAATATGGATACCATGTTATGAGAATAGACGAACAAAGAAACAACCAAAAAGGAGTTAAGATGATTACTTTTGGTAGAGAAATTATAGCTTCTCAAGAAACAGAAAACAACGCATTTCAAAATGCAGAAAAATTTGCTTTAGAAATTTCATCTAATGGAAAAAACTTTTACGATGTAGTGAAAGATAATTCATATCAGTCTAAGCCTGCTATTGGTTTAAGAATTATGGATGAAAGAGTTCCTGGCCTTTTAGAAACACAAAGACAAATAGTAACATGGGCTTTTGGTAGTGATAATAAAGTTGGAGCTATTCAAAGGTTTGATATAGATAAAGGATATGTAGTAGCCATGCTAACAAACAAAACTAAAAAAGGCCTGGTAAGTGCTTCAAAAGCAATCAACAGACTTAGACCAACGTTGTTGAATGAGAAAAAAGCAGTAATTATTCAAGCCAACATGGTAGGAGCATCTCTAAATGACATAGCAACCTCTAATGGTGTATCCATCATTAAAATTGATAATACTTCTTTAAAATCACCTTCTATTACTGGTGTAGGTTCAGAGCCTAAAGTAATTGGAGCAATGTACTATGCTAAAGAAAATCAACTCTATACCAAAGTAGTTGGAGCTAAAGGTGTTTTTGCATTTGTAGTATCTAAAAAAGAGAAAGCAGCTACCTTGCCAAATTATGAGTCTTACAGACAGCGTTTATCTCAAGATAGAAAAAACAAAATAGCAAACATATTTAATGCCTTAAAGAAAACATCTGATGTACAAGACAACAGAGCTGGTTTTCATGGCGTTCAATAATAATAGTATATATTTCTTATAACTAAAAAAGCCGCTACATTGTAGCGGCTTTTTTAGTTATAAGAAAGAAATTTACCCATTCATAGAAATTAAGAACTCTTCATTATTTTTAGAGAACTTAACTTTTTCATTGATAAATTCCATTGCTTCTATAGGATTCATGTCTGCTAAGTATTTTCTCAATACCCACAAACGTTGAACATTTTTAGAATCTAATAAAAGATCATCTCTTCGAGTACTAGACTTTATAAGATCAATTGCAGGATAGATTCTTCTGTTAGAAATATTTCTATCTAATTGTAATTCCATATTACCAGTTCCTTTAAACTCTTCAAAAATAACTTCATCCATTTTAGAACCAGTTTCTGTTAGAGCTGTTGCAATAATTGTTAAAGAACCACCATTTTCTATATTTCTAGCAGCACCAAAGAAACGTTTTGGTTTGTGTAATGCATTGGCATCTATACCACCAGATAATATTTTACCAGAAGCCGGAGCAACGGTATTATAAGCTCTAGCTAAACGAGTTATAGAATCTAATAGAATTACAACATCATGTCCACACTCTACCAAGCGCTTTGCTTTTTCTAAAACAATATTGGCTACTTTAACATGCTTATCTGCAGGTTCATCAAAAGTAGAAGCAACCACTTCTCCACGCACACTTCGTTGCATGTCTGTAACTTCTTCAGGACGTTCATCTATTAATAAGACTATTTGATATACTTCTGGATGGTTTGCTGCAATAGCATTGGCTACATCCTTTAAAAGCATTGTTTTACCCGTTTTTGGCTGTGCTACAATCATACCACGTTGGCCTTTTCCTATAGGAGAGAACAAATCAATAATTCTGGTAGATAATGAGCTTCCTTTTTCTGCTAGGTTAAATTTTTGTTCTGGAAATAATGGGGTTAAATGTTCAAACGAAACACGGTCTCTAACAATGTTTGGGTTTAAACCATTAATTTTAGAGACTCTAATTAAAGGAAAGTACTTCTCACCTTCTTTTGGTGGTCTTACATTACCTCTTACAGTATCTCCTGTTTTTAATCCGAATAATTTTATTTGAGATTGAGAAACATAAATATCATCTGGAGATGATAAATAATTATAATCTGAAGAGCGTAAAAAACCATAGCCATCTGGCATCATTTCTAAAACTCCTTCACTTTCTATAATTCCATCAAACTCAAAGTCTGGATCTTTGTATTTATTCCCAGTATTTGTGTTTCGTTGGTTTTGATTCTTCGGGTTTCTACTACTATTACTATTATTATTATTATTGTTGTTATTGTTATTGTTATTGTTATTGTGGGGAGTCTTTGGTTTGTTTGGTGCTGGTTTAGGCTTGTTTTGAGCAGGCTTTTCATCCGTTGTAGGATTTTCACTTACAGCTTTGTCATCACCTGTCTTATTCTCCAAAGAAGTGTTTGTAGATTTTTTTGGTGCATGAATGGGTTTTTTATTTTGTTGAACCGGAGTTTTCTCTGTAGCTGTTTTCTCTACAACAACTTTTTCTTCTGTTACAATAGCAGAAGGTTCAACAGGTTTTTTAGCAAGGTCTTCTTCTTTGACGAGCTGTTTAACGACCCTTTTTCTTTTAGGCTTTTCAATCCTGGCTCTGGGCTTTTCACTTTTAATTTTTTCTTCTTCTTTTGAAGGACTTGCTGCTTGTATGTCTAAAATTTGATATACAAGGTCTAGTTTGTTTAATTGACTAGTTTTAGTTAAGCCAATAGATTTAGCAATTTGCTGTAGATCAGCAAGAGTTTTTGCTTTTAGTTCAGAAATTTCGAACATGAATGTTTAGTTAAATTAAGATTCTTAAGTAGTGTAAGAATTTGTTAAGTTTTTTTTTGATTTTTATAAGTCTTGTATAAAGTACTATACAATGTATATTAGAGTGGTTGTGTTACGGCAAATATATACAATTATTTTATATGTTTATGTTTCTTTTTAAAAAATAAAATGATAATTTTGCTGAACGTTTATATAAAATGATACAAAGAATACAGTCAATTTATCTTTTGTTAGTAGTTCTCCTATCAACAGGAGTACCATTTACTTTCAAATTATGGGAAGTAGCAGACAAAGAGGTGTATGCTTTAGATTTGCTTTATGATCAGTCATTTTTCGCAAAATTAGTACCTGTTTTTTTTATTATTTCTGCAATGATTGCTTTTATTTCAATTTTTAAATTTAATAAAAGACAGTTACAATTTGTGCTTGGGCGTATTATAATTTTGATCAATCTCTTTTTACTAGGAATATTGATTTATTTGTCTCTAAACATATCTGGAGAAGTTTCTTCTGAGAAAGGTATTGGGATGTTTATACCCTCTGTCGTTATTTTATTTGCTGTTATGGCAAATAAAGCGATTAAGAAGGATGAGAATCTCGTAAAATCTGTAGACAGATTACGATAGACCTACTATTTTAGTATATTTAGTGCGATAAACCAGAGCTTTTGCTCTGGTTTTTTTTTACAAAGTATTCATACAAGAAAATCTTCATTAAAAACTTTATATTTGACTCCCCATTTATGGGGAGAAAAAAATTTCACTAAAAGCGGGTATTGTATGATCTCGTATGCTCAACTAAATTTGTAGTGTAATTATGAAAGAAAAAATACAAGTACATATAGCAGATGATCACAAAATACTCATAGAAGGTATTGTTGCTGTCATCAATACAGAAGACGATATTGAAATAGAAGGGTACTCTTTAAATGGAAAAGAAGTCATTGATTGGGCAGAAGATCACTCTGCAGATATTTTAATATTAGATATTAATATGCCAATATATGATGGTATTGAAGTATTAAAGTTCTTTAAAATTAAAAAAATAAATCAAAAAGTAATCATTTTGTCTAGTTATGAAGATGTGAAATTAGTGCAAGAAATGATTAATCTTGGAGCAAATGGTTTTCTATCTAAAGATAGTGCTGGCCAACATATAGTAGAAGCAATTAGAACTGTTCATGAAGGTGAACAATATTTTAGTGATACTATAAAAAACAACTTACTAAAATTATATACAGGAAAAAATGTAAGACCAGGTCAAAGACCACAAAGTACTATAGCTAATAGTTTAACAGATAGAGAAACAGAGGTGCTGAAATTAATATCTCAAGAATATAGTTCACCAGAAATTGCACAAATATTAAACATAAGCCAAAGTACTGTAGATACCTACAGAAAAAGTTTATTAAAGAAAACAAATGTAAAAAATGCAGTAGGCCTTGCAATGTATGCAGTAAAAAATAAAATTATATAATTATAGCTAATAGATTCCCCCAACCTTCATTATGTACTTTGTATTATGTTGCTAAGGTTCTGCGTTTTAAGTAAGCTAAGACCAAGTCAGAACCATGTGATGTCCAAAATCAATAACAAATCAATAACAAATCAAATATAAGTAGCATTAAATCAAATTAAACTAACATAGTAACCCCTTTTTATTTAAAAATTAATTATCATGAAAAATTTATCCCTATCGATTTTTGCATTAATTACTACCCTAGTATTTTCTTCATGTTCACAAGAAGAAACCACCTTTTTAGAAGAACCAACTTCAGAATTATTTGGAAAAGTTATCTTAAGTAGAGATGCTTCAGGTTCTTATACAATGGATCTGGAAACCAGCAATGATGTTGCTTCCAATATTTCTAGTAATGAGAAATCTAATTCCTTAGATATAGATCTTTACAGCGCATCAGGAACAAAACAACAAACTACTTCAGAAGAAATGTCTACTGGTTTAGAAGATCGTTTCTCTATAAAATTAAACAACACCATTGCTAACCATACTTCTAGACTTTCCATTTTTGACAAAGACATTAAGTTTCAAAAAAATGATGATGAAGATGATCACCTAAGCTCTTATAGCGTCTCAGACAATGGAGACAATACTTATGATGTAAACTTTACGGTAGATGCTTCTATAGAAGTAGATTTTACACAAGATGAAGAAACTGGAGAATATATGATACATCTAGAGCCAGGTTCTGGAACACAAACGGAGTATGCTGTTACTTTTAACAGAGAAGAAGGAGAAAATTTACAAATACTTTTTAGAAATTATTATCCTTCTGAAGATGAGAGGTCTACTACTAGTTCTATAGATAAGCCAAGGGTTATATTTGATTAAACATCAACAATTAAAGTACTGGATTTAAATGAATGTTAAATCAGTTTTTTAATGTTATTAAAAATAAAATATGAAATTATTTTTTCTTCTTAATATATATGCTCTTTCAATACTAAACTTATTTTTACACAAAAATATTATTACTAAAGAAAGAGAAAAAGAAGCTTCCATAAGAAATGCTTCTTTTTTATCTATTCAAGAAAAAAAAGATTCAATTCTTCGGGTTCAGTATATTAAAGCCCTAACACTATTTGAAAACAAAAAACATGTAGAAGGCTTAAGACTGGCTTTAGCTTTACATCAGAAAAGTAAAAAAAATAAAGATGTTAAAATTCATTACCAAATCACCAATTTAATTGCAGAGATATACAGAAAAAACAGAGAACACAAAAAAGCAATTATATATTATAAAATCTCTCTTAAACAGCTTTCATTAAATCATAAAGATAATAGAGACCTAACCTATAATAATCAGAAAGACCTTGCTAAAAAATATCAAAGAATAGGAACTGAATATGCATTATTAAAAATAAACGATAGTGCCATTTTTTATTATAATAAATTGGCTAAATTAAATTCTTTAGATGATGAAGTTTTAGGATTGCAAGCATCTTCATTTTCTAATTTAGCTGGTATTTATCAAAAAGATACCACAATGTTAAATCATTATGAAAAGGCTGTTGAGTTTGCGGAAAAAGCCATTGCCATTCATAAAAAAAGAAATAATAGATTAAGCCAAGCTTCTGCTATTAATAACCTTGCTAATGTATATTTACTGCAAGGTGATTTTGAGAAATCTAAAAAAAAATATTTTGAAGGAATAAAACTCATTAAAAGGGATACAAGTTCATTGTCCATTGCGATTAAAGCAGACTTATATTATAATTTGGCCTGGGCCATGCGCAATTTAAAAGAGTATGAAGCCTATGATTATCAGGAAATTTCTTACAATATGGAAAATGATTTACGAGATGATGAAATGACCCAAAATATAAAACGTATTACTGGTGAGTATAATGTAGATGTGGTGCGTAAAGCAGGAAAGTTTGAAAAGCAAAAAGCTGAAAACCTCACCTGGATTATTGGTATTAGTAGTTTTTCTATTATTTTGTTATTGGCTTTTTTATTAAACCAGTACAAACTTCGGCAAAAAACCTTAAGCTTGCAGTTATCTAAGCAAGAACTGTTGCAACAGCAAAAGCTAGAAAAAATAAGAACAGAGGCTCAAATTAGAATTTTAAACGCTACGCTAGATGGTAAAGAAACAGAGCGTAAACAAATTGCAGAAACTTTGCATGATAGCGTGAGTGCTTTGCTATCTTCTGCAAATTTACACCTACAGGCCTGTAAAAAAATATTTAAAGGCCCTATACCGGTAGAGGTAGATAAGTCTCAAGACATTATTCATGAAGCTTCACAAAAAATTAGAGATCTATCTCATACTTTAGTGTCTTCTATTTTACTGAAGTTTGGCTTGGCCTATGCCATTAAAGACATGGCAGAAAAATACTCCAATTCTCAGTTAGAAATTTTGTATGAAACACAAAACATTCAGCGGTATGACCAAGATTTTGAAATTAAATTACACAATATTATTCAAGAGCTTATTAATAATACTTTAAAACACAGTGAAGCAACAACTGCTAGCATTCTTTTGGTAGAAAACGATGAAAAACTATTACTTAGCATTAAAGACAACGGGAAAGGATTTGATAAATTACAAGTACCAAAAAAAGATGGTTTGGGAATTAATCAAATAGATGCTAGAATTCATATGATGAAAGGTAAGTTTGATATAAAATCTGAAAATAATAAAGGAACGCTTGTTACAATAGAACTTCCTGTTTTTAAGAAAGAACTCGCTAAGTTTTCGTCGCCAATTCTATAATTTCTAAATTTTTTATTTCGCCTTTATCTAGTTCAAAACGAAGCATGGTGCGGATGGTATGAAATCCGTATTTTCCAGCAGCACCAGGGTTTAGGTGTAAAAGATTAAGCTTTTTATCATACTGAACTTTTAAAATATGAGAATGGCCACTAATAAAAATAGTAGGTTTTATTTTTTTAAGTTCTTCCCGTACTCTTATATGGTACTTATTTGGGTAGCCACCAATATGAGTCATCCAAACGCTTACCTCTTCAACTCTAAACTTATTATCTAAAGGAAATTGAGCGCGTGCATCATTTCCATCTATATTACCATACACTGCTCGTAATGGCTTTAACTTGTTTATGGTATCTGTAACTTCTAAATTTCCAATATCACCAGCATGCCAAACTTCATCGGCCTGTTTTACAAACTTTAAAATTTGAGCATCAATAAAGCTATGGGTGTCTGAGAGTAGTAAGATTTTCTTCACCAAACGAAAGTACAAATAACAAAATAAATTTCGTAATTTTATAGCTCTTATAACACCATATTTTTTTGAGATATTTCATAGAGTTGTCATACAAAGGAACAAACTATCATGGCTGGCAAATTCAACCAGATGCAAGTTCTGTACAAGAAGAAATAACCAAGGCCCTAGCTACAATTCTTCAAGAAAAAATACTGCTTGTTGGTGCAGGAAGAACAGATGCTGGTGTGCATGCAAGTCAAATGTTTGCCCATGTAGATACTGTTAAAAAGCTAACTGATGATTACGTTCACAAGTTAAATGCAATCTTACCAAATGACATTGTTATAAAGTCAATTAAAGAAGTTTCTGATGAAACACATGCTCGTTTCGATGCAGTTAGTAGAACTTATGAGTACAGGATTCTACTAGGCAGAGATCCTTTTTTACTAGATATTACTTGGCAATTACACCAAAAAAATCTTCAGATAGAGAAAATGAATGAAGCTGCTAATCTATTATTTGAATATGAAGATTTTGAAAGTTTTTCAAAAGTAAAAACCGATGTGAATACCTTTAATTGTACTATTATGAAAGCTGTTTGGACACTAGAAGACAAGCATTTAATTTTTCATATTAAAGCCAATAGATTTCTCAGAAATATGGTGCGAGCTATTGTAGGAACTTTGCTAGAGGTTGGTTTAGGAAAAAAAACAGTAGAAGATTTTAGAAAAATTATTGAAAGTAAAAAGAGAAGTGAAGCAGGGTTGTCTGTTCCAGCCAAAGGCTTATTTTTAACTGAAGTTTGTTATTAGCATGTAAAAGGCATTAGAATTTTAGACAAAAAAACAGTAAAATGTATAATTTATAATTAGAGATATAGATGTCGGAAAAAATATCAGGAAAAGCATTTGATATAAAAATATTTTTAAGGTTAATGAGTTATGCTAAAAGTTATAAACTCAGATTTTTTATTGCGGCTATTTCTACCATTACACTAGCTTTTGTATCTGCAGTAAATCCATACATAGTAGGAGAAACTGTGAATGATTTTGTAAATAATCAAGATGTTGAAAAATTAATCTACTACATACAAATCTTATTAACGATTGTTTTTGCTGAAGTAATTTTGCAATTTTTGTTTATTTACTATGCCAATTGGGTAGGACAACATATTATTAGAGATATAAGAGCCAAGGTTTTTAGAAATATACAGCGTTTTAAAATGTCTTATTTTGATACCACTTCCGTTGGAAGATTGGTTACAAGAGTGGTTTCAGATATAGAAACCATTGCTAATTTCTTTACCCAGGGTGTCTTTATGATAGTCAGCGATATTTTAAAAATGTTGGTTGTTATTGTAGTGATGTTTGTGATGAACTGGCGTTTAGCATTGGTTGCTTTGTCTGTATTACCAATTTTGGTATACGCTACTAAAGTTTTTCAGGTAGCTATTAAGGCTACGTTTCAAGATGTTAGAAATGAGATTGCCAACCTAAATGGCTTTGTGCAAGAAAGAGTTACAGGAATGAAAATTCTTCAATTATTCACCAGAGAAAACATAGAATATCAGAATTTTAAAGAAATAAACAACAAGCATAAAAAAGCACATGTAAAAACAGTTTGGTATTATTCTATCTTTTTTCCAATAGCAGAAATTGTTTCATCTATAGCCATTGGTTTAATTGTTTGGTATGGCGGACATCAAATACTAGAGGGGTTTACAACTTTAGGGGGGGTTATTGCATTTATAAAAATGTCGCAAATGTTATTTAGACCCTTACGTCAAATTGCAGATAAATTTAATCAGTTGCAAATGGGTATTGTCTCTGGAGAACGTGTTTTTAAAGTGATAGATACAGAAAGTTTTATTAGCAAAGAAGGTAGTATAGATGCTTCTACTATACAAGGAGATTTAGACTTTAAACAAGTAAGATTTAGTTATATAAAAGGGGAAGAAGTTTTAAAAGGAATTTCTTTACAGGTTAAAAAAGGACAAACAGTAGCTATTGTTGGTGCCACAGGAGCTGGAAAATCTACCATTATAAATTTAATTAATCGGTTTTATGAATTAGATAGCGGTGTAATTTCTGTAGATGCCATTCCTGTAGAAGCATATGAGTTGGCTTCTCTCAGAAATCAAATAGCCATAGTTTTACAAGACGTATTTTTATTTTCAGACTCTATTTTTAACAATATTACCCTAAAGAATCCTCAGATAAGTTTAGAGGAAGTAAAGGAGGCTTCAAAAAAGATAGGAATTCATAATTTTATTATGACACTTCCTGGTGGATACCATTATAATGTTAAAGAAAGAGGTGTGATGCTTTCATCTGGTCAAAGACAATTAATCGCTTTTTTGAGAGCCTATGTAAGCAGCCCTAGAATACTAATCTTAGATGAAGCTACTTCTTCTGTAGATTCTCATGCAGAACAAATGATTCAGTTTGCAACAGACACCATAACCAAAGGAAGAACTTCTATTGTAATTGCTCATAGACTAGCAACTATAAAAAAAGCTGATAAAATTATTGTAATGGATAAAGGAGTTATTGTAGAAGAAGGAACTCACAAAGAACTACTCAAGAAAAAAGATGGTTACTATAAAAACCTATATGACAAGCAATTTAGCTTAGAACTTGCTTCTTAACTATAGAGATCGCATTACTGAATATCCTGCCTTAACTTATCTAATAATTCATTATAATCAGCATATAATTCAAAACTACCATCCTTAATATAAGAAATTTCTCCTGTTTCTTCAGATACTAAAAGACAAACAGCGTCTGTTTTTTCTGAAATACCAAAGGCAGCCTTGTGTCTTAGTCCAAAACGAGAAGGAATATTAATACTGTCTGAAACTGGCAACACAACTCTGGTTGCTACCACAAAATTATCTCTAATAATGGTAGCACCATCATGTAATGGACTATTTTTATAAAAGATACTTTCTAATAAAACCTGATTCATTTCTGCGTTCATAGCATCACCAGTGCTAATTAAAAAATCTAAACTGTTGGTTCGTTCTAGAACAATAAGAGCTCCAGTATTAGTTTTAGACATTTTTTTACAGGCATTCAATAAGGTGTCTACATTTGTTTCTAGTGCAATTTCAGATTTTAGAAACTTAAGTTGTTTAAAAAAACTTTTTCTAGAGGCAACATTGGTTGTTCCTATCATTAACAGAAATTTTCTAATTTCTTGCTGAAAAACAATAATTAAGGCAATAACACCACCGCTTAAAAGATAGCCTAAAATATTGCTTAACATTTCCATTTTTAAGATCTGAGTAATTTTCCATATTAGAAAAATAAAAGCAATACCAATAAAAATATTAATGGCAACAGTTCCTTTTAAAAGTTTATAAATATAGTAGATTAGAATAGCCACCAAGACAATATCTAGCGCATCTAAAAAAGAAAAGTCAAGAAAATCTAACATGTATTTTTGTGGCGTTTTGGTAAATGTACAAAATTAGTTTTTCGCTTGGTTAAGTAGATTCACAATATTTATTGCTTCAACAGCTTCTTTTACATCATGAACTCGTAAAATATTTGCACCATTTAGCAAGGCAATTGTATTTGCAGCAGTAGTTGCGTTTAAGGCCTCTTTTGCAGAAATATCTAAGGGTTTATAGAGCATAGATTTTCTGGAAATACCTGCTAAAACAGGAACATCTAAATTTTTAAAGAGACTTAAATCTTTTAATAATTGATAGTTGTGTTCTAGAGTTTTTCCAAATCCAAATCCAACATCAATCACCACGTCTTTGAGATGCAGTTGATGTAATTTAAAAATCTGTTCCGCAAAAAAAGAAATCAATTCTGTAGTTATATTTCCATAAGTTGGATTTTTTTGCATGTTTTGAGGAGTTCCTTTCATATGCATTAAAATATAAGGAACCTGTAATTTAGCAACAGTTTCAAACATTTTTTCATCTAAGGTGCCTCCAGAGATATCATTTATTAAAGCAGCTCCAATAGCTACAGTTTCTTTTGCTATACTGCTTCTAAAGGTATCTATAGAAATTATAGTTTCTGGAAATTCTTTTATAATTGCAGCAACAACTGGAAGAATTCGTTGTAATTCTTCTTCTTCAGAAATATGACTAGCGCCAGGTTTAGATGAATACGCACCAATATCAATAAAAGTAGCCCCTTCTAAAAGCATTTTTTCAGTTTGGTTTAGAAGCTCTTTTTCATTCTTGTAATAGCCACCGTCATAAAAAGAATCTGGTGTGGTATTTAAAACTCCCATTACTTTAGGAGAAGAAAAATCTATTAATTTTCCTTTACAGTTAATGGTCATGCTTAATTACTTTATTAATGATAGCTGTTTTTTCTGGAGCACAATAAGAATCCATTTTTAACATTAGTTCGGTTACAGTATTGCCAACTAGCAACATGTCTTTATTTGCTTGTTTTAAGTAGCCTTCAGCTACCATAACATCTAATTGTTTTAGGGTATGATTAAAAAAACCATTCACATTTAAAATTCCATTTGGTTTTTGTTCTATATGTAATTGCCCTAGTGTTAACCCTTCAAAAAGTTCATCTAATGTTCCAAATCCGCCAGGTAATGAGATATATCCGTCAACTAATTGACTCATCATCACCTTTCGTTCACTCATTGTTTTTGTGACTATTAATTCTGTAACATTGGCATTCACAACTTCTTCACGTTTTAATAATTCAGGAATAATACCAATTACTTTCCCTCCTTTATTTAAAATTGTTTCAGATAAAACACCCATCATTCCAATCTTTCCACCACCGTAAACTAGGGTAATGTCATTGGCAACAAAGTAGTTGCCCAATGTTATAGCAGCTTCTTTGTAGATTGGATTAAACCCAAGACTAGAGCCGCAAAAAACAACAATTTTCTTCATTAAACTTAGATAGATTTTTTAGTTCATAAAATTTGAACGAAATTTACGGAAATTAATATTGTTTATGCCAAATACTTCTCACCAATACGATAGTGTTGTAGAACAATGTAGAAATTTGTTCACCAAGAAAATGAGTGATTATGGATCTGCCTGGAGAATCTTACGTTTACCCTCACTAACGGACCAAATTTTTATAAAAGCACAACGCATTCGTCAGTTACAAGAAAATGAGGTTCGTAAAGTAGATGAAGGTGAAAAATCTGAATTTATAGGAATCATTAATTATTCTATAATGGCATTAATTCAGTTAGAGTTGGGCGTTGTTGAAAATCCAGATTTATCTTCAGAAAAAGCTACAGAATTGTATAATAAGCACATGACAATTACCAAAGAATTAATGGAGAATAAAAACCATGATTATGGTGAGGCATGGAGAGATATGAGAGTAAGTTCTCTAACAGACTTAATCATTCAAAAGCTATTGCGTGTAAAACAAATTGAAGATAATAAAGGAAAAACATTGGTTTCTGAAGGAATAGATGCCAACTATCAAGACATGATCAATTACGCAGTTTTTGCGATGATTCATATGAGTTAAAAAGTAGTAATTTTTTATAAAGTTATTTTTATATTATAGTTTCTTAAAATGAATAATTAACACCAAGCACCCATGTTTATAAAATTAATAGTTCACCTTACAAGAATATTTGTTGGAGCCATGTTTATTTTTTCTGGCTTTGTAAAACTCGTAGATCCTATTGGATCTCAATATAAGTTTGAAGAGTACTTTGGGGAAGGTGTCCTTAATTTAGAATTTTTGATACCCTATGCACTGCCATTTTCAATTGTACTGATTATCGTAGAAATTATGTTAGGAGTATCGTTATTGCTTGGGTATAAATCTAAAGCTACAGTTTTGAGTTTATTGGGTATAACCACCTTGTTTTTATTTTTAACTTGGTATTCTGCCTACTACAATAAAGTAACAGATTGCGGGTGTTTTGGAGATGCTATAAAATTAACTCCTTGGGAAACATTTTGGAAAAATGTTGTTTTAATAGGACTTATTTTAGTGCTATTATTTAGACTAAAAAATATCAAGGAAATTTTTCCTAAGAAACTAAGTACTGTGTTTATTATACTTGCTTTGGGTAGTTTCTCATACATTACATTTCATGTTCTTAACCATTTACCAATCATAGATTTTAGAGCCTATGCAGTAGGGAAAAATATTAATGAAGGTATGAAATACCCAGAAGATGGTAGCATTCCACCCGTGCATGATTTTATGCTAGAAGATACTCAAAACGACTTAGCTCCAGAAATTTTAGCGATGGATAAAGTATTATTAGTCATAGTTTACAACGCTTCTAAATCTAATGATAAGGGCTTTGGTGAAATTAAAAAAGTAGCCGATAAAGCTATTGCTAAAGGATACAATGTCTATGGAGTTTCTGCTTCCTTTGAAGATGATTTAATTTTAATACAAAACAACTACGATTTACCATTTAACTTCTTGTTTTGTGATGAAACTACTTTAAAAACTATGATTAGAGCCAATCCTGGTGTTATGACTTTAAGTAAGGGAACTGTTACTGGGAAATGGAACTGGAATGATACCGCTGACATAAAATTATAATAAGTATGAAGCAGCTCTTATTTGTTTTTATTGGTGGAGGTTTTGGGAGTGTTTTACGATATATTATTAGTAAATATTTGAACAATCCAGCCAATGGAATTCCTTACGGAACATTTACTGTAAATATTTTAGGTAGCCTACTCATTGGAATTATTTTAGGTTTGGCAGCAAAAAACAACACTTTAAACCAAGATCAAACACTATTATTGGCAACAGGTTTTTGTGGTGGCTTCACCACATTTTCTGCTTTTGCTTATGAAAATCAAGCACTTTTTAAAAACGGAGATTTTACATCTTTTGCTGTGTATACCATCTCAAGTTTTGTGATAGCTTTTTTAGCTGTTTTTGCAGGCTTGTATGTATCAAGAATACTTGCTTAACTTGAAGGGGTTTCTTCTTTGTTCGTAAAGAGATTTACTCGTAATTTATTTAATTTTTAAAATCTTTCACTCCAGCTTTGATAGCAATAGTGAGATGATTCTTTCTTGGAGTAAGCGGGCAAGAGTACTCATCGTTATAGGCACAATAAGGGTTGTAGGTATTGTTAAAGTTTAACTCAATTGTTTCATTAGAACTTATTTTACTTTCAAATATATCCATATAACGCCCGCCACCATAAGATTCTTCACCACTAGTTTCATCGGTAAAAGGCAAGAATAAATAATCTTTGTAAAGTGGGTTTTCATACTCTTCTAAACTTTGATACAGCGTTAATTGCATCTTTTTTTCTTTGATTGTAAAAGTTAGAATGCCAAATTCTCTGTAATAAGGTTTTTCGTCAGTACTAGTAGCCATTTCTAGATATGGAGTGTCTGGTGTTCTTTCTAATGAAGCTATTATACTATATGACGAATCTATTGGAAAGAAATCTAAACCTTTAAAGCCTTTTAAATCTTTCTTTTTTAAAGGTGATTTAGAAGCGTCTTTATATGTAGCATTTAATTTTTGCTGATAGGGAGTATTGCCCAGTAAGGGTCTTTTACTTTTAGAATTGCAAGAAGTTAGCAATAGCATGGTAATTATAAATAGAATATTTTTCATCATTTTTATTTAAACCTTACTGAGATTCTTACTTTATTTTTATATTAATCAAAATAGGCACTATTTTTTTTAACAAATTCTAACACCAAGTACTCCATATTATCATTACAATGATAGAGTTTTTCGTCTAAAGTATTCCATACTTTGGGAGGTAATTTTGAGAGTATTGCTCTTCTTGTATTGGTGTCTTTTGGAATAGGAATTTCTCCAAATAATAAAAAAGAATTGTAAATAATTGCGGCTGTATTAGCAGCGCCAACTTGTTCATAAGCATCTAATATTTCATGAGAAAACTGCCCTGCTGAGTTCCAGAAAAAAGCTTCAAAACCTCCTTTTTTAATGTGGTTTTCAAAAATATCTATGTAAATAAATATTTTTTCAAATTCATTCAGATTTTCAAAAGCATCTTTTTCTGGTATTTTCTTGCCTATGACTTCACCAATTCTGGTAATTTTTTCTGAGTTCTTATGTAACAATAAGGCAATTTCTGTAGAGTTCATTCTTTAAAATAATAATTAATTAATGGCTTTTTTAAAAGCACTTTTACCACCCACTATAGGCAGAGTTATCATTGTTTCTTTTAAATCTATGGTTAGTTCAGTGCCTGGTTCAGGTAATAAAGTATATTCTGAATCACTAGAAAATAGCATCAAGCCAATTTGTTGCCCTTTTTTTATAATTTGATCATCGGGTTGTAAGTCAAATGTCATTTTGTAAAACTTATCGGGTATCAGTGGAGAACTTTTTGATAAAGAGGAATTATTTTGAAGATCTGCCCAACCTCTAGTAATTATATTTTCAGTTATTTTTGCCCCTTTATTTTTGTTCCAAGGTAGAGAAACTAGATAAACAGAAAGGTTTACAGCTGGTTTTGAGCTTGCTGCTTTTATGGTGATACTAGCTAAGCCAGAAATATGAAGATCTTCTTTTAATATATCAGAAACATATAACAACCTGTGACTTGAGGATGTAGATTGCGCAAGAGATGTTGCAGAAAAAGAAGCGTTATCTGAAAAAGTCTCTTGTCCTTTTGAGCTTGAGTTTTCCAACGATAATCTGCCATAACTAGAAGTACCGGCATTTATATATAATACCACTGGAGTAGCTTCAGGGTTTGGGTAATCTGTATAGGCTGTAGGGTATTGTCTGCTATCGTTTTCGCGAACTATCCAAGCTTTTGCATCATTTTCTACACCATTTTCTATTCCATGTAAATATCTGGTAAACCAGCGGTTCATCATCTTTATGGGAGGAGGTCCTCCATGTCCGTTCTGATGGTAGTAAATCTGGGTTGGTATGCCCATTTCTTTGGCTCTTTTTGAAATTCGATAGCTATGCTCTGGCATCACATTCCAATCATTAAAACCATGGGCCATTAATAAGGCTGCTTTCATAGGTTTCATTTGATTTAGATAATCTCTTCCAGCCCAAAAATCATTATAATCTCCTGTAATTCTATCCATTCCATTTTTCATTTCGGTATCTCTAATCGTCTTATTGTTAAAAGCGCGCTTAGATTCATCACCACTATGAATAAAATCATACAAGACATCAATATCTTCTCCTAAATAACCACCTGGTGAACGCACCAATCCGTTAGATCTATAATAATGGTAATACGAAGTGTTTGGAGCAATTGGTATAATAGCTTCTAGACCTTCTACACCTGTTGTAGCTGCTGCCAATGGTAATGTACCATTATAAGAAGTTCCGGTCATACCAACTTTACCAGTAGACCAATAAGCTTTAACAGTTTCACTTCCAGAAGGAGTTGTATAGCCAGAAACTCTTCCGCACAACCAATCTATAACTGCCTTTGGAGCTAAAGATTCATTTTTTCCACCAACAGTTGGTGCCCCTTGAGAAAGACCTGTGCCTGGAGAAGAAGAGTGAACAACAATATAGCCTCTAGGAATCCATTTTTTAATATGAGAATTTGAAATAATAGGTCTTTTCCCTTTTCTAGTTACTTCTGGGTGCACAATACCTGCCACTTTTTCTCCTAGCTCGTGATTTACATTCCAAAAAGCACCTTCAGTCTCTGGAGCAACTCCAGCAAAATAAGGACTTGTTACATATATAATTGGAAGTGTTAAACCTTCGCTATCTGTTTGAAAAGGTCTTGTTACTGCCACATGCATTCTATCCATTTTTCCATCACCATCTGTATTAAAATTAGTTTCTACCCAAAGATCATGACGAATCCATTGATCTGGAGTATTAAATGCTTCAATAATTTGTGCCTCTCCATCTTTAAAAACAGGTGCAGCTTTTTCTTGAGCAGTTAATAAAAGTATAGTAAAAAGGAAACTAAGTTGAATTATTCTCTTCATATATTAATTTTTGAGGATAGTGAATATTATAGTTGAATTTGAAAAAATGATATGTATATGTTTTCTTTTTTTCTTGCCTACTTTAAAAGTAGCTATGTAAAAGTACAAAACAAAAAAAGAGAGTTAAAAATTTCTGTAGTTATTTGAAGAACCTTTTTAAGGTTTCATCTAATAAAATTGTATTTTTAGTCATATTTTAAAAAAAAATACAATGCAATTTCTAAAAAAAATAACAGTACTAGTCCTGTTTTTTACAGTTTTTAACTCATTTTCTCAAGAGTATTTTTTCAAAGATAAGAATCCGTTTAATCCTAAAATTCCGTCACCTGAAGAGTTTTTGGGGTATGCAATTGGAGAACAACATACAAGACATGATCAAATAGTATCATATTTATACAAATTAGCAGAAATTTCAGACAGGGCAGAAATTGAAGTCTATGGGCAAACTCATGAGAGAAGAAAATTGGTCATACTACGAGTTTCAACACCAGAAAATTTATCTAATTTAGAAGATATAAAAAAGCAACATTTACAATTTGTAGACCCTGCTATAACACCAAAAAATTATGATGCTGTTCCAATTTTTATTCAATTGGCCTATAATGTTCACGGTAATGAGCCTTCTAGCTCTGAAGCAGCTTTGTTAACAGCGTATACCTTGGTAGCTTCTAATAGTAGCGAAGTTCAAAATTATTTAAATAATTCTGTTGTTTTTATTGATCCTACCATTAACCCAGATGGAAGAGATAGGCATACGCAATGGGCAAACCAATACAAGGCAATTTCGTTGGTTTCAGATAATGCAGATGCAGAGCACAACGAAATGTGGCCTAGAGGTAGAACCAATCATTATTGGTTTGATTTAAATAGAGATTGGTTGTTAGCTGTGAATCCAGAAAGTCAGGGAAAACTAAAATGGTATCATGATTGGTATCCTAATGTAGTAACCGATTTTCATGAAATGGGCACCAATAGTAATTTCTTTTTTGAACCCATGAAAGCCATCGGTTCTAAAGATCCAATAATGCCCAAAGAAAATTATGAAGATCTAAATAATTTATTTGCACCTTATTTTGCCAAAACAATGGATGAAATAGGATCTTTATATTTTACTAAAGAAGCATTTGACGGAACATACCCAGGCTATGGGTCTTCTTATCCAGATTTACAAGGAGCATTGGCATTATTGTTTGAACAAGCAAGTTCTAGAGGACATTTACAAGACACAGACTATGGAACAATTTCATTTGGTTTTACCATTAGAAATCAATACAGATCTAGTATAGCTACTGTTAAAGCAGCCGTAGAAAATAAAGCAACATTAAGAAAATATCAACAAGATTTCTTTAAATCTGCTGTCACAAAAAAAACTGCTTCAGGTTTTGTTGGCTATGAATTTGGCGATGATCATGATCAAAATAGAAATAAAGCATTTGTAGGCTTTTTAATGAAACATAAAATTAAAGTATATGAAAAGGGAGCTAAATTTTATGTACCTCTAAAGCAGCAACAACATAGAATGGTACAAACAATGTTTGAGACCTACAGCCAATATACAGATAGTGTTTTTTATGATGCCTCTGCTTGGAGTGTTTCTAATTTTTATAATATGAAGTCTAAAGGATTAAAATCTGCGAGACTTGGCAAAGAAATTACAGCCGCTACAAAGCTGATCAACAATTCTAAAGTAATAAAATCAAACTATGCTTATATCTTAGACTGGGATGATTATAATGCCCCAGCAGCATTACATTATATGCAAAAAAGAGGATTAAAAGCTTCTGCGGCTTTTAAGAAATTTTCAGCCAATACTACAAGTGGAACTAAAGATTTTAACTACGGAACAGTTATGATTCCTGTGAGTAAACAACAGAAATCTTCAGAAGCTGTTTATGAAATTGTTCGTGAGGCGCAACAAAAATTTAGGGTACCAATGTATGCTACAAATACAGGTTTTAGTGTAAAAGGAATAGATTTAGGAAGTAATAATTTCAGAAAAATTCAAGAAGTAAAAGCGGCCATGTTTATTGGAAACGGAGTTTCTTCTTATGAAGCAGGAGAGGTATGGCATTTATTAGATACAAGAGTAGAAATGCCTATCACAAAACTACAATTACACAACTTCAATAGAATTTCATTAGATAAATATACTACCCTAGTAATGGTGTCTGGTAGTTATGGGCAACTAGACTCTATACAAAGAAATAAAATTAAAGATTGGACAAGTAATGGCAATACCTTAATTACCATAGGTAGTGCATCAAAATGGCTGATTTCTAAGAAATTGGTAAAAGAAAGTCTTACTAAAAAACCTAAAGACAAGAATAAACTAGACAAAATCGTCAATAGATTACCGTATGTAGATGCAAGAGAAAATATTGGAAGAGAAAGAGTAGGGGGTGCTATATTTGAAATAGACTTAGATCTTACACATCCTTTGGGTTTTGGGTATAGAGATGCTCAATTACCAGTATACAAGAATAATACAGTATTTTTAAAACCTAGTAAAAATGGGTATGCTACAGTAGCTAAATACACGAAGAATCCTCATATAGATGGTTATATTTCTAAAGCTAACCTAAGTACTTATTTAAAACCATCGGCATCAATAATAGTAAGTCCAGTAGGAAAAGGAAGAGCTATTTTATTTGCAGATAATCCAAACTTTAGAGGAGCTTGGTATGGTACAAATAAACTATTTTTAAATGCCTTATTTCATGGAAATAATATATCAGTTCCAACCGAGAGAAATTAAAACCTAATCAGATGAAAAAACTACTTATTATATTCTTATTGTTTGCCTCATTAAAAGGGTTTTCTCAAGAAAACTATCTAGGAGAAGGGCCTTTTAATCAATTAATTATCAGAGGAGTTACATTAATCAATGGAGATGGTTCTCCGCCTAGAGGTCCTGTAGATATTGTTGTTGAAGATAATATCATTGTAAAAATTCAAGTTGTTGGGTACCCAGGAGTAGCTATTGATGAAAAAAAGAGGCCCAAATTAAAAAAAGGAGGAAAAGAATTAGAGGCATCAGGCATGTATTTACTGCCAGGTTTTATTGATATGCATGGTCATATTGGAGGTATTGCTCAGGGAGCAAATTCTGAATATGTTTTTAAGCTTTGGATGGCTCACGGAGTAACAACTGTAAGAGAGCCCAGTGGAAGAAGTATAGATTGGACGTTAGACTTAAAGAAAAAAAGTGATGCTCATAAAATTGTAGCTCCAAGAATTTTTGCCTACACAGGGTTTGGTCAAACTACAAAAGATTTTAACCCGTTAAATGATGCTCCTATTTCTACTGCAGAAGATGCAAGAGAATGGGTGAGAGCCAATGCAAAAAATGGTGCAGATGGCATTAAGTTCTTTGGAGCAGAACCAGAAATTATGGCCGCCGCTTTAGATGAAAATAAAAAATTAGGATTGGGTTCTGCATGTCATCATGCACAATTAAGTGTTGCTCGTTGGAATGTTCTGCATTCTGCTAGAGCAGGATTAACGTCTATGGAACATTGGTATGGTTTGCCAGAGGCTTTGTTTAATGAAAGAACTGTACAAAATTACCCATTAGATTATAATTATCAGAATGAACAACATCGTTTTGAACAGGCTGGTAAATTATGGAAACAAGCAGCAAAACCATATTCTCCTCATTGGAATGATGTTATGAATGAGCTGTTGGAGTTAGATTTTACCTTAGATCCAACATTTAATATTTATGAAGCAAGTAGAGATTTGCAAAGGGCAAGAAGAGCAGAGTGGCATGAAACATATACATTACCATCTCTATGGAAATTCTATGAGCCAAGTAAAATTTCTCACGGATCTTACTGGCATTATTGGGGTACTGAGCAAGAAGTTTCATGGAAAAATAATTTTCAATTATGGATGACGTTTATTAACGAATATAAAAATAGAGGAGGACGCGTTACTACTGGTTCAGATTCTGGATTTATATATCAATTATACGGTTTTGCTTACGTACGTGAGTTAGAATTATTACGAGAAGCAGGTTTTCATCCATTAGAGGTTATAAGAGCTGCCACTCTAAATGGTGCAGAAGCTTTGGGGTGGGACGATAAAATTGGCTCTGTTCAAATAGGGAAATTAGCAGATTTTGTAATTGTAGAAGAAAACCCTCTTCAAAATTTAAAAGTGCTTTATGGTACAGGTGCAATTAAATTAACAGAAGCCAATGAGGTAGTTAGGGTTGGAGGAGTAAAATACACCATTAAAGATGGTGTAATCTATGATGCAAAACGATTGCTTTCTGATGTTAAGAAAATGGTAGATATTCAAAAAGAAGCAACTAATTTTACCTTAAAACAACCAGGAATCAACAATTAGTTACAAACCTTACAGTTTATTTTTTCTTGTATTTCACCTACTAAATAACCTTGTTCATTTAGTACAAATCCGCAACAGTCCATAAAGCCTTGAGCTATGAGTTTTCTGGCACGCTGAATTTGTGATTTGGTGGTTGGTAAATTTTGGTTTAGTTGTTTAGCTACTTCAGACTGTTTCATTCCTTTAATATCTGATAAGAATAAAGGAGTTCTGTATTTTTTTGGTAGATTTTGTAGTATGCCAATCAAACAATCTTTTTCGGTGTGGTAATCTTCTTCAGTATCTATTTCAGAACTCAAATCAGCTACTTCAAAACTAATTTTTGAAGCTCTGAAAAAATCCATAATAGAATTTCTAGCGATGGTAAAGATCCAAGATTTAAGTTTACGGGCATCTTTTAATGTGTGAAGTTTTGTGTGAATTTTCATGAAGGTATCTTGTAAAATATCATCTGCAAGTGTTTTTTCATGTACTTTGCTAACGATAAATCTTTTTACATCTTCAGAATATTGTTTCCAAACTTCGTTTGTTGTCATGGTAATTGTACTTCTATTTTAGTTAAATAAGCTATTATTTAAAATGGTAAGCTCATTTTTTAAATGTTCTATTCTAACAATTACAGTTAGAGCATGAACAGCTTTCGCAGGTACAACTGGCACAGTCTTCGTTTATACATGCTACACAATCACAACTACATTGATTTTTATAAATCATTTTTTTTGTTTTAGTAAGTTCGCTTAATAGACATAAAAGGTATGAAAAAGATGCAGATATTTTTCTTTTTCTTTTTTAATATAAATTATTTAAGCATTAAAATTAAGAATGTATTATACTTTTAAGTGTTTGTAGTTGAGTTTTTTAGGGCTACATATTCCGCCTGTATTGCCCGCCAACTTCAAATAACGCTGTTGTAATTTGACCTAAAGAACACACTTTTGTTGCTTCCATAATTTTGTCAAATAAGTTTTCATTTTGAACTGCCGCTGCTTGTAAAATTGCAATTTGAGCTTTAACTTTAGATGGATTTGCCTTATTTAATAATTCTTTTGTTTGAATTTGGAATTGCTTTTCTTCTTCAGTTGCCCTAATTACTTCTGATGGAAGAACAGTAGGAGAACCTTTAGAACTCAAGAAAGTATTTACTCCAATAATTGGAAATTCTCCGTTGTGTTTGAGCGTTTCATAATACAAACTTTCTTCTTGTATTTTAGAACGTTGGTACATGGTTTCCATAGCACCTAAAACACCTCCTCTTTCTGTAATTCTATCAAATTCTAATAAGACAGCTTCTTCCACTAAATCCGTAAGTTCTTCAATAATAAATGCACCTTGAATTGGGTTTTCATTTTTTGTTAGTCCTAGCTCTTTATTAATAATTAATTGAATAGCCATGGCTCTTCTCACAGAATCTTCAGTAGGTGTTGTAATTGCTTCATCGTAGGCATTGGTATGCAATGAATTACAATTGTCATAGATGGCGTATAAAGCTTGAAGTGTTGTTCTAATATCGTTAAAATCAATTTCTTGAGCATGCAACGAGCGGCCAGAAGTTTGAATATGATACTTAAGCATTTGTGCTCTAGAATTTGCTTGGTATTTATACTTTAATGCTTTTGCCCATATCTTTCTCGCCACACGACCAATAACAGCGTATTCAGGATCTATTCCGTTAGAGAAGAAAAATGATAAATTAGGGCCAAATTTATTAATATCCATACCTCTAGATAAGTAATATTCTACATAAGTAAAACCATTAGATAATGTAAGTGCTAACTGCGTAATTGGATTAGCACCAGCCTCAGCAATATGATAACCAGATATTGAAACCGAATAGAAGTTTCTTATTTGTTGGTTTATGAAGTATTCTTGAACATCACCCATTAATCGCAGTGCAAATTCTGTTGAGAAAATACAGGTGTTTTGTGCTTGATCTTCTTTTAAAATATCTGCTTGAACTGTTCCACGAACTTGTGTTAAGGTATCTTTTTTTATTTTTTCGTACACATCAGGAGGTAAAACTAGATCACCAGTTAAGCCAAGTAACAATAGGCCTAATCCGTTGTTTCCCTCTGGTAATTTTCCTTGATAAAGAGGTCTCTTTAATCCCTTAGCATCATATATTTTTTTAAATGTTGCTTCAACTGTTTTTTCTAACGTGTGATCTTTGATGTATTTCTCACAATTTTGATCTATGGCAGCATTCATAAAAAAGCCAAGTAGCATAGGAGCGGGGCCATTAATGGTCATTGATACTGATGTCATGTGATGGCTTAAATCAAACCCAGAATATAATTTTTTAGCATCGTCTAAACAACAAATTGAAACACCAGCATTTCCTATTTTACCATAAATATCTGGTCTGAGCCCCGGATCGTTACCATATAGAGTAACAGAATCAAAAGCGGTAGACAAACGTTTGGCATCTAAGCCTAAACTAACATAATGAAAACGTCTGTTGGTACGTTCTGGTCCGCCCTCACCAGCAAACATTCTGGTAGGGTCTTCTCCAGTTCTTTTAAAAGGATATAAACCAGCAGTAAAAGGAAATTCTCCAGGTACATTTTCTTGTAAATTCCATTGTAATATATCGCCCCAAGCCTCATACTTGGGTAAAGAAATTTTAGGAATTTTAGAATGTGACAAAGACTCACTATGTGTTTCTATGTTAATTTCTTTACCTCTTACTTTAAATGTATATATAGGGTCTTTATAACGTTGAATTTTTTCTTGCCAATGAAGTATGATTTCCCAGTTATAGGGATCAAAATCCATTTTTATTTTGTCAAAATGAGAGAGTAATAATTTTATAAAAGGCACTTCGTCTTTTGAAGTACATTGTAATATTTTATCATGGTCTAAACCTATTTTAGTTAATACATCTAGAGTTTTGATTGAAGTTGAATCAATACTAATTATGGAGTCTATTGTTTTGTAAATTCCAAATAATTTTTGGGCAACTGCTACTTGATTGGTTGCTTTTTTATCATAAGCTCTGTTACTTTCAGCAATTTCTGATAAATAACGAACTCTTGCCGGAGGAATTACAAAGATTTTCTCAGACATTTCCTGAGTAATTTTCATGTTAGATTGTAAATCAACGCCAGTTTTTTCTACCAATTTGTCCATCACTGCTTTGTAAAGCGAATTCATTCCTGGATCATTAAATTGTGAGGCTATTGTTCCAAAAACAGGTAGTTCATCCATATGTATATGCCATAAATTATTGTTACGCATATACTGTTTTTTTACATCACGAACAGCGTCTAAAGCACCGCGTTTGTCAAATTTATTAATGGCAACTAGGTCTGCAAAATCTAACATGTCTATTTTCTCTAACTGAGTTGCTGCTCCAAATTCAGGAGTCATTACATACAAAGAAGTGTCAGAATGTTCAATAATCTCGGTATCTGATTGTCCAATGCCAGATGTTTCTAAAATAATCAAATCAAATTCTGCAGCTTTTAAAACCTCAATAGCTTCATTTACATATTTAGACAGTGCTAAATTAGATTGACGAGTTGCCAAAGAACGCATATAAACACGGTTGTTGTTAATGGCATTCATTCTAATACGGTCTCCTAATAAGGCACCACCGGTTTTACGTTTAGAAGGATCTACAGAAATAAGTCCAATTGTTTTTTTGGGAAAGTCAATTAAGAATCTACGAACCAATTCATCAACTAAACTAGATTTTCCAGAACCACCAGTTCCTGTAATTCCTAAAACAGGAGTGGTAGATGTTTTATTTTTCTTATGTATTTCAGACAGTGTTTTTTTAGCAATTTCAGGGAAGTTTTCAGCAGAAGAAATAATTCTTGCAATACTACCAATCTCTTTTTTTATCAATCTATTAATTTCCCCATTTAAGACATCACCAATGGCAAAATCAGCTTGTTGCACTAGATCATTAATCATTCCTTGCAAGCCTAATTCACGTCCATCATCTGGAGAATATATACGGGTAATTCCGTACTCCATTAATTCTTTGATTTCTTTTGGAAGAATGACACCACCGCCTCCACCAAAAATTTTGATATGGCTAGCGCCTTTTTCTTTTAATAGGTCAAACATGTATTTAAAATATTCATTATGCCCACCCTGGTAAGACGTCATTGCAATAGCATTTACATCTTCTTGAATGGCACAATTCACAACATCTTCAACACTTCTGTCATGACCTAAATGAATGACTTCTACACCGGTAGATTGAATAATTCTACGCATAATGTTGATGGCAGCATCATGGCCATCAAATAACGAAGCAGCAGTTACTATTCTAACTTTATTTTTGGGTTTGTAAGGAGTTATTTGTTTCATTTTTTTAGATGATATATAAGGTTTTAACCAAGTACTTTAGGAGAATGTTTTATGTTTTTCGATACAATTTTACTCAATTATAATACAATTCGTAAAAAAAACCTGATTTATTGAACGCAATTTACGAAATTTTCAAAAAATAGATGATTTTTTTGAAGGTATAAAAATCATTCGTTTTAAAAAACAATTATATTTGTATCTAGAATCACTTTTCAATTATTTAAATAGACGTATGACATTTAAAGAGCAAATAGAACTAGGTATACCAGATGAATTACCCCTTAAAAGAGCGTATGATATTTCTATAAACCATGCTCCCAAAAGGAAAGAGATTTTATCTAAAGCTGAAACAGAGTTAGCTTTAAGAAATGCATTGCGTTATTTCGATAAAAAACATCATGCGTTATTACTTCCTGAGTTTGCAGAAGAATTGAAAAAATATGGTCGTATTTATATGCATCGTTTTCGTCCTATGTACGAGATGTATGCAAGACCAATTTCTGACTACCCAGGTAGGTGTGAGCAGGCTAAATCTATTATGTTAATGATTCAGAATAATTTAGATCCGGCAGTGGCTCAGCATCCGCATGAATTAATAACCTACGGAGGAAATGGTGCTGTTTTTCAGAATTGGGCACAGTATTTACTCACCATGAAGTACCTGTCTGAAATGACAGAGAAACAAACTCTGACAATGTATTCAGGACATCCAATGGGATTGTTTCCTTCTAGTAAAAATGCACCAAGAGTAGTGGTTACCAACGGAATGACCATACCAAATTATTCTCAACCAGATGATTTAGAAAAAATGAATGCCCTAGGGGTAAGTCAATACGGACAAATGACAGCAGGAAGTTATATGTATATAGGTCCGCAAGGTATTGTTCATGGAACTACCATTACTGTTTTAAATGGTTTTCGTAAGATAGGAAAATCACCCAAAGGAAATTTATTTGTAACAGCTGGTTTAGGAGGCATGAGTGGTGCACAACCTAAAGCAGGAAATATAGCCGGTTGTATAACAGTTTGTGCAGAGGTAAATCCTAAAATTACACAGGTTCGTCTAGACCAAGGTTGGATTGATGAAAAATTAACAGATTTAGATACCTTAGTTGAAAGAGTAAGATTAGCAAAAGAAAATAAAGAAACGGTGTCTCTTGCGTATCTTGGAAATATAGTAGATGTCTGGGAGAAGTTTGATGTTGAAAACATTTATATAGATTTAGGTTCTGATCAAACCTCGCTTCACAACCCATGGGCAGGAGGTTATTATCCAACAGATATTTCTTTTGAAGAAGCAAATATTATGATGGCAGAAAACCCTCTTTTATTTAAGGAGAAAGTACAAGAAACTATTCGAAGACATGCTAGGGCTATTAATAATCATACTGCTAAAGGAACCTATTTCTTTGATTATGGTAATGCATTTTTATTAGAAGCAAGCAGAGCAGGAGCAGATATTATGGCAGAAAATGGCATCGATTTTAGATACCAGAGCTATGTGCAAGATATTATGGGACCTATGTGTTTTGATTATGGATTTGGCCCTTTTAGATGGGTTTGTGCTTCTGGAAACTCGGAAGATTTAGAAAAAACAGATATCATAGCTTGTGAGGTTTTGGAAGAAATTAAGAAACATTCTCCACCAGAGATTCAGCAGCAAATGGCTGATAATATTCAATGGATAAAAGGTGCGAAAGAAAATAAATTAGTAGTTGGGTCTCAGGCAAGAATTTTATATGCCGATACAGAGGGAAGAATTAAAATTGCACAAGCATTCAATAAGGCAATAAAAAAAGGAAAAATTGGGCCTGTTGTTTTAGGAAGAGATCATCATGATGTTTCAGGAACAGATTCTCCTTACAGAGAAACTTCAAATATATACGATGGGTCTAGGTTTACAGCAGACATGGCAATTCAAAACGTTATTGGAGATAGCTTCAGAGGAGCAACTTGGGTCTCTATACATAATGGAGGTGGAGTTGGTTGGGGTGAAGTTATAAATGGTGGATTTGGCATGCTTATTGATGGTAGTAAAGCAGCATCAAAAAGATTGAAGTCTATGCTTTTTTGGGATGTGAATAATGGAATAGCCAGAAGAAATTGGGCTAGAAACGATGAAGCAATCTTTGCTATTAAAAGAGCAATGAAGAGAGAAAAAAAATTAAAAGTTACCATCCCCAATAAAGTAGATACATCATTATTTAAGAACCTTTAATAAACTTAATGGCCATGAAAATTTTAAAATTACTTTTTTTATTATGTTTAGTTATACTTACTTCTTGCTCATCTGTAAAAGTGGTAACAGATTATGATACCAAAGTAGATTTCACTTCTTACAAAACATTTGCTTTTTATAAAAAAGGAATAGACAAAGCTTCTGTTTCTGATTTAGATAAAAAACGAATCATGCGTGCTGTAGAAGCTGAGTTGGTAGCTAAAGGTTTTAGCAAATCTGCTAATCCTGATATTCTGGTAAGTATTTTTACTAAATCTAGAGAGCAAGTAAATGTTTCAGATAATAATATTGGTATAGGCTGGGGCTGGGGCTATAATCCTTGGTTTTATGGCAGAACAAATATTAATATAAATCAATACACAGAAGGAACTTTATTTATAGATTTTATTGATAAAAACACGAACGAACTCATATGGCAAGGAATTGGTTCTGGAGCTATGAAGATGAGTAATATAGAGAAAAAAGAAGAGCGTATTAATGAGTTTGTTTACAAGATTATTTCAACCTATCCTCCCGGATTAAAAAAATAAATAGGAATAAGACGCCCTATTTTAGAGTGTTTTTTTGTTATTCTTATTGAAGTGATTTAAACATGTATAATAAAAGAATAGAGCTTACTGAAGAAGACTTTTACCTAAACGAACAAGGCTATAGAGTTTTTACAGAAAAATACCACATAAAGAGAGGTTATTGCTGTAAAAGCGGTTGCAAGCATTGTCCTTATGGCTATGATAAGAAAACAGATGGTTATTGATTAAAAAAAGTTTTTTTATTTATTTCAGTACCCTTAAATTAAGGGATGTGAATCTAAAATCTCAGCCATTTGAGCTTGTAGTTCGCTCGCTTTTTTTGCAGCAGCTTCTGCAAAATCAGCTTGTTTTGAAGCATAAAGAATACCACGAGAAGAATTTATTAACAAGCCTATTTGATCAGTCATCCCATAGTTACAAACTTCTTGTAAATTTCCACCTTGTGCACCAACTCCAGGAACCAGTAAAAAAGACTCAGGAATAATTTTTCTTATATCAGCCAAATAGGATGCTTTTGTGGCACCAACTACATACATTAGATTTTTAGAATTTTTCCAACCTTTAGAGGTTTCTAATACTTGTTTGTAAACTTCTTTTCCATCAATTTCTTTTGTCTGAAAATCAAAAGCTCCAGTATTAGAAGTTAGTGCTAACAAAATAGTATGCTTATTTTTAAAAGCCAAAAATGGTTCTACAGAATCTTTTCCCATGTAAGGAGCAACTGTAACACTATCAAAAGAAAGATCTTCAAAGAACGCTTTTGCATACATACTAGACGTATTGCCAATGTCTCCACGTTTTGCATCTGCTATTGTGAAAATTTCTGGATGATTTTGATTAATATATTTGATGGTTTTTTCTAAAGATATCCATCCTTTAATTCCGTAAGCTTCATAAAAAGCAGTATTTGGTTTGTAAGCAACGCATAAGTGATGTGTGGCATCAATAATTGCTTTGTTAAACTCAAAAATTGGATCTTCTTTCTCTAATAAAAAGGTGGGTATTTTTTGTAGGTCTACATCTAAACCAATACATAAAAATGATTTCTTTTTTCGAATCTGAGTTACAATCTCTGATGTAGTCATCTGTCTTTTTAAAAGTTATACAAAGGTACATATTTTTAAGACTTTCTGTTATCTTTGTTTCAGAGTCATTCTGCATGGTACAATTTATAGGAAACAAGTTTTTTTATGGAATTTTAACGCTTTTTGGAGTTGTTACAGTCATTTTCTTGTTGTTTAATGTATTGCCTGGAGATCCGGCAAGAATGATGCTAGATCAACGTGAAGACTCCGAACAATTACAAAATATTCGAAAAAAATATGGTTTTGATCAATCGTTAACCACTCAATATTTTTATTATTTGAATGATGTATCTCCATTGTCACTTCATTCAAATAAATCAGAAGATTATACTTTTTTAAGTGATGGTAAATATTCCTATCAATTACTATTTTCTATTGGTGAATATTCTGTTGTTTTAAAATACCCTTACTTAAGAGAATCTTTTCAAAAAAATGGAAAAAAGGTGTCGGAAGTTATTTCTGAAACCTTACCAAATACTGCTATTTTAGCATTATTTGCAATCTCTATAGCGATTATTGTTGGAATTATTTTTGGTATATTGTCAGCAGTCTATAAAGATACTTGGTTTGATAGAGTGATTGCTATTATTAGTACTTTTGGAATGAGTATTCCTTCCTTTTTTTCTGCTATTTTATTTGCTTGGCTATTTGGTTTTGTTTTACAAGAATATACAGGTTTAGAAATGACAGGAAGTTTGTATGTTGTTGATGATTTTGGAGAACAAATATCCATCCAATGGAAAAATTTAATTCTTCCTGCCATTGTTTTGGGTATTCGTCCGTTAGCTGTTATCATTCAATTAATGCGAAATTCATTGCTAGAAGTTCTAAGTCAAGATTATATTAGAACAGCAAAAGCTAAAGGGTTGACAAAGTATCAGGTCATAAAAAGTCATGCATTAAAAAACGCATTAAATCCAGTAATAACGGCTGTTTCAGGTTGGTTCGCCTCTATGTTAGCTGGTGCGGTTTTTGTAGAATACATTTTCAATTGGAATGGGCTTGGAAAAGAAATTGTGAACGCATTAAATACCTTAGATTTACCAATAATTATGGGGAGCGTATTGGTAATAGCTACCTTATTTATTATCATAAACATTCTGGTAGATATTATGTACAGTTGGTTAGACCCTAGAATTAGATTGCAATAAAAAATGATAAAAAAAATACTTTTTTTATTCTTGTTTGTCTTGGTTGGATGCCACAGACCTACCCAGTTTTCAAATGAAGCATTGCAGGAAAATTTTTTAGGTTTCAACCAACAAGAACTAACATTTAAAACCATCTTATCAAAGCATAAAGGAAATAAAATACTCATAGATGTTTGGGCATCTTGGTGTAGCGATTGTATAGTAACCTTATCGGATTTAAAAAAGTTACAAGAAGAAAACCCTGCTGTTCATTTTGTTTTTCTTTCCCTAGATAAAAGTATAGAACGTTGGAAAAAAGCAGTAGAGCGTTTACAAATAAAAGGGGATCATTATTATATGATGGAAGGTAAAAAAGGTGCATTTGGAGATTTCTTAAATCTTTGGTGGATTCCTAGATATGTTGTTGTGAATGAATCTGGTGAAATTACCCTATTTAAAGCAACAAAAATTACAGACAAAAACATTCTAGAAGCCCTTAAAAAATAAGTATTTTAGCGGCTTTAAAAATAACAACAACATGAGAAAAAATATTGTAGCAGGAAATTGGAAAATGAATAATAATGCCACTCAAACCAAGGCATTAATTAATGATTTAAAAGTAGCTTTAGAAAAAGTATCAGCAAATTGTAGAGTGTTAATTTCACCTACATCTATCAACTTAACTTCGGCAGTAGCGGCAACGAAAGGTTCGGTTATTGAAGTTTCAGCTCAAAACATGCATCAAGCTACAAGCGGTGCTTATACTGGAGAGATTTCGGCTAACATGTTGCAAGATGTTGGAGTAAAAACAGTCATATTAGGGCATTCTGAAAGAAGAACTTTTTTTGGAGAAGATGACACTATGTTAACTGAAAAAGTTACAACAGCACTAGAAAATAACTTAGAAATTATTTTTTGTTTTGGTGAATTGCTTGAAGACCGTAAGTCTGATAATCACTTTAATGTTGTAGAAAGTCAATTAAAAAACGTTGTACTAGCTTTAAATGCTTCTGCATGGAAAAATATAGTACTGGCATATGAGCCAGTATGGGCTATAGGAACAGGAGAAACGGCTAGCCCAGAACAAGCGCAGGAAATGCATGCTTTTATTAGAGGTTTAGTTGAAGCAACCTATGGAAAAACTCTTGCAAATAATGTTTCTATCTTATATGGAGGAAGTGTAAAGCCAGCAAATGCTCAAGAAATATTTTCTAAGCAAGATGTAGATGGTGGGCTAATAGGTGGTGCTTCTTTAAATGCAACAGATTTTACAGGAATTATTACAGCTTTTTAATACCTTCTAATTTATATGGATGCCATTTATATAGCATATGATTTTAATGTTTCACCTAAAGAGCCAGCTACAGAAATGTTAATTGCTCAGTTAGGCTATGTAGGTTTTGAAAGTTTTGTAGAGCAAGACTATGGTGTAACGGCATACATTCAAAAACAAGAATGGAATTCTAAAATACTAGAGGATGTGTTTATGTTAAATTCTAATGAGTTTAATATAACATTTGAACATAATGAGATAGCGCAAACTAACTGGAATGAAGAATGGGAAAAGAATTTTAACCCTATTCAAGTAGATGATTTGGTAAGTATACGTGCTCCATTTCATACAAATCCATCTCTTCAGTTTGATATTGTGATTGAACCTAAAATGAGTTTTGGAACCGGTCATCATGAAACTACTCACATGATGGTTCAACACTTGTTAGCATTAGATCTAGACACTAAAAAAGTACTAGACATGGGCTGTGGAACCGGAATTTTAGCAATTTTTGCTGAAATGAAAGGTGCCAAACCTATTGACGCTATAGATATAGATAGTTGGTGTTATGAAAATTCTTTAGAAAATATTCAGAGAAATAATTGTAATCATATAACAGTATATGAAGGAGATGCTTCTTTATTAAAAGAAAAATATGATGTAATTATTGCTAATATTAATAGAAATATCTTGTTGTCTGATATAAAAACTTATACAGATTGTTTGAATGAAAATGGGGTTTTATTGCTCAGTGGATTTTATAAAGAAGATATTGCCATTATAGAAGATGAAGTAACCAAACATGGGCTAACTTTCGAGACAATGATTCAAAATAATAATTGGGTTGCCTTAAAATATGTGAAGTAGCAAGATTTTTTTATAAATTTGTAATAATGAGCCCAAAAGAAAAAATTCAAGAAGAAGTAGACGTTTTAGAGAAAGAGGTGCATCAGCATCATATTGTGTTGCACAACGATGAAGTAAACACGTTTGATTTTGTGATAGATTCGTTAATTAATGTTTGTGAGCATACAGAAGAGCAGGCAGAACAATGCACTTGGTTGGTTCATTTTAAAGGAAAATGTACCGTAAAAACAGGTGAGCTAAAGGAACTAGAACCTCGTTGTTCTAAATTATTAAGTTTAGGACTTTCTGCTGAATTAATATAACATGGAAAATATTTTTAACTACTTTGATTTTTCTCCCTTTAAAAAAGATAATTCAAATTCTTTTGATGGAAATGAAATATCTTACACAGAATTAAACTCAGAGCACTTTCTCATTTTTGAAAAAAATCAGCAGCATTATAACTTATATGTATCTAAATATAAAAACGAAGCTGAAATAGGAAATACCTCTCCAGAAATTTTAGAGATTTTAGTTACCAACTACGACAAAAGTAATGCTGAACATAGGGTTGCCCTCAGAAGATATTTAGGTTAAAAATTATCATTATTATCTTAACCTTACCTAATTCACTTATTGTTAAGTAGATATATTTTATTTATGTTTTCTATTAATTAGTTGTAAAATCAATTGTTATAGAAAGACTATCTTCAACCTATAATTATTTATACATACCCACAATGATTACAAAAATTATCGTTTTAGCAATTTATGTCAGTATCCTTTTTTTAATCGGAATTTTTGCTTCTCGGCGAATTAACAGCATGAGTGATTATTATTTGGGAGGAAAAAAAATGGGATTTTGGGCTGTTGCTTTTTCAGCTAGAGCTACAGGAGAGTCAGGCTGGTTGCTAATTGGTTTAACAGGTATGGGTGCCATGGCTGGTTATTCTGCCTATTGGGTAGTTCTTGGAGAATTATTAGGAGTATTTTTGTCTTGGCAATTTATGGCCAAACGCTTTAAAACAAGGTCAGATACATACAAATCAATTACAATTCCAGATTACCTTCAAAGTCATTTTAAATCATCTACCAATACCCTAAGAATTATTTCAGCTGCTACTTTGGTAGTTTTTGTTGTTATTTATGTGGCATCTCAAATGGATGTTACAGGCATTGCATTTGAATCTATGCTAAATATTGATTACAGAATAGGCGCACTTATTGGCTTTGTTATTGTTCTCATTTATATTTTTATTGGTGGATTTGTTGCCGCTGTTTGGTCAGATATGTTTCAAGGCATATTAATGTTTTTTGGATTGGTTTTACTACCAATAGTTGTGTGGTTTTCTATGGATCATGGAGCTGGTATATCTGAAGGATTAAACGCTATAGATCCTACACTAACACAAATCATGGGAAGAAGTGATGATGGTTTAATGAATTTGTTCACAATTCTTGGTTTTTCTATGATAGGTTTAGGCTTTTTAGGATCACCACAGGTATATGTTCGTTTCATGTCTATTAAAAGTGAAAAAGAGATTGATAAAGGAAAATGGATTGCGCTTATTTTTACGTTACTAACTGATGCAGCTGCAGTAACAATTGGTATTCTTGCTAGAGTTTATTTTACAAGTGAAGGACAAGATCCAGAAGTTGTTTTAGGAAATGGTGGAGAAAATGTATTGAGCATGATTACCAATGAATTTTTGCCATCAATTCTAGTGGCAATTTTTATTGCTATTGTTCTTTCAGCAATCATGTCTACCATAGATTCTCTTCTTGTTCTAGCTTCTAGTGCTATTACACGAGATTTTTATCAAAAAATATTTAGACCCGATTTAAAAGATGAAGACTTAACCAGTTTTTCAAGATTGGTTACCGTTATCATGGCAGTAATTGCACTTTGTATTGCTATTTTGTTGTATAATTTGTACCCTGAGAGGAAGATCTTTTGGATTATGATTTTTGGATGGTCTGGAATTGCAGCTACCTTTTGTCCGGTAATTATTTTATCATTATTTTGGAAAGGGTATTCAGAAAAAGGAGCCATTGCATCTATGATTACAGGGTTTGTATCGGTGATATTTTTTAAGTTCGTGGTTTCAAATATGGAAGGTATAGGTGCTTATTTTATAGAATTAGATGTGTTAGCACCCTCATTTCTATTAGCCATGATTGTTGGTTATATAGTTTCAAAAATAGCTCCTCCAAAACATATAGAAAAATCAACTTAGATTTTTTGTAATGTATTAAAAAGACATTAAGACTTTTAATGCGTATATTTAATAGTCTTATATTTAAAAAACGATGAAACTATTTATTCTAGTTGCCTTTTTTATACTTACAATACCTACTAGTAAAGCACAGAAAATTTACTCAGTAGATAAAGACTATAAGGCAGATGTTAAAGTTTTTGTTGTAAGTTCAGATTACAAAGCAGACTTATTGGTGTATAAGGTATCTTCAGATTACAAAGCAGGTGATAATGATGGAAAATGGTTTTTTACTGACTCTGCTTATAAAGCAGATAAGAAAATATTTTTTGTAGAAGCTGCTTATAAAGCAGAACTAAAAATCTATTTTGTAGAATCAGCTTATAAGGCTGGTTGGAAAAACAAATCTAAAATACATCTCATGTATTAAAGTTTCTTGTATTATAATACTTGATTAAAATAGAAGAAAAATAATTATGTTTTTTAGTTGATAGAGTATAGAGTTAAACTAAAAAAACAACCACCTAATTAGATAGTTGTTATTTTGTTTTTTGTGACCATGATAGGATTATTTTATGATCATGAAAGCTCCGCTTTGCAAATAGTACAAACAAAAAAACGCTCAAGCAAGCTTGGCGTTTTTTTAATTGCATTATTTATTCGTGACCATGACAAGATTCAAACTTGTAACCTCTTGAGCCGTAATCAAGTGCGCTATTCAGTTGCGCCACATGGCCTTTTTTCGGGTGCAAATATAATGGTGTTTTTCTAATTTAGAAAGTATAGACTGTCTTTTTTATAAATTAATTTCTTTTTTAAAAGCATTTACAACACTACTCGCTTTTTCTATATCTGAACTAAGTATAAAAAGATCTATAGTGTCTGAAAGAGTTCCAAAGCCTGCTAATCTTGCTGACTCTATGTTATTTTTCACAAAAGAACTAATCTGAACCTCTTCTAACAATGTTTGTAATCTATTAATAATGATAGGTGTTTCTGAAAATATTTTAATATAAGTAGTTTTCATAAGTTTTTTTAATCTAATGAATTTAGTGTCACAAAACTTCTCCAACCAATGATTGCCAACTGAATTTTTGATGCTTTTGCAAGATCTAATCTTTTTTTTGTGAAAGAAGGTAATATGATTTTATTAATTTTAGCAATTAATTTAAAAAATGATTGTTTCATGATAGCTTGTTCTTATTCAAATATAATGAAAAAACTACTGTTAATTATAACGGGTTATTCAGGATTGTTCATGTCAAAATAACTTTGTGGTCTACTACTACTTCTGTGTTATCATATTTTTTATTATTCAGCTCTAATTAATAATTTTAAATTGTTGTTTGTGTCGTTTTTAGTTAATAATAAATTATAGTAAAATATATGATATGATATTTAGTGAGATTTCAATAATTTTTAATATAAGTGTTATCATGTTTATCGTTTTTAATGGTTAAGTATTTAGTAGTTTTAGAATTCTAGTATCAATATATAGTATTGAATACATACTTAGCAAGCAAAAACAATGAAAAAGATTTAATTAATTTTACATTTTAAACATAATATATTATTTATGTTATATAATATAACTTATAATGCTACAAACATCTTATTAATTTAAACTATATATTATATACAAGTTAATAAATGTAAGTAAATAAAGGCTTTTATTGTTGTTTTTTTTAAATAATTACCTCTGAGTGGCTATTTTTACCCAAATCTATCTTTTTATAATTCAAGAACGTATAAAAATGTATCTTCGTTCAAAAATTTAAAGCATGAATTTTTTACTCATCATTAGTGGCTTTATTTTATTAATTTTTGGAGGAAATTGGTTGCTGAAGTCTGCAGTTTCTATCTCTTTACGCTTACAAATCCCTAAAATTATTATTGGAATGACGGTTGTTTCTTTTGCAACTTCTGCTCCAGAATTAATTGTGAGTATTAAAGCTGCTTTAAATGGTTCTCCAGATTTAGCTTTAGGCAACGTTGTAGGTTCTAATATTGCTAATTTAGCATTGGTATTAGGTATTACATTGTTGATAGCCAAAATAGATGTTCAGAAAAGTTTTCATACAATAAATTGGCCTGTAATGATGATAGCTTCGTTATTATTGTACTTTTTTCTTCTTAATGATTATTTAATATCTACTACCGAAGGATTTTTTCTAGTCTCATTTTTAGTATTTTTTTTAATTTACTTACTAAAACTTCAGAAAAAAGTTGTTGAACAGGACATGTCTGAAGATATTGTAAGCTTATCAAAACCTAAAACAGTAGCTTTTTTATTTATTGGAAGTATTGGACTATGGGGAGGGGCTGAATTGTTAATTAACGGAGCAACCAATTTGGCGATAGATTTTGGTGTTAGCGAACGGATTATTGGCATCACTGTAGTTTCTGTTGGTACTAGTATTCCCGAATTAGCAGCTTCAATTATTGCGGTGTTAAAAAAAGAAAAGGCCATTTCTTTAGGAAACCTTATTGGATCTAATATATTTAACATCCTTGCAGTTGTTGGAATTACGTCTATTATCACACCTATCAGTGCTAATGATAGTGCACTATATACTCATGATATTTACTGGATGTTAGGAATTTCTTTGATACTGCCACTGCTAGTGTTTTTGCCAAAAAAAATGCAACTAGAACGGAAAAGTGGTATTATTTTATTACTACTATACGGGCTGTTTTTATATCAAACTATTTCATAAAAAAAACCACAAAAATTAATTTGTGGTTTTTATATATGTTTCAAAATCTGATTAGCTAATATTAGCCGATTTTACAGTTTTAATGATTCTTCCTGCAATCTTGTATGGATCACCGTTTGAAGCAGGTCTTCTGTCTTCTAGCCATCCTTTCCAGCCTTTTTCTACAGTAATAATTGGAATTCTAATAGAAGCTCCTCTATCTGATATTCCAAAAGTGAAATCAGTAATAGCAGCAGTTTCATGATCACCCGTTAAACGTTGATCATTAAACTCTCCATATACAGCAATATGTTCTTTAACAACAGGTCTAAATGCTTCACAAATTTTTTCATATGTTTCTTTAGAACCACATGTTCTTAAAACAGTATTAGAAAAGTTTGCATGCATACCAGAACCATTCCAGTCTAAATCTTTTCCTAATGGTTTTGGGTGATAATCTATATAATAGCCATATTGCTCGGTTAATCTATCTAATAAGTAGCGTGCAACCCATATTTCATCACCAGCTCTTTTAGCTCCTTCTGCAAATAATTGAAATTCCCATTGTCCAGAAGCAACTTCTTGATTAATTCCTTCAAAATTTAAACCAGCATCAATACATAAATCTGCATGTTTCTCAACTAAATCTCTTCCGTGGGTATTTTTTCCACCTACAGAACAGTAATACATACCTTGAGGAGCAGGATAACCACCAATAGGAAAACCTAGAGGCAATTGAGTTTTGGTATCCATAATAAAATACTCTTGCTCAAAACCAAACCAGAAATCATCGTCTTCATCTTCAATTGTTGCTCTGCCATTGGATACGTGAGGTGTTCCATCTGCATTTAAAACTTCAGTCATTACCAAAAAACCGTCTCTTCTGGCTGGATCTGGATAAATAGCTACTGGTTTTAGTAAACAATCAGAAGCTCCTCCTGATGCTTGTTTTGTAGATGAACCATCAAAAGACCAAATAGGACAATCTTCTAATTTACCGCTAAAGTCATTTTCAACTTTAGTCTTACTTCGCATGTTTTGAGTTGGATAGTAACCGTCTAACCAAATGTACTCTAATTTAGACTTGCTCATAATATTGTTTAGTGAGTTATTAATTTTAGACAAATATAAATGAAAACAAATTTTTGAAGTCATAAAATGAATCGAAAATAAACTTTTTTTTAAAACTTTATCCACAATTATTAATTTGCTAATAAAGAGTGCGTTAGAATCATTTTATTGTAAAAAAACAGTCTAATTTTGAGAATTTGAAAACAGTATTTATTGCTTAAAAATTACTAAAACGTTTTCGTTTTTAAAATTTTATTCGAAAACGAAAACAATCCGTACTTTTGTATAAAATCTTCCATAAAACATGAGTCAAGAAGTTTCTAAAAGGTATGCCCAAAGAGGTGTTTCAGCTTCCAAAGAAGACGTCCATAATGCAATAAAGAATATTAATAAAGGACTGTTTCCAAAAGCATTTTGTAAAATAGTTCCAGATTATTTAACCAATGATGATGATTATTGTTTAATTATGCATGCAGATGGAGCCGGTACTAAATCATCCTTAGCTTATATGTATTGGAAAGAAACAGGAGATCTTTCTGTTTGGAAAGGAATTGCCCAAGATGCATTAATTATGAATATTGATGACTTGTTATGTGTTGGAGCAACTACCAATATTATGCTATCATCTACCATAGGAAGAAATAAAAATCTAATTCCAGGTGATGTAATTTCTGCAATCATTAATGGTACAGAAGAATTAATTGAAGATTTAAAAGGTTTTGGAGTCACTATCCATTCTACTGGCGGAGAAACAGCCGATGTAGGAGATTTGGTAAGAACAATCATTGTAGATTCTACGGTAACAGCAAGACTGAAACGTTCTGATGTGATAGATAACGCAAATATAAAACCAGGTGACGTAATTGTTGGATTAGAATCTTTTGGGCAAGCAAACTACGAAAAAGGTTACAACGGAGGAATGGGGAGTAATGGGTTAACATCTGCAAGACATGATGTTTTTCACAAAGACTTAGCTCACAAGTTTCCTGAAAGTTTTGATGCCTCTGTTCCTGAAGACCTAGTCTACTCAGGAAATACAAAATTAACAGATACAATTAAAAATTCTCCAATTGATGCTGGTAAACTGGTGTTATCTCCTACAAGAACATATGCGCCAATCATTAAAGAAATACTTTCAAAATATACTTCAGAAACAATTCATGGCATGGTGCATTGTTCAGGAGGAGCACAAACAAAAATTTTACATTTTGTAGATAATGTTCATGTTATAAAAGATAATATGTTTGACATTCCTCCTTTATTTAAGCTCATACAAGAGCAATCCAATACAGATTGGAAAGAGATGTATCAGGTGTTTAATTGCGGCCACAGAATGGAGTTATATGTAGCTCCTGAGATTGCTGAAAACTTAATAGCTATTTCAAAATCGTATCAAGTAGATGCAAAGATTATTGGAAGGGTAGAGGAGTCTGCTTCAAAAAAACTCACTATAAAAAGTGAATACGGAACTTTTGAATACTAGTATTCTTTTGATTGAACTAGTCTCAAAAAATTGTAAATTCGCTTTCCAAGAAAAGATACCCAATGTTAGATAAAATTAGAATTATTAAGCAGCGTTACGATGAAGTTTCTGATCTGATTATTCAGCCAGAAATTATCATGGATCAAAAACGTTATGCTCAATTAAGTAAAGAGTATAAAGACTTAGGAGGTGTTGTAAAAAGAGGTGAAGAATATAAAATTTTATTAAACAATATAGAGGAAGCCAAAGAAATTATAGCAGACGGGTCTGATGCTGAAATGGTAGAAATGGCAAAAATGGAAATTGATGAAGCCACGACTAGAATTCCAGAACTAGAAGATGAAATAAAATTCTTATTGATTCCTAAAGATCCGGAAGATTCTAAAAATGCAGTTGTAGAATTACGTGCAGGAACAGGAGGAGATGAGGCAAGTATTTTTGCAGGTGATTTATTTAGAATGTACAGTAAATATTGTGAAGGGAAAGGATGGAAAGTTTCTACAGTAGATTATAGTGAGGGAACCAATGGCGGTTTTAAAGAGATTCAGTTTGAGGTTACTGGTAATGATGTATATGGTACTCTAAAGTTTGAGGCTGGTGTTCATCGTGTTCAGCGAGTTCCACAGACTGAAACACAAGGAAGAGTTCATACTTCTGCTGCAACCTGTATGGTGTTTCCAGAGGCTGAGGAGTTTGATGTAGAAATTAATCCAAAAGAAGTGAGAATAGATTTTTTCTGTTCTTCAGGGCCTGGAGGGCAATCTGTAAACACAACGTATTCTGCAGTTCGTTTAACTCACTTGCCAACAGGTTTGGTAGCTCAGTGTCAGGATCAGAAATCACAACACAAAAACAAAGAAAAAGCTTTTAAGGTATTGCGTTCTCGTTTGTATGAAATGGAACTAGCAAAGAAAAATGCTGCAGATGCAGCAAAACGTGGCTCAATGGTTTCATCAGGAGATCGTTCTGCAAAGATTCGTACGTATAATTACCCTCAGGGACGAATGACAGACCATAGAATTGGATTAACCTTATATGACTTGTCTAATATTATTAATGGAGATATTCAAAAAATAATTGATGAGTTAATGTTGGCAGAAAATACTGAAAAGCTAAAAGAATTAGGTGATAGTATCTAATAACAAAAAACCGAGCTAGTTAGCTCGGTTTTTTTATTTCATAAAAGAATTAAAAATTAAACTCCTCGTTGTTTATTAACTTCATCTTGTAATTGACGTCTTAGCTTTTGTTCTCTTTCTAAAGATTTTTTCTTATAAATAGCTAATTCATTTTCTACTTCTAGAAGATTTTCTTTAGCTAGAGAAGTTATTCGATAGCTGCTTTTAAATTGATATATAAAATAAGATAACATAATAATAAGTAGTATGATAGTACTCATAATAATAATTTTATAGCTGCTTTTTTCGATCTCTAATCCAAAAAAATAGATACTGTTTTTTTCTATATTGATTAAACTTAAATCGCTCTCTAAGGCTATTAAATTTTTATTGATACTCTGAATGCTATCCTTCAGAATCTTATTCTTTTTATTTTTTGATATAAGTTCTTTGTCAATTCCTTCAATAGTGTTTACAACATTATTTTTCAGGTTTTGAAAAGTTATTTTTCTAATCACCTTATATTCCTGATAAGAACTTGATTTTCTGTAAACTTTGTCAAACTGATTTAAAATTGATAGCGTATCTTTTTTAATTTCTTGCGAAAAAGTAGTGATCGTTATAAAAAGAGAAAAAATAAATAAGTAGAATGATTTCATAAAGGTTTTTTTAGGGAGGTGTAATGTAATAAAAAAACCCAAACTTTTATGTTTGGGTTTTTTTTTATAAGCGAATTAATAATTTATTTTACTTTTTCAACAACTGCCTTAAAAGCTTCTGGGTTGTTCATTGCTAAATCAGCTAAAACCTTACGGTTTAATTCTATGTTATTAGCTTTTACTTTTCCCATAAACTGAGAGTAAGACATCCCATGCAAACGAGCACCAGCGTTAATACGCATAACCCATAAAGAACGGAAGTTTCTCTTATTGTTTTTACGGTCTCTATAAGCATATGTCATTGCTTTTTCAACCGCATTTTTTGCTACTGTGTAAACGTTTTTTCTACGTCCGAAGTAACCTTTTGCAGCCTTCAAGATTTTTTTTCTTCTTTTTCTTGAGGCTACTGAATTTACTGATCTTGGCATAATTTAAATTGTTTTTTGTAGTAGGCGGTTTAAAATAAACACTTTATTGAGCCTAACTCCATGGTTAATAATTAAATTCCCTAAACAAGAGCTTATTTTAAAGCTAATTGTTTTCTAATGTTTGGCGCATCTGCTTTATGTACTAAAGTATCATGCGTCAATCTAAGCTTACGTTTTTTAGACTTCTTTGTTAAGATGTGACTTTTAAACGCATGCTTTCTTTTAATTTTCCCAGAACCAGTTAACTTAAAACGTTTCTTGGCACTAGATTTGGTTTTCATTTTAGGCATCTCTCCTTCGTTTTTATTTTCGCTTATTATCTTTATCTGAAATTAACTATTCAGTATTTTTTTACTTTGCTTTCTTTGGAGCAATAAACATAATCATACGTTTACCTTCTAATTTTGGTAGTTGCTCCACTTTACCATATTCTTCTAGCTCTTGTGCTAGCTTTAATAAAAGAATTTGTCCTTGTTCTTTAAAGATGATTGATCTTCCTTTAAAGAATACAAACGCTTTTAATTTGGCACCATCTTGTAAGAACTTTACAGCATGTTTCTTTTTAAATTCATAGTCATGCTCATCAGTTTGAGGTCCAAAACGAATTTCTTTCACAATCACTTTAGTCGCTTTAGACTTCATGACTTTATCTCGTTTCTTTTGCTCGTACAAGAATTTTTGGTAATCAACAATTTTACATACTGGAGGCACAGCTTTTGGTGAAATTTCAACCAAATCTAATTCTAGTTCTTTTGCCATCTCCTTAGCTACTGCTAAAGGATAAACATCTACCTTAATATTATCTCCTACCAACCTTACTTCATCGACAAAACGTATTCTATCGTTAATTCTGTGTTGATCTTCTTTAATTACTCTTGCTGGTCCTCTAGACCTTTTTCTCCTGATTGCTATGACTTGTAAATTTAATCCTGTGTTAACAGGGTTCTTACTAATTATGAAATTCTATTACTGTTTTGCTAATTTCTTCTTTTATTAAAGAAATAAATTCTTCAATACTAAATGTACCTATATCTCCTTCTCCATGCTTTCTAACAGAAACTGTCCCTTCATTTTCTTCCTTTTCACCTACAATTAGCATAAACGGAATTTTACTTACTTCTGCATCTCTAATTTTCCTACCAGTTTTCTCACTTCTCTTATCTACGAGCGCGCGAATTTCGGAATTTTCCAACAAATGTAAAACTTTTTCGGTATATATTTGATATTTATCACTAATAGGCAGAATGATTACTTGTTCAGGTGTTAACCATAAAGGGAAGTTTCCTCCAGTGTGCTCTAGTAGTACAGCAATAAAACGCTCCATAGATCCAAACGGAGCTCTATGAATCATTACGGGTCTGTGAAGCTGATTATCTGCTCCTTTATAGGTTAAATCGAAACGTTTTGGTAGATTATAGTCAACTTGTATTGTTCCAAGTTGCCAATTTCGGCCTAAAGCATCTTTCACCATGAAGTCTAATTTAGGGCCATAAAATGCTGCTTCACCTTCTACAATCTTATAATTTAACCCTTTGTCTGATGCAGCACTTATAATTGCATTTTCTGCTATTTCCCATGTTTTTAAATCTCCGATGTACTTATCTGGGTTTTCTTTGTCTCTTATAGATACCTGTGCAGTAAAATCTTCAAAACCTAAAGAACCAAATACGTATAATACAAGGTCTATTACATTTTTAAACTCTTGGTCTAATTGTTCAGGAGTACAAAATATATGTGCATCATCTTGAGTAAAACCTCTTACACGAGTTAATCCATGTAATTCTCCACTTTGTTCGTACCTGTAAACTGTACCAAATTCTGCAAAGCGTTTTGGAAGGTCTTTGTAAGAGTAAGGCTTAAAGTTGTATATCTCACAATGATGTGGACAGTTCATTGGCTTTAACAAGAACTCTTCATCCATTTTTGGTGTTTTTATGGCTTGAAAACTATCCTCTCCATATTTTTCATAATGACCCGAAGTAACATACAATTCTTTCTGACCAATATGTGGAGTCATCACCATTTCATACCCGGCTTTCTTTTGAGCATGTTTTAAGAAATCTTCTAAACGACCTCTTAATGCAGCTCCTTTTGGTAACCACAAAGGCAAACCTGCACCAACTTTTTGAGAGAAGGTAAACAACTCTAGTTCTTTACCAAGTTTCCTATGGTCTCTTTTTTTTGCTTCTTCTAATAATTCTAAATATTCGGTAAGCATTTTTTGCTTTGGGAAAGAAATTCCATACAAGCGAGTTAACTGATTATTTTTCTCATCACCACGCCAATAGGCACCAGCAACACTCATAATCTTAATCGCTTTAATTATTCCGGTATTAGGAATGTGTCCACCACGGCATAAATCTGTAAAACTGCTATGATCACAAAACGTAATATCGCCGTCAGTTAATCCTTCAATTAACTCAATTTTGTAAGGGTTTTTTTCTTCCTTATATAATGATAGTGCATCCGCTTTAGAAACAGAACGAATTTTAAATTCGTGTTTACCTCTTGCTAGTTCCAAAAACTTCTTTTCAATTTGTAGAAAATCTTTCTCAGAGATTACATCATCACCTAAATCTATATCATAATAAAATCCATTTTCTATAGCAGGTCCTATTGTTAATTTAGCAGAAGGATAAAATTCTAAAATAGATTCAGCTAGAACGTGAGCTGATGAGTGCCAGAAAGCTTTTTTACCTTCAAGATCATTAAAAGAATATAATACCAAAGAGCCGTCGGTAGTTAATGGGGTTGTTGTTTCAACTGTTTGTCCATTGAAACTAGCTGAAATAATACTTCTAGCCAATCCTTCACTAATACTTTTAGCAACATCTATTGGACTAGTGTTGCTTTCGAATTCTTTAATACTACCGTCAGGTAAAGTAATTTTAATCATTTTAGGATTTATATTTATTATAATGTAGCTGCAAAGATATTAGAAAAGTAAGATGAACACAATTAAATAAAACAAAGTTTTACGCGTTGATTAGAATTATTTTTTGATTTAAATATATGATGATGAAATAGTTATGTTTTCTCACAAAATAATCAATATTTTATTTGTTTAAGGATTTAAATAAGTAGTATCTTTGCATCCCGATTTGGGGGTATAGTTTTAACAAACTGTATCT